>Ga0187846_10000441_pt1 | contig 24345 bp, 25 predicted proteins | sample TC_taG_FD_161473 | JGI IMG/M metagenome (GOLD analysis project Ga0187846, IMG submission 161473) | Biofilm microbial communities from the roof of an iron ore cave, State of Minas Gerais, Brazil - TC_06 Biofilm (v2) | ecosystem: Environmental > Terrestrial > Deep subsurface > Cave > Wall biofilm... | reverse complement strand
CTTTATAGCTGGTTCACGGAAGGGTTCGACACCGCCGATCTGAAAGAAGCGAGGACGCTGCTCACCGCGTTGGCATAGGTTCATGCACGAGGTGCCCGCCAGGTTTCGAAAGCCTTCAGTGGGGGCCGCCGCGCCGAACGGCCGGTATCGGCGGATCGCAGCCGCTCCTCGCACCGACACCAATGCGAGCTTTCTCAGCTCAGATAAAATCGGAGCACGTTTGGCGGTTAATTGCGCGCCGTGGTATTCGGTACCGTGATTGTGGCGCCGGTGGCCGACGACCGCGCTCGCCGGGCTTATCTCGGAATGTGAGGAGGATCGGGATGCTGAATGCCGCGATCTGGCCGACCTTGGACTACAGCCGTGTGCCGTACCGCCTTTATCACGATCCCGAGGCGTACCAGCGCGAGCAGGAACGGATCTTCCGCGGCCCGACCTGGAATTTTCTCGGGCTCGAGGCCGAGATCCCGAACCCCGGCGATTTCCGCGCCACCTATGTGGGCGACACCCCGGTCATCGTGAACCGCGACGCGGACGGCACGATCCACGCCTTGGTCAATCGATGCGCGCATCGTGGCGCCATGGTCCGGCGCGAGATATCCGGCAACGCCAGCGAGCACACCTGCATCTATCATCAATGGTGCTACGGCCTCGATGGCAGGCTGAACTCGATACCGTTCCGCCGCGGCATCCGCGGTAAGGGCGGCCTCGACCCGGGCTTCGATATGGCCGCGCACGGCCTGCGCAAGCTACGGGTCGCCTCAGTTAGTGGCGCGCTGTTCGGCACGCTCGCGGATGATGTCGAGCCGCTCAAAGACTATCTCGGCGCACCGGTGCTGGCGCAACTGCGCCGCCTGCTCGAGCGGCCGGTGATGATCCTTGGCTACAACCGTCAGCGCATCCGGGCGAACTGGAAGCTCTACGCCGAAAATACCCGTGACAACTACCATGCCAGCCTGTTGCACGGATTTTTGGTGACCTTCGGGCTCGACCGTTCGACCCAGGTCGGCGGCGTGAAAATGGACGCGCGCCACCGTCATAACATCACCTGGGCGGATGCGGGGAGCGACACCGCCGAACTTGCGCAAGAGGCCTATGGCGCCGCGCGGGTGCGCAGCAATTATCTGTCGCTGAAGGAACCGGAGCTGGTGCGCTTCCGCCGCGAGCGCGCCGACCCGCTAAACATCGCGATCACCTCGGTGTTCCCGAGCGCGGTTTTCGTCCAGATCAGCAACAGTCTGGCGGTGCGCCAGATCCGGCCGCGCGGTGTCGACGAGGTCGAGATCTTCCAGACGATGCTCGGCTACGCAGACGATCCGCCCGACCTAACTCTGCACCGGCTGCGCCAGGCGAATCTCGTGGGCCCGGCCGGGCTCGTGTCGATGGAAGACGGCGAGGCGATCGAGATCGCGCACCGCGCCTCGAAGCCCGATCGCGACGGCACGACCGTCATCGAGCTGGGCGGCGCCGGGGTGATCTCCGACCGCGATTACCGCGTTACCGACGTGCCACTGCGCGGTTTCTGGTCGTATTACGCCGAACTCCTCGGAATCGAGCCGGCCGGCGCGGTGCGATGACGCCAGGCACGCCCGGTGGCTCGGTAGGCGACCGCTTCGCGCTCTACGACCTGTTCGCGGCCTATGGCGCGCTGATCGACGCTGCGGAATTCGATGACTGGCTTGCCCTGTTCGCCGCGACCTGCACCTATCACATCGCGCCGCGAGAGAATTGCGAGCGCGGGTTGCCGGCCGGGCTCGTTTACTGCGACAGCCGCGCGCTGCTGGAAGATCGCATCCGCGCGCTGCGCGAGGCCAACAAATACAACATCCATATCGACCGTCATCTGATCGGCCTGCCGCGCCTCATCGGCGAAGGAGGTGACGAAAAGCTGATCGAAGCGCCATTCGCGGTGTACCAGACCGATCAGGAGGGCGAAACTCGGCTGTTCGCGACCGGGCTCTACCGCGACCGGATCGTCGTCGAAGCAGGCGCCCTCAAATTCCGCGACAAGCTGGTTCTGCTCGACACCTTCGCGGTGCCGAGCCTGCTCGCCACGCCGTTATAAGTTGCCTGCGTCGGTTTTGGTCTCCCGCCGCACCCCAGTGAGATTCGCCTATTTGCGCGTTACAATGACGTATTGCAGGGTCCAAGTGGAACCCGCCGCGGCGTCCTTAGTCTGGCGTATAGTGGAGGCCTCGATTTGATGCTGCAGCGTATCCCAGCGCACCCTGGAGGTTAGCGTGCCATCTCTGGTACCCTATTTATTTAGCGCCGTGTGCCGATGCTGATGGCGAAGTGTCGCTCCTCGCAGCACACAAGCTGCCTTGGGCAGTCGCCCCGGCGCAGGGCGAGGGCCGATTGCGGTCGGTTTAGGACCTAGTGGTGACTGAGAAACAAGGGAGGAGGCGATGCGCCGGCTGATTCTGGGAGCTGCATTGTCGGCCGTGGCGATGCCGGGGCTTGCCGCGGAATTCATCCTGTCTTCGACACAGGTCAAGAGCGGCAGTCCGATGGGCATCGCTCAGGCTTTCACCGACTGCAAGGGGCAAAACATCTCGCCGGCGCTCTCCTGGTCGGGCGAGCCGACCGGCACGCTAAGCTTCGCGGTGACGATTTACGATCCGGATGCGCGTGCGGGCGGTGGGTGGTGGCACTGGACCGTGTTCAATATCCCGGCGACGGTGCATAGCTTAGCGGCCGGCGCCGGCAGCGAAGGCTCAAGGGATTTGCCAGCAGGCGCGAACCAGGGGCGTAACGATTTCGGGCTGTCGCAATATAGCGGTCCGTGCCCGCCAGTGGGCGACCACGCGCACCACTACGAGATCACCGTGTACGCAGTAAAAGTCGCTCAATTGCCGCTGGATAACACGGCATCGGGCGCCACGGTCAGCTCCCAGTTGCGTTCCAACACACTGGCCTCGGCTAAGATCGTCGGACGCTACGAGCGGTCGAACTGACGGCGTTTTTTAGGCTAGCAGGTTCTATCTAAGACAACTGAGCCTTTGGCGGCTCCTGGCGCATCCTGGTCGTTTAGGCGCGTCCCGGTGAAGGACCAATGTTCATCCTTTAGACTGGTGCTGCTCAAATCAGATTCCCGGCCCCTCAGCGTGCCGTTTCCGGACAGCGGCAGTAGATCGTGTTGCGCTCTCCGGTCTCTTGCGCCACCGTCGCGAAGGTCAGCACGCCTGCCGGTCCCGCCACGGCGACGGCATTGAGCGCGAAACGCCCGATCGTCCCGCCCTGCGGCAACATCTCGCCCACGGTGGCGACCCGCCTGACATCGCCCGCGGCCCCGGCGAAAGCGGCAAGCGGTCCAGGCCCGCCATTGAGAGCCGCAATGAAAGCCGTCACCCCGCTGGGCCCCACCGTCGGCCAGGGACCGAAGCCCGCATAGCGGCCGCCGCCCGGTGCCGGCTCTCCCTCAACAGCGATCTCAACCAGACCCTCCGTCCCGGTCCGCAGCACCGCCTCGCGGGTGGCGCCGTCCTTGCCGAGATGGGCGCCAAATGCAATTTCGCCGGCCTCGTCGATCGCCACCCGCTCGGAGAACCGCAAGATCATCGCCTCATCCGGCGTCTGCTCGCCGGACCCGACTAGGAGGCGCAGAGGGCGCGCACCGGCAACAAATATGCCGCCGAGTGCCGGGCCCTTGAAGATCGCAGCCGGAAAGGCGACGACACCACTATTGTTCAACGCCGGGTCGCCGATCTGGTCCATTGCGCCCCCAATGCGCTGCAGCAGCTCGCGTTCCGCCACCAGCCGCTGCAGCCTTCGGCCATTCCAGTAATAGAGCACGTCCAGCAGGTCGCGTCCGGCCCGCACACTGGCGACGAATGAAAGCTCGTCATTGTCGTTCAACGCCGGAGCGTCAAACCCGACCAGCACGCCGGCAGGCACCCCCGGTGCATCGTCGCCGGCGAGCGCTATGGCACGCAGCCCGTCCGCACCGGCGAGAAAGACCCCCTCGGTCGCCCGCCCGCCCGCGACCTGCGCCGTGAACGCCACATGCCCGGCACTGTTTAGCGCCGGCAGCGGATGCGCCCCGAACTCCGCCAGCGCCCCGCCACCCGGCAAGCTGTCTCCGAACCCCGCCACCTTTGTCACCTGCCCCGCTTCGGCGAGAAAGATGCCTTCGCGTGCCGGCCCATGCAGCACGGTCGCGTAGAAGGCGACCTGGCCGCGCGCATTGACCGGCGCGACGATCGGCTGCGCGGTAACATCGAACCGATCGAAACGGCCGCCGCCCGGTGCCGCTGCACCAGACTGGATGACGGCGCGCAGGGGCCCGTTTGCGGAGGCCCGACCTGCCGGTGGCGGCGCCGCCACCCGCACCGACGGCTGCGCCGGTGTGGTCGACGGCGTCGAGGGTGCGATCCACAGAACAGCGGCCCACAAACCCGCCACCGCTATGCCCGCGACCAAGAGGCGGCGCCAGGCCGCGACCAGCAACATCGCTCAGTTGGTCAGCATGCCGGCCTTCAGGATCGTCACGTCGTGGCGCAGCATCTTGATGTAGCTATCGGCTTCGCCACCCTTGGCGGACAGCGAATCACCGTAAAGCGTGCCGCCGATCACGGCCCCGGTTTCGCCAGCGATGCGCTGCATGGCCCGCGGATCGGTTATACTGTCGAGAAACAGCGCCTTGACGCGACCGGCCCGGATCTGTTGCGCCAGCTTTGCCAGCTCCGCCGCCGAGGGCTCGCTCTTATTGGTCCAACCGTTCACTGCCAGTAGCGTGATGCCGTAGGCATTGGCGATGTATTGCAGAGAATCGTGTGAAGCCAGCGCCCGTCGCTTGTCTGCAGGCACACCGGCGATCTCCTTGCGCGCCCAGTCATCGGCCCCCTGGACCTCCTTCGTATAGGCCGCCGCGTGCGCTCGGTATTCGGCAGCGTCGGCCGGATCGAGACGCACCAACGCCGCCGCGATATTGCGCACGTAAATGGCGCCATTCTTCGGATCGAGCCAGGCGTGCTGGTCGATCGCGGTGGGGAGCTGCCGGCCGGAAACTGGATGCTCCTCCTCTGCGGTCAAGGTCCACACATTGCGGGACACCACCACCTTCGCACCGGTGAAGCGGGCCTGCTTGAGCAGCGGCTCCAGCCACGGCTCGAACTCTTCATTGAGATCGTTGACGAACACCGCGCGTGCCGCGGCGACCGCCGCGACATCGGCCGCGGTCGGCTGGTACAACTCGCAATCCCCGCCCGGGCCAACGATGGTCTTGATGTCGATACGATCGCCACCGACATTGGCGAGCATATCGGCGATGACGCTGAAGCTCGCGACGACCGGGATCCGGTCCGCGGCTCTTGCCGGGCCTGCCAGCAATAGCGCGGTAAATACGACAAGCCAGCAAAGCATCACGCCTCCCTCCCGATTATCGGCGCCAAGCGCCGCAACACGTTGGCGGCGGCCAGCGAGCTGCCGAACAGCAATCCCGCCGTCAATACGATGGCCGGACCGGAAGGCAGATTGACGTGATAGGAAAGGAGCAGTCCCGCGACCGACGCAGCCAGCCCGAAGCCGGTCGCCAGCACCATCGACACCGCGGCGCCCAATCCCCAGCAACGCGCTGCCGCCGCCGGCAGCAACATCGGTCCGACCGCCAACAATGTGCCGAAGGCCTGAAAGCTCGCCACCAGCGCCAGCACCACCAGCGTCGAGAAAAGCGCCCCGTATGGCGCTCGCGCACCCACTGCGCGAAGAAACGCGGGATCGATGGCGCCTGCCGCTAGCGGCCGATACAATGCCGCGATCAGCAGCACGCTGATGCTGCTCACTGCGGCAATCTCCAGCAGCGCCCGCCGGTCGATCGCCAGCACGGTGCCGAACAGCACCCGCATCACGTCGACATTGCTGCCCCGCCACGCCACCAGCAGCACGCCGAGCGAGAGGGCTGCCAGGTAGAACGCGACGAGCGCCGCATCGCGCCGTGCCCCTCCACGGGTGATCAGCCCGCCCAGCGCTGCCACTGCCAGTCCGCTCGCCAGCCCGCCCAGCGACAGCCACAGTGGCGACGGCCCGGCATAGAGAAACCCGACCGCAGCACCCGGCATCACCGCATGACCGAGCACCTCGCCATCGAGGCTCATCCGCCGCAACACCAGCAACGTCCCGATCGCCCCATTCATCAGCGCCAGCGCCAGGCAGGCCACCAACGCGGCGCGCATAAAGGCGAGGGTCTCGAACGGTTCGATGATCAGCGCATGCAAGGACATCACGCCGCCAGCGCCGGCAACGCCATCTCGGTGGTACCCCAGGCGAGGCAGCGCCGCGCCAACACCAAGGTCGCAGGAAAGCTGGCTCGCACAAGGTCGAGATCGTGCACGACGGCGATTACGGTCCTGCCCTCCCGATGCCATCGCGTCACCTGATCGAGGAGCACCGGAACGGTCTGCGCATCGACCGCGGCGAAAGGCTCATCGAGCAGAATAATCGCGGCATCCTGCAGCACCAGTCGGGCAAAGAGAGCCCGCTGAAGCTCGCCCACCGAGATCTCGCCAATCGATCGCTGCAGCCGTGCCGCCAATCCCACGGTATCCGCCACCGCTGTCGCCCGGGTTCGAAGTGCCGCCCCCGGCGAGCGGAAGGCGCCGAATTCCCGCCACCCGCCGAGGGCGATGAGCTCCGCCACGGTAAGCGGATACTCACGGTCGATCGCCGCCAGTTGCGGCAGATACGCCAATCGGTGCCGCGCCGCACAATTCACCACCCCGCCGGCCAATCGTACCACGCCCGCGATTGCCGCAAGCAGCGTGGTCTTGCCCGCCCCGTTCGCCCCGACAACAGCGGTCAAGCTGCCCGCAACGAACTCTCCACTCACTGCTTCCAACGCGACACGCCGCCCGTAGCGCACGGTCACGTTGTGCAAGATTACGCGGCGATCAGCCTCAAACCGCAGACGAGACAAGGCTGGTGTAACCTCGGCGGATACGGCATTCTGATGAGGAGTTTACCATCGTAATCGCGCCGCAGAACGAGAATGGGAGGAGAAACCATGAGAATCGCTGGACTAGCCGCATCCGTGGGAATAGCGATCCTGGCGTTGCTGGTGCCGTCGGCACCCGCCGCGGCGGCCGACTGCAAGGCCCTCGTCAAACCGTCGCCGTTCGGTCCGGACGACCAGACCGGAGCCACCAACCGCGTCACCCCCGCGGTCACCAAGGCTGCCGCCGCCGAGATCCAGACCGGCGTCGTCACCCCGATGGCCAATGTCCTCGTCGACGGCATACCGCTCTTCGGCACCCGCTTCAGCAAGACCGTCCTGAGCAGCTTCGCCATCACACCGGGTGCCGAATTCGGCAACAACAAGCTGACCTATATGGAGGATACCTATCTCAGCCAGAGCCATGTCGGCACCCATATCGACGGAGTGGGCCACATCGGCGTCCAAGACTGCTATTACAACCAGACGCCGATCGGCAAATACGTCACGCAGAACAATCTGAAGCGGCTCGGCATCGACAACATGAAGACCTTTGCGACGCGCGGCGTGATCCTTGACATGGTCAAGGTGTTCCAGGCCGCCGGCAAGCTGAAATCGAACCCGGCCTGCCGTACCCCCTGCCTCGACGGCGGCACCTTGATCACCGTCGCCGATCTGCAGGCCGCGCTGACGATGTACAACGTGACCCTGCGCGAGGCCGACGCGGTCTTCATCCACACCGGCTGGGAGGACCTGTTCCTGCAATGGCCGGCGCAGAACGCGACATACAACAAGAGCGAAGCCGGCATCGGTGAGGCGGGGGCGGAATGGCTCGCGGCGCAGAAGGTAATCCTCGTCGGCGCCGACAATTGGGCGGTCGAGGTGATCCCGGGCGAGGAGGAGAGCATCGCCTTTCCGGTGCACAAGACGCTGATCACCGATAACGGTATTCACATCGTCGAGAATGTGCGCACCGACCTGATAGCGGCCGAAGCCGCAAAGACGGGGCGAGCCACCTTCTTCCTCGACATGACAGTGCCAAAGGCGGTCGGCCTGACCGGCACCTTTGTCAACATCCAGGCGATCCAGTAGCACATGATGCGGGGGCGGGGGCTGCGGCGCCGGTCATTCCTGGCCGGGCTGCCGGCCCTCGCCTGCGGCCTCGGCCCCGCAAGGGCCGCCAGGGCCGAGCCGCAGCGCTTCAAGATCGCTCTCGCCAATCTCGACGAGACGCCCGGCGTGACATTGGAGGGGCTCGGCTTCACCGGCGCGGATGTCCGCACCAGCTTCGAGCTGGCGGCGCGCACCCGACCGGTCGACATGCTCTATTTTGACAATGGCGGCGACCCCGCCCGCGCCATCGCCAATGCCGAGGCCGCGATTGGCGCCAAAGTCGACCTGCTGATCGAATACAACGCCGATGCCGAGGCGAACGCCGAGATCGCCCGCCACCTCGCCGCGGCCAACATCCCGGCCCTGGCGCTCGTCGATCCGTTGCCCGGCGCGCCCCTCTATGGGCCCGACAACCACACCGCCGGTCGCATCGCCGGGCACGCTCTCGGCGCTTTCGCGCGAGCGACCTGGCCGGGCGAGCAGGTCCTCGGGGTTCTGATCGGCGACCTCGCTTCTCCCGGCGGCGCTATCAAGGATCGCGAGCAGGGCATCACCGACGGCGTTCGCGAGTCGCTGCCCACGCTCCGGCTCGCCGCGCTCGACACCGGCGGACAGTCGCCGCGCGCCGACGGGCTGTTGACAAGATTCTTGCTGACCCAGCCGGGCCAGCGGTTGCTGATCGCGACCCTCGACGATTTGGCCGCTGTTTACGCCACGCGCGCCATCGAAATGAACCGGCGGCAGAGCGACTGCGTCATCGTCAGCCAGGGGCTCGACCCGAACATCCATGGCGGAACCAGCGAGAAAAAGGAGCTCGACCCCAACAACCGCAGCAGCGTGGTGCTCGGCTCGGTCGCCTACTACATGGACCGCTACGGCTACGACGTGCTGCCGCTTGCGCTGCGGCTGCTTGCCGGTGAAACGCTGCCGGCGCGTACGGTGACACACCACATCCTAGTCACCGCCGCCAACGTGTTTCGGGAATATCCGCCAATCGACATGAACTGATATGGACAAAAAACTCGCCCAAAAGGCTGGTGCGACCCAGACGCGGGAAATAGAACGGGCCTAACACCCCGCTCAGAGCACGAGCTGGGTCTGGGTCACGAGTGCTACCAGCCGGCCCTCCGGGGTCGAGACGCGGGTCTGCCAGATCATGGTTCGCCGGCCACGGTGGACGGGAGTCGCCTCGCCGATCACCCGCGTTCCGGCCGGCGCGGGTGCGACGAAGTTGGTCTTGCTTTCGATCGTTGTCGTCCCGGCACCCTCCGGCAGGTTTACGATCGTGCCGGTGGCGCCGAGGGTATCGGCGAACGCCATGACGGCACCACCGTGAAGCACGGCGGGGCGGGTGCAGAGATCCTCGCGCACGATCATCTCGGCGACGATCTTGTCCGGGGAGGCGCTGACGAACTCAATCCCGAGCAGCTCGGCAAAGGGCAGCATCTCTTGTCGGATGCGAGCGAGCATATCCATTCATATTTCTCCTAGATGCGCGTCCTTTACATCACGGCCGAGCTCTACCCTTGGGTCAAGTCGGGCGGTCTCGGCGATGTCGCCGCGGCGTTGCCGTCGGCGCTGATCGCGGAGGGCATAGATGTTCGCCTGCTGCTGCCCGGTTTCCGAGGCCTTCTCGACGCTTTCCCCGGCATCACCGACATTGCCCGGCTGACCACACCGTTCGCCGGCGAGCGGGTGCGGGTGGGTCTCGCCCGTCTACCCGGCACCGAGAGGCTCGCCTATCTCGTTGATCACCCGGCCTTCTACGATCGCCCGGGCAACCCTTATGCAAGCCCCGACGGCAGCGATTGGCCCGACAACCATCGTCGCTTTGGACTCTTCGGCTGGATCGCCGCGGAGCTCACGCGTGGCGCCGACCGCGGCTGGCGCCCGGATATTCTGCACGGTCACGACTGGCATACCGGGCTCGCTCCCGCTTATCTTTCCGCCCGGCCGCCGGTAGACGGGCACATTCCCACCGTGTTCACGATCCACAACATCGGCTATCGGGGGCCGTTTCCCGGCGCACTCTTCTCGGAGCTCGCGTTGCCGCCCGAGTTCTTCTCGATCGACGGGGTCGAGTTTTTCGGCATGGTGTCGTTTATCAAGGCTGGCCTCTTCTACTCGGATCGCCTGACAACAGTGAGCCCGACCTATGCGCGCGAGATCCAGACCCCGGCTTTCGGCTGGGGCCTCGACGGGCTGTTGCGCGCCCGCGCCGGCATATTGACCGGCATCTTGAACGGCGTGGATGCGCGAGTGTGGGACCCCCAGCACGACTGGACCCTGCCCCGGCTTTATGGGGTCGGGAACGCCGTCACCGGCAAGCGGGCGGCGAAGGCTGACTTGCAACGCCGCGTCGAGCTCGAGCCTATCGAAGGAGCGCCGTTGTTCGGCGCGGTAAGCCGCCTCACCCCGCAAAAGGGCCTTGATCTTGTGCTCGCCGGCTTGCCGGACCTCGTCGCCGGCGGCGGGCAGCTCGCCCTGCTCGGCTCGGGAGACGGCGATCTCGAGCAGGCCTTCAGAGCCGCGGCCGAGAGACACCGAGGGCGGGTCGGGGTCGTGATCGGCTACGATGAAAGCTTGGCGCACCTGATCTATGCCGGCTCGGATGTGGTCCTCGTCCCGTCGCGGTTCGAGCCGTGCGGCCTGACCCAGCTTTACGCGCTGCGCTACGGCGCACTGCCGCTGGTGCGCCGGGTCGGCGGCCTTGCCGACACGGTCGTCGATGCGACCGCTACGAGCTTGGCCGAAGGCATCGCCACCGGCTTTGCCTTTGACGAGGACAGCCCGTCGGCGCTGATGTCGGCGATCGGGCGCGCCACCGCGCTGTTCCGCGAGCGGGAGATCTGGGTGCGCATGATGCGGCGAGCGATGACACGAGATTTCAGCTGGGCGGCGGCCGCCCGCCAATACGCCGCGGTTTACCGGACGCTGCGGCCGGATCCGACCGGCTAGAGCGGACCTCTAGGTGCCGAGGATCGTTCCGGCCGCAATGCCGGCTTCGGTGGCGGCAATTTTGGGGCCGTCGTCGAGGCGTACCCGTGAGACCTCGACGAAGCCGCCTTGCGCGAGGATGCGAATCCCTTGGTCACCGACAGAGACAACCTCGCCGATCTTGCGTCCGCGCACCGCGCCGAAAGTCCCGACGGGGATCTTGCGTGCATCGAACAGATAGAGTTTCCGCTCGTCGTAATTGGTCCAGGCACCGGGCGCCGGGTTACAGCCGCGGATCAGATTGTAGACAAAATCCACATGGTTTGCCCAGTTGATGTGCGACTCGGCTTCGCGCACCCAGCCCTCATAGGTCGCACGAGTTTCGTCTTGGGTGCTTTCGGTCGCCCGACCCGATACGACGAGATCGGCGGCTTCGAGCAGTGCGGAGACCCCGAGCGGGAAAATCTTGTCGAAGTAGAGCGATCCGGCGGTGTCGTCGGGACCGATTGTCACTCGCTTATGCAGGATGACGGGCCCTTCGTCGAGCCCGGGGGTCGGGCGAAAGATCGACAACCCGGCCTCGGTCCGCCCGCGGATGATCGCCCACGGGATCGACGAGGCTCCCCGATGCAGCGGCAGTAGCGAAGGATGGAATTGGATCATGCCGTGCTTCGGGATCGCGCAGAACTCGGGCGGGGCAAAGAGCAGAACATAGGCCATCACGCCGAGGTCCGCCTTGAGGTCGGAGAGTGCGCGCTGGGCCTCCTCGCTCGAATATTTGGCAAATCGATGGACGGTCAGGTTGCGTTCATGAGCGGCGACGACGAGCGGATCCGGTCTGGCCCCCGGCCGTTCCGGCGCCGCGAACACGGCGGCGATTTCGTCCCCGCGTGCGATAAACGCCTCGAGCACGGCTTTGCCAAAGGCCTGCTGACCGACGATGACGATGCGCATTTCCTGCCCTCCGACGATGTCCCTTGAGTCGTGTTACGCCGTCGCCGAGCGGCGACACCGCCCCCATACCCCGCACAGTTTCATGCCGGCGCACTCTGGGGCAAGTCCGTCGCTACAGCTCCGTCGGCTTGGCGCGCCGGCAGTCCCCTGGGCAAAAGCACAGTCACGGCGGTTCCTCGGCCAACGTCGGTGCGTATCGACGCCGAACCGCCCGATTGTCGGGCAAAGCCGTACACCATGCTGAGCCCAAGACCGGTCCCTTTACCCGCCTCCTTGGTGGTGAAGAACGGCTCGAACGCCCGCGCTGCCACCTCGGGCGGCATCCCGAGACCGGTGTCGGAGATTTCCAGACCGACAAAATCCCCGACTTTCGTCGGTTGCTCGAGCGCCGCCTCGGGCGGTACCGCTCGGTTGAAGGTGCGGATAGCGAGTTCGCCGCCGTCCGGCATTGCATCGCGGGCATTGATCGCGAGGTTGATGACGGCGAGCTCAAGCTGGGTCGCGTCGGCATCAACCGGCCACAGATCTGACGCGAGATCGGTGTGGATCGCGATGCCGCTACCGACGGTTCGGGCGAGCAATTCGGTCATTCGCCGCAGCTGCACATTCAGGTCGATGGTCGCCCTGGCCAGCGGCTGCCGTCGCGCGAAGGCGAGCAGCTGCTCCGTCAACCTCTCGCCGCGCTCGACCGTGCGCAGCGCCGCATCGACCCTGGCCTGCAGCTGATCGCTCTGCTGCCGCCCGCTCAGCATTTCGAGAGAACCCTGCAATACGGTCAGCAGATTGTTGAAGTCATGCGCGACCCCACCCGTCAGCTGACCAAGCGCTTCCATCTTCTGCGCTTGTCGGAGTTCGGCCTCGGTTGAGGCTCGCCGGTTCATCTCACGCCGCAGGCGGCGCGCGGTGGTACGCCAGCGCCAGCTGGCGATTGTATGCCGCTGGATCTGCCGGGCGGCGAGCAGGGTCATGCCAAACAATGCGAGCGAGGCAGGGACCGCAAACAGCGAGTAGTTGACAAGGTTGCCGAGCCACGAAGCCAACACATCACGCTTTGGAATGCCGTACGCGACATAGAGCGGGTAACCCTCGACCCGCTGGTAGGCGTAAAAGCGCTCGATCCCGTCCGTCTCTCCCCTGCCCCAGAACAGCCCGCGATCGGGGTTGCCTGCGATCGCTTGCATAAAGGGGCTGCCTCGCGCAAGAGCCGACGGTGCGGGCAAGGCCGGATACCGCACCAACAGCGAACCGTCGCTGCGCACCAACGAGGCGGCGAAGCGCTTGTCTTCGGACACCGTGTGATAGAATTCGCTGAAGTAGGCCGGGCGGCCGGACACGACGATGATCCCGTCAAAGGCTTTGTCCGCTGTCGAGCGACGCTCGCAGATGTCGAATTCGGGTGAGCGGGTTAGCGCGCCGATCTGCTCACGTCCGACAAAAATGCCGGCGTCCTGCGCTTGTTCGGCGACAAAGCAATCGCGATCGGAGACGTCGATCGGCGGGATCGGAGAAGAGCGACCGCTGACCTGGGGGTGCCCGGCGGCATCGGCCATCCAGACTTCGTCGATTTGCGGCAGCGTGTCGAGGTCCGACAGAAAGCGATGCAGCTCCTCGTCGTGCTCGATCTGGTCCCAATCAAGCCCGCGCGTCCGGGCGTCGATCCAGGCGAGTACGATGGCATAGGTTTTGGCCGTGTTGAGCGCATGCTCGCGCAACTCGCCGGCCTCGATCATAACCCGTTCTTCGGCCTGGCTCTGAACCAATCGAAAATTCTGCCAGGCGGCGATCGCCAGCAGCAAGAGCGGCACGGCGAGAGATGCGACGAGCAGCCCGCGCAGAGGCCAGGTCAGTCTCCGCCGAGGGCGCTCTTGAAGCGCATCGGCCCGGTTTCCGGTGCTTCGGCTGAACCGTCCCAAAACGCGGGCGAGGTGCGGCGGGTGATCAGCGTCGGTCGTCAACGTCAGCGCTCCACCGCACCGGTCGCCGCCCCCCAGGGCTGCGTCACCCTACAACACCGAAACCGAGCACGCGTCGATCGACAAGGTTCATGTTACGCTGCTCCGGCTACCCAGCGCCCGAGTTTACGCGCAAACTCCGGCGTGGTCGAACGCCACCGTCTCATGCAAACGATGTCGTCCCGGGAAGGGCGGGTGCGGCTCGATCGCTCCCGGTTTATGCGGGAAAAACCGGGAAAAAATCGGCTCCGAGGGCCACGAATCGAAAGATTTCGAGTTAGAAAACTTAGGTATATCAGTAATTTAGAGACTAGGACCTCGGTTCACCGAACCGGGAATTGGCCTTGCCGGTAACCGGGAACCAAAACGCATAACCGGGAAATAACCGGGAATTCAAAAGACGCTCCCGCGAAGACGGACCGGATCGTTGAGTTCGCTCCCGAGCGTGGGTGCGGATATGGTCGCCCGCGATCACTATTTCCATCCCGGGCATCCCGGAGCCCTAGGCCGGTACCGTGGCGAGGTCGAAGGCGGCGGCCATCAGCGCGCGGGTATAAGGGTGCTCAGGGGCCCTCATGACCCGTTCGGCCGGACCGGCCTCGACGATCTTACCGTCCTTCATTACGAGGATCTCGTGTGCGAGAGCACGCACGACCCGCAGATCGTGGCTGATGAACAGATAGGCAAGGCTATGGCGGGTCTGCAATTCGCGCAACAGCTCGACGATCTGGGCCTGCACCGACATGTCGAGCGCCGAGGTCGGCTCGTCGAGCACGACAAAGCGCGGTTTGAGCACGAGCGCTCGGGCGATCGCGATGCGCTGGCGCTGGCCGCCCGAGAATTCGTGCGGGTAACGTTCGGCTGCTTGCGGGTCGAGCCCGACCTCGACGAGTGCCGCCTCGATCAGCCGCCGGCGCTCCGTCGGGCTAGCCGCCAGGCGGTGTACCTTCAGCCCTTCCTCGACAATCTGGGCGACCGACAGCCGCGGCGAGAGGCTCGAGAACGGGTCCTGAAAGACCACCTGCATCTCGCGCCGCAGCGGCCGCAACTGGCGCTGGCCGAGCGCCGCGATGTCATGCTCGGCAAAGCGGATGTCGCCGTTTGCCTCGGTCAGGCGCAAGAGCGCCAAGCCCAGCGTCGTCTTGCCCGAGCCGCTCTCGCCGACGACGCCGACGGTGGAGCCCTTTTTGACCCTGAGCGAGACGCCGTCGACTGCTTTGACATGGCCCTTGACGCGACGCAGCAGACCGCGCCGGATTGGAAACCAGACCCTGACGTCGTCCGCCGTCATCAGGTCCGGCGCAGCGGGGTCGGCGCGCGGCGGCCGGCCCTTCGGCTCGGCCGCGAGCAGACGCCGTGTATAGGGGTGGCGCGGGCGGGCGAAGATCTGCGCGGCCGGGCCGGCTTCAACGATCTCGCCCTCTGTCATAATGCAGATGCGGTCCGCCATCTTGCGGACGATCGTCAGGTCGTGGGTGATCAAAAACAGTGCCATCCCGAAGCGGTCGCGCAGATCCTTGAGAAGCTGCAGGATATGCGCCTGAATGGTTACATCGAGCGCTGTCGTCGGCTCGTCGGCGATCAGAATGTCGGGGTCGTTGGCGATCGCCATCGCGATCATCACTCGCTGCCGCTGTCCTCCCGAAAGCTGGTGCGGATAAGCCCCGAGTCGGCTTTCCGCATCTGGCAGGCCGACACGCCGCAGCAGTTCCAGGGTGCGCTCGCGTGCCGCTGCAGGAGCCATGTGCTTGTGAACGAGAAGCGTCTCGCCGATCTGCCGTTCGAGGGTGTGCAGCGGGTTAAGCGAGGTCATCGGCTCCTGAAAGACCATCGCGATCTTGTTGCCGCGCACCCGGCGGAGCTCCTCTGGCGTGGAACCGACTAGTTCCTCGCCGGCAAAACGGATGCTGCTCTCCGTTCCGTGCGCCGCGAGCGGATAGGGCAGCAGCTGAAGGATCGACAGCGCGGTGACGCTCTTGCCCGAGCCGCTCTCGCCGACCAGCGCCAAACTCTCGCCGCGATCGAGAGAAAGCGACAGGCGCTTGACCGCCTCCACCGGTCGGGCCCCACCGCGGCCGGCGAAGGTCACGCTGAGATTGCGGATTTCGAGCAGAGGCGCCGTGCCGCGAGCCTGCCTCACAGAACGACCTTGCGGGGGTCGAACGCGTCGCGGACCGCCTCACCGACAAAGATCAGGAGGCTCAGCATCGAGGCCAGCACGAAAAAGGCGGTCAGGCCGAGCCATGGCGCCTGCAGATTGGCTTTGCCCTGCGCCAATATCTCGCCGAGCGAAGGTGAGCCCGGTGGCAGGCCGAAACCGAGGAAATCGAGCGAGGTCAGCGTGGTGATCGAGCCGTTCAGGATGAACGGCAGAAAGGTGATCGTTGCCACCGTCGCATTCGGCAGGACATGGCGCAGGATGATCAGGCTGTTGGACACGCCGAGCGCCCGCGCCGCTCGCACATAATCGAAGTTGCGCGCGCGTAAGAACTCGGCGCGCACGACATCGACGAGGCTCATCCAGGAAAACAGCAGCATCAGGCCGAGCAGCCACCAGAAATTGGGTTCGATAAAGCTCGCCATAATGATCAACAGGTAGAGCATCGGCAGTCCGGTCCAGATCTCGATGAAGCGCTGGAAGCCGAGATCGACAAGGCCGCCGAAATAACCTTGGACCGCCCCGGCAGCGACGCCGATGATTGAAGAGAGCACCGTCAGGACGAGGCCGAACAGCACCGAGATGCGAAAGCCGTAAATCAGCCTCGCCAGCACGTCGCGCCCTTGATCGTCGGTGCCGAGCCAGTTGACGCTCGAAGGCGGGGACGGCGCAGGGCTCGGCAGGTCGTAATTGATCGTGTTGTAGCTGAACGGGATCAGCGGCCAGAGCATCCAGCCCTTGGCTCTGATCAGCTTTTGCACCGCCGGATCGCGGTAATCGGCCGCGGTCGGGAATTCGCCGCCGAACGTGGTCTCGGGATAGTCGGTGAATACCGGGAAATACCAAGCGCCGTCAAAACGCACGAGGAACGGTCGATCATTGGCGATGAATTCTGCAAACAACGTGACCAGGAACACCGCGAGAAAGATCCACAGCGACCAGAAACCGCGCCGATTACGGCAAAAGCTGTCGAGACGCCGCCGCGTGAGCGGGGTGATCTTGCGTCCGAGAAAGCGGTCAGACGGGTTGTGTCCTTCGAGACGGCCGCTGCGCGGCCTCCTCAGGATGAGGACCATTTTTTGGTGCCCGCGACAGCATTCCTCATGCTGAGGAGCGCCGCCTTCCCTGCGGCGGCTCCTCGGGAAAAGGCGCGTCTCGAAGCACGACCATGTCGATGCAGCCTCGCTAATGGGTCGTGCGACGTAGCGGCTCGACGTTCGACCGCCGGCTGAGGCTTCCGCTGCCGAAATGGTCGCGGACCAGGATTTCGGCGATCTGGACAGCGTTTAGCGCCGCACCCTTGCGCAAATTGTCGGCGACGACCCATAAGTTGAGCCCGTGCGCGACGGTCGGATCGCGGCGGATGCGACTGACATAAACCGGGTCCTCACCGGCCGCCTCGGCCGGTGTCACATACCCCTCGTCAACGTGGTGATCGACGACCGTAACACCGGGTGCGCGCCGCAGGATGGAACGCGCGTCGTCTTCGCTGAGCGGCCGCTCGAACTCGACATTGATCGCTTCCGCATGGCCGATAAAGACGGGAACCCGCACACAGGTCGCCGTCACTGGGATATCCGGGTCGAGAATCTTGCGGGTCTCGGCCGCCATCTTCCACTCTTCTTTGGTCGCTCCGTCGTCCATGAAGACGTCGCAATGCGGGATCACATTGAACGCGATCTGCTTGGTGAAATGCTCGGGTTTGACCGGATCGTTCACATAAATCGCGCGCGTCTGGTTGAAGAGCTCGTCCATCGACGCGCGGCCTGCCCCGGAGACCGACTGGTAGGTCGCGACGACCACCCGCTTGATCCGCGCGCGGTCATGCAGCGGCTTCAGCGCCACCACCATTTGGATCGTCGAACAATTCGGGTTGGCAATGATGCCGCGCTTGGTGCACTGCACGATTGCCTGCGGGTTGACCTCCGGCACGACCAGCGGCACGTCCGGTTCCATGCGGAAACACGAAGTGTTGTCGATGACCACGGCGCCAGACTTGGTCGCGCCGGGAGCAAATACCGCGGAGACCTTGGCGCCCGGCGAAGAAAGGACGATGTCGATCCCGCGAAAATCGTAAGTGTCGAGGCCTTGGACCTTGAGGATGTCGTCCTCGCCAAAGGAGACCTCCTTGCCGATCGAGCGTGAAGACGCCAACGCAACGACATCGTCAGCGGGAAAATCACGCTCGGCCAGCGTGGTCAGCATCTCGCGTCCGACATTGCCGGTCGCGCCGACCACCGCTACTTTGAAACCCATATCGAGGCTCCGCGGCGGAAAGAGAGGATGATCAAGGCTGACTTACGATGCCGGCCGGCGCTTTACAAGCACTGGTTTCCTGCGGTTAAGCCCGCGGAGGCGGGTGTCAGGAAATTGGAGTTTGTGCCGCGGCGGGTCTTGTTTCGTCGTTCCTGCAGAAGCGGGAACCCAGGAATTTCACGCGCTTGCCCTGGGCCCCCGCTTTCGCGGGGGCGACGCTTCGAAAGTTTGTGCGCTTGGATTATTACTCCCGCTTTCGCGGGAGTGACGAAAGCGCCGTGACTTACCCCGAGTTCTGGCGGGTGTACCTCTCTGCGCATGCCGACCCGCGCACCCGAGTGCTGCACTATTTGGGCACGCTCTTCGGGGTGGCGGCACTCGTCGCCGCCGGCGCGACCCTGGATTGGCGCTGGCTCTTGGCTGCTCCGGTCGCCGGCTATGCTCTCGCATGGTTCGGCCATCTCGCCTTCGAGCACAACCGGCCCACCACCTTTGGGCATCCGGGCTGGTCGCTCCTCAGCGACTTCCGTATGCTCGGGCTGTTCCTCTTGGGGCGGCTCGCTCGTGAGCTGAGGAGAGAAGAATGACAATGGCGCGGTTGATCGAATACGACGAGGCGAGCGCCGAAATCCGCGCCGTTTACGACGACATCATGGCGACGCGGAGGACGGATTGGATCAATAATTTCTGGAAGGCGCTCGCCAACCACCCGCCGACCTTGCGGCGCACCTGGGAGAGCATCAAAGAGGTTATGGCACCCGGGGCACTCGATGCCCTGACCAAGGAGCTCGTCTACCTCGCGGTCAGCGTCAGCAACGGCTGCACCTATTGCATAGCCTCGCACGGCGCCGCCGCAAAACGAGCGGGGATGACCCCCGAGATGCTCGGCGAGGTTCTGGCGGTCGTCGGCATGGCGAACGAAACCAACAGTCTAGCCAACGGCTATCGCGTTCCAGTAGACGAGAGGTTCGAAAAACTGTTTTGATGGCGGTGCACAAGCGCCGCATTCCGGCAATGCTGCTCAGCACCGGCTGACCAGCGAATTAGGAGGGCCAGATGGCACAAACCCAACAAAAGTATGACCGCAAGGCCGAGGATATCGGCAACATCGTCGGCCTCGAACATGTCAACCTTCGGGTTCCCGACCAGGAGCCCGCTTCCGATTTCTACCTCGCCGGGCTCGGTCTGACCCGCGACCCCTACATGATGCCCGGCACCAACAACATGTGGGTCAATGTCGGCAAGAGCCAGTTCCATTTGCCGAAGGGCGACCCGAACGTGTTGCGCGGGCATGTCGGGCTCGTCGTACCGAGCATCGAGGATCTGTGCGAACGCCTCGCCACGGTGAAGCCCCGCCTCGAGGGCAGCAAATTCGATTGCAAGCAGCGCAACGCCTATGTCGAGGCGACGTGCCCGTGGGGCAACCGCTTCCGCCTCTACGAGCCGCAGCCCGACAAGTTCGGCCCGGTCAGCCTCGGCATGCCCTATGTCGAATTCGACGTGCCGGAAGGGACCGCGGACGGGATCGCGCGCTTCTACCGCGAGATCTTTTATGCGCCGGTCAAGATCGAAGAAAACGGTGAGGGCCGCGCCGCACGCGTCAGCGCCGGCTTCGGGCAATGCCTGGTCTTCCGCGAGACCGACAAGAAAATACCCGAATTCGACGGCCATCACCTGCAGGTCTACGTCCAGGAATTCTCGGGGCCGCACGATGAGCTCGAAAAGCGCGGGCTGATCACTGAGGAGAGCAGCCAACACCAGTACCGCTTTGAGGACATCGCTTGCCTCGACACCGGCAAGTGCCTCTTTAAGATCGAGCACGAAGTCCGCTCGATCACCCACCCGCTCTACAATCGCCGGCTCGTCAACCGTAATACCAAGCAGAATTTGATGTATTATCAAATGGGCGCGGACGAATGGGATTGGAGCCTGCCGCGCGACAACGGCCGGATGCCGCTGCAGCCCGCTCCGGAGCCCGCGACGCCGTTGGCCAGGCGCCGCGCCGCCCGCATGGCTGGGATGTAACCTTCCCCGCTTTTCGCATCTTCCTCTCCCCGCCGGCGGGGAGAGGTCGGGGTGAGAGGCACCGATGACCAACTTGCTCGACAGCCGGGTCGCGCTGATCACAGGCGCCGGCTCGGGGATAGGCGAAGCGATCGCGCATGCGATGGCAGACGCGGGAGCGCGGCTCATTGCTGTCGATATCGACGGTGCCGCTGCCGAGCGCACGGCAGCAGCGATCGGCCGGCCTGCGGTGAGCTTTGCCTGCGACGTGACCGATCGCGGCCAATGTGATGGCTTGTCTGCCGATGTAGGCTCGCGGATCGGCGCCATCTCGATCCTCGTCAACAATGCCGGGATCATCCGGCGCGGGACGGTGATGGAGCCGAAGACTCGCGAGGATCGGGACGCGACCCTGGCCGTCAATCTCGACGGCCCCTACAACATGGTGACAGCGTTTCTCGACCAGCTGCGCGAGACCAAAGGGTCGATCATCAATATCGGCTCGATCCAGTCCTTTGTCGCGCTGCCGAACTCGGCCGCTTACACGACCTCGAAGGGGGGTGTCCGCCTGTTGACCAAGGCATTGGCGATCGAGCTCTCCCCGCTCGGCATACGGGTCAATGCGATCGGCCCCGGTTTTACCGCGACTCCGCTCAACGCCAAGGCGCGCGAAGATGCGGCTTACATGGCCAATTTCGCGACCCGCATTCCGCTCGGCCGCATCGGCACCCCCGAGGACATCGCCGGACCGGCTGTCTTCCTGGCCTCCGACATGGCGCGCTACATCACTGGCGTCACGCTGCCGGTCGACGGTGGTTACCTCGCGCGTTAGTTCTTTTCACGCACGGTAACGAACACGATCCACGGCCCTGGAGGGCGTCCCAGGTGCTCGAACGCCATCGGGTCAGCTGGAACGTTGTAGGTAAATCGATCCTTGCCGAGGAACCCCGGGTTCGGTCGGTAGAAGACTGCCTGTCCGTACACCGAGTTTATGCACCCCGACCCTTTTGGGATGCCGAGGTCGGCAAAGACAAATCGGACGGTACCGTGTTGGGGCGGCGTTACGAGCTCTAGTGCCGGAATGCCGTTCGGAGAGCATTGCCGTTGAGCCTCCCCTTCCCGGTAGCGCCACTGCGAGGCTGAGCTGACCATCGTTTCCGTGTCGGGCGGCACCACACGGCGCAGCTTTGTTCCCGGTGCGTGCAATTGCCCCCAGGCACGATCGGGAGCCATCACCGTGACCAGCCACAGCAGGAGCAAGTAAACTGCGGCTTTTGCAGCGTTCATAATCGCGTCCGTTCCGTCGGCTCGCGAATTCTAGCACCAACGTAGGCAAGCGAGAGGAGGAAGCGATGCTGAGCGGCGTCTGTCGGTTTCCGGCGATGGACAGCGTGATCTTCGGCAAGCCCTTTGCCGAGGCGCTGGCGCAGGAGGTCGACCGCTTCGATGCACGTGCGGTGTTCATTCTCGCAAGCGGCACCTTGGCCCGAGAGACCGACACCGTCGACCGGCTCCGCCAGGTACTGGGCAACCGGCTCGCCGGCGTTTGCGCCAAGATCGGCGCTCATACGCCGCGGACCGACGTGGTCGCCGCGGCGAATGCGGCCCGTGAGGCCGGCGCCGACCTGATCGTAACCTTGGGCGGCGGCTCGGTCACCGATGCGGCAAAGATGGTCGGGCTGTGCCTCGGCAATGGGGTCACCGACCCGTCACAGCTCGACAGCTATCGTGCCCAGATCGCTGCCGACGGCACGCCGCGGCGCCCCGAAGTAAAGTCGCCGAGCATTCGCTCGATCGCGATTCCGATACACGGCGTCGGCCGGTTGCACCGACACCGCGCGCCACGTCAAGGAGAGCTACAGCCATCCGATGATGATGCCGCGCACCGTCATCCTCGATCCGGATGTCACCGTGCACACTCCCGAATGGCTGTTTCTGTCGACCGGAATCCGTGCCGTCGACCACGCCGTCGAGGACATTTGCTCAATCAACAGCCAGCCGATCGCCGAAGGCGCCTCCTACCACGCGCTGCGCCTGCTCGGGAGCGGCCTGCCGGCGGTCAAAGCCGATCCGGCGAACGTCGAGGCGCGGCTCGACTGCCAGATCGGCGCCTGGATGTCGATGGTCGGCTCGCAAACCGGGGTCAGCAAAGGCGCGAGTCACGGGATCGGGCATGTGCTGGGCGGCACCGCGGGCGTCCCGCACGGCTACACCTCGTGCGTGATGCTGCCCCACGTGCTGCGCTTCAATCACCCCCTGAACGCCGGTAAACAGGCGCGAGTCAGCGAGGCGCTCGGGCGCTCCGACGAGCCGGCGGCCGAAGTGGTCGCCGAGCTGATATCGGGTCTCGGATTGCCGGCGCGGCTGCGCGATGTCGGGGTCAAACCGAACGAGCTGGATCGAATTGCCGAAGGCTCGATGCACGACCGCTGGGTGCACACCAACCCACGCAGGATCGACGACCCGGGGGTCGTCCGCGAATTGCTCGACGCCGCCTGGTGAGAGTCCTTCTCCCTCAGAGCAGGGAGAAAACACGATTTTGCCGCCGAAAAGCGCCCTCCGATCGACCATAACACCAGAAAAATCAAACGCTTATACATCCTGAGCAGTAGTCCGAGAGCAGGGAGGCGATTGACGGGTCTGAGGGAGGCAGCAGGGAGGCTGTAGAGAGAGTTCTGTGTCGGCATTATGCAGCGCTTGCTAATGGGTATATCGTTGTTATATCGCAGATTATGTGATTGACAAAATAACATTGATTGGATATAAATGCAACTTCCGAGAGCCGATGCGGTAGGAGGATCGAAGCAGAGGAAGCGGCACAGGCCGGACAGCGAGAGCTCGGCGAGTGCCGCGGTGCTCAGCACGTCCGGCAGGCGGGTGTGGCTGACGCAGACTGCGCCGTCCAGGTTCCAGGCTGCCTCGAAAGTCATGCCCGCAGCCGGTTCGTCGCGCTGGACGCCGATGCGGTCGAAGAGGTTGATCGGGGTGCCGTCGCGGTTATGGCCTACACCGTCGCCGCAGTAGTCGGCGCGGACCAGACGCACCCAGGTCTGATAATACGGCGCCAGCGAGCTGCCGTCGGCCGCTTGGCGCCACGGCTTGTAGCCAAAGCGGACACATTTGCCCTCGGCGCCACCGGTACAGGTGATCAGGAGCCGTCCAGACGCGGCCACATAACGCCCGTCGATGGTGAAAGAGCCGGCGAGGGAAAAGCCGAGCCGGCGCCCATCCGGGTCCTCTTGACAGTCATTGCGCCACTCTCCGCTCTTCGGGTCCTGCTCGGAAAGCGTGTAGAGCATCACCTCACCTTCCGGGTCGCGCGGATCGCGCTCGACGGCATCGATGCGGATCCGCCGCTGCTGCCCGGAGCCGTCGCCGAACGCGAGCACGGTGCCGGGCAGGCTCTCCTGCGCCGGCACCGTGCCGTCGCTCAGCGTAAATATGGAACGCGGCGCCGACCACAGCGACGTTCTCCACTGCGGCCGGCGAGGCGGCCACTGCCGGTGTCCCCAGGCCGATCAGCGCGACGAGGAGGGTCTGCCTGGCCGCCCCGCGTACCATCTCCTTAGTACTCCAGTGTCTGCGGAAGGTTATAGCCTCGACCGCGATGCCGTTGAGATCCCCCAATGCCGAGCCGCTCACGATGAACGCGCTCGAAAAAGCGCCCGGCTAGTTAGCGCGGTGGCAGTAAGCACATTACCTACAGAACCACCAACCGGCCTGGGTACGGTAACAGGTACCCGAAGCGGCTCCCGCGGGTGTGGAGGCGGCAGCGATCACGAAGCCACCGATCACGAGGCCGAGGCCCACGAACGCTGCAAAGCTCAGGTTACGAAATAGTGACAGCATTGCGATTTCTCCCTCTAGGTCATGTCTGCCCCGGTGGGCAACAACGCACCGCCGTTCAGGCGGACACCACGCTATCTAGTGCACTGATTCAAAGAGATGTTGCAGGAAGACGGTCGAGCTTGGCCAGGATGGCCTCGGCGGATTTGGTCCAGAGGAAGGGTTTGGGGCTGGCATTGTGCTCGGCGAGATAAGCA
>Ga0187846_10000440_pt1 | contig 24368 bp, 24 predicted proteins | sample TC_taG_FD_161473 | JGI IMG/M metagenome (GOLD analysis project Ga0187846, IMG submission 161473) | Biofilm microbial communities from the roof of an iron ore cave, State of Minas Gerais, Brazil - TC_06 Biofilm (v2) | ecosystem: Environmental > Terrestrial > Deep subsurface > Cave > Wall biofilm... | reverse complement strand
CGTATTCCACATCATTACGCACATCTCATCCAAGAAATCTTCTCGCAGTACTTTCTACATCTCAACTCAGAAAGTACGTGCTCCAGTGTGCGTAATGTTCGGATAGTATCACATTTTTGCAACGGTATAGAAGGCGATGTGAACCTTGATGCACATGCTGATCACCGGCTAATTCAAGCGTTTGTTGCTTTTGGACTGGCAAGCAAGGGACCGATTACGATAACTAATGTGTTTCATATAGCCAAGAGTTATCCGTATTTCTTTGAAGACCTGGTCGCTTTGGGGGCAAAGATCGAGTCTCGTACCTCATAGCCAACACAAACCTAAATGCTTCCAACTTGAATGTGCGGCTTCTTCTCTTGGAGCATGGGCGGTCATTTGCCCCCCAACCCCGGGATTCTTGCTTCTTCAAACACACGTACCGGCGAGTCTGGTATTGTCCTTCACAACACCCGCTTGGCCAGGGGAATCTTACGGATCAAGAGGCTGATCAGGAAGCAGAGCGGGATGGTAATCAGCACCGCGATGCCCCATTTGAGCAGCGGATAGAGCGCCACCACGTGGAAGGCATAGGCAAAACCGACCAGCACCGGGGCATGGATTAGGTATACGATATAGACGGTGGCGGCCAGGCTTCTCGCCAACCTCCCTTGATGATTCCAGCGCTGGCGGAAGAGGACAAGCAGGCCAATACACACGCCCACTACAACGAACGATTCCCAGAGCGCATAGCTAAACGCCAGCCAGTTGAAACCACCTGCTATGGCAAGGCCAGCTTGTCGCGTTGCTGGTGCCTGTGCCTCCTGCATCATCACCGAGGGAAACACCAGGCCTCCTAAGATGATGAGCGTAGCAATGAGAGCAATCAGCGACCAGTCCCTCCCCATTTTCGTTGTTAATTCGAAGAACCAGTTCCGGCGATAGGCAATCAAACCTAGAATGTAGAGGCTGATATATTGGGGAATATAGCCCACAGGCACGTTGAGCGGTAGAAAAATCCAACCTGCTGACCACCAGATGCGTACGACAAAGGTCACCAGAGCTAGCGCGAAGATGAAGCCAAAGATCGCTCGATAGCTGGGAAGTTTTGCAGTCTTGGCGTTCGTCTGCGTTCGATGTCTGGTTAGCACCCGCCATGCAGCGTAAAGCAGGTCGAAGAGCAAGAGCACCGCGAGGAACCACACCACTCCGGTGACTCCTCTCATCTGGAGCAGGAAGGTGCTGTAGAAGCTCCAGTAGGAGCCGTGTAGACCACTCCCGATGTAGACCACAAGCGGATGAATCAGTAGATCGTAGAGCAGCAAAGGAAGCCCCAGGCGCACGAGCCGATCTTGCAGAAATGCTCTGGGACCCTTGCGATCATAGGCGCCAGGCGTAAAATAGCCAGCGAGTAAAAAAAGGCCCCCATGCCACTTGCCATGCCGATGGCGTTCGGGATCGACAGGAGAGCCCCGGTGAGCAAATTGGTGGCTGGGTCGTGATAATCCCAGGAACCGATCGCTCCGTAGGTATCGTCCAGGTGTACCACCAGCACCCCACAAATCAGCAGGATACGCAGGTTATCAATAAACAGCAGTCGCTTGCCCTGGGGCGCTGCCGCTACCTGTTCGGGTGGTGCAGTGGCTGCTGCACCAGGGAGCTGAGATGTTGTCAGTTCCGTCTGAGATAACATCGTCTTCTCCGTTCACATCTGGTGGCTTCTTGTTCGCTCCTTCATCCTCCGAAAAAGCAGTATGTTCACACTTTTCCAAAATACCAGCATAACAGGTCACTCTCACGGGGAAGTCACATGCTGCCCCTCCATCCTCACAAGATCATCACAAAAAAAAAGGTGCCGTCATAGCACCCTCTCCTTTCTTTGGTATACTCTGCAACATGTTTTCATCTCTCTGCTAACACTTTGCTGTGTAGCGGCTCATAACTGCTATCGACTGTCTCGCTTACCTCGCTTGCTGGCGCATCGTGTTGAGGCTTGTCACCTTGCGCGTCACGCAAGCGGCGGAACTGTGCTGGAGACAGGTGATTGAGTTGATAGGACTTAACCCGCCACAAACTACGGGATTTCAATCCCACTAGTGAGGCGGGTTTCTCCTGGCTTCAGCCCTTGACGACCCGTCGAAGATGCTGTATATTCCCTCCATGGAAACAACAAAGAGCAGGAGAAAACTGGACTACCAACGAGATGAGCATCGGGTCCACCTTATCGTGTACCATCTCATCTGGTGTCCCAAACGGCGCAAGCCCCTGCTGGTTGGGGTAGTCAAGGAACGGTGTCAGGCACTTATCGAAGCGAAGTGCAAAGAGAAGGGATGGACGATCTTGACGCTGGCGATTATGCCTGACCATATCCATCTCTTTGTGCGTGTTTGGCCTGCCAATAGTGCAGCCGCAGTGGTCAAGGAACTCAAAGGCGTCACGTCCTTCTCCCTGCGCAAAGAGTTTCGAGAAGTGACCAGCAAATTGCCCTCGCTCTGGACACGGAGCTACTTTGCTTCCACGGCAAGCAATGTGAGCAAGGAAACGATTGAGCGGTATCTTGCTGCTCAGAAAGGCTTGTAGGATGTACCAGGTACGGCGGATGCACATCGGCAAGACGGCCCAACTCGATGAGTTATCTCATGAGTGCGGTGTGCTCTATAGCCAAACGCTGGTCTTCTTCTGGCGAACCGTTCGGCATAAGGGCATCTGGCTCAAGGAGAAGCATCTGAAGCGGCTGTTGACCTCTCACAAACTGCATGCCCATACCGCCGATGCCTGCGTGGAAGCCTTCTTTGCTAGCCTCAAAAGTTGGCGGGAGCGCAAGAAAGCGGGCGATCCCAATGCACACCCACCACGCCGCCGCAAGTGGTACTTCCGTATCGAGTACAAACGCTCAGCTATGACACTCAAGGATGGCAAGCTCAGACTGTCCAACGGCAAGGGCAACACGCCGCTCATCCTGGATTGGCCCTGGGAACTGCCACAAACTGTGGTCATCCATTGGACAGGGACACAGTACGAAGCCATAGCCACCTATAAGCTAGAGCAGCAGCACACAGAACCCTGGGGCGAAAAGGTGGCAGGGGTAGACCTGGGGGAAATCCATATGGCAGTCTCTCACGACGGCGAGCAAACGCATATTCTTAATGGGCGGCTGTTGCGCTCCAAAGTCCAGTTCCGCAACAAGTTGCAAGCGGAGTTAAACAGCCGTATCGATGGCCGCATGAAGAAGGGCAGCAAGCGCCGTAAGCGGCTTATCCGGTCCAAGAAGCGGCAACTGAAGAACATAGCGCATCAGATCAAGGATATTGAGCACAAGCAGACCACGCGGCTTATCACCACGCTGCATGAACAAGGCGTGCAAACCGTGGTCATTGGCGATGTGAGAGATATCCGGCAAGAGAACGATGTTGGGCACACCACCAATCAGAAAATCCACCAGTGGTCCCACGGCTCAGTACGCTTTAAGCTCACCTATAAGGCGGAACGGCTTGGAATGGCCGTTGCTTTGCAGGATGAGCATTATACCAGCCGTACCTGTCCCTGCTGTGGCTATGTGCGAAGCAAGGTCAAGGGCCGCGTGTTTCGGTGCCCGAAGTGTGGATGGACGTACCATCGGGACGGCGTTGGCAGCATCAACATTCGACAAAAGTATCTGGGTCAACTCCCAGTAGTAGGAGCTATGGCACCTCCCACGGGTCTGAGGTTTGGGCCTCACACTCGCGTAGCTCGCCGGCAACTGCGAGAAGCCGCGCTACTTCAGTAGTAGCGGAGTGTCACAGATTTTCACCGTGTTGATGTGCTACCATGATAGCATGAACTCAAACTGGTTGCAGGCGGGTAAAACCAGATATATCCACTACGCGCCAGGCTATCATTTCGTGTGGATGCCCAGGTACCGCCGCTGTATGATCGACCTTTGAGGTGCAGAAGGAGATCAAGCAACTGAAGATGCAGCGAGTTTTTATAACAGGCCTTTCGGGTTCGGAGAAATCAACGGTTGCTCAACAGATAGCCAATCTTTTGGGGTGGGACTTTGTCGACACGGATGCTCTACAACAGTAGCGCGAAATGCCCTGAAAACGGTTTGTAGCAAGCAATAAAGGGGAGAACATGGCAAAGATACTCGTACTTCATGGACCTAATCTCAACACGTTAGGAACAAGGCAGCCGGAGATTTATGGCTCTGTCACGCTGGAGCAGATTAATGACATGGTGCAGCGCAGGGCAGGTGAGCTAAGCAGCGAGGTCACGGTATTTCAGTCGAACTCTGAGGGCGAGCTAATTGATATCATCCAGAAAACAGGAGCGGAATGTGATGGCGTAATTATTAACCCTGGCGCACTAACTCATTACAGCATAGCGCTGCGAGATGCCATTGCAGGCCTGGCAAAGCCAGCGATTGAAGTGCATCTCTCCAATATTTATGCACGAGAACCATTTCGCCACAAGTCGATGCTCGCTCCGGTGTGTCGTGGTCAGATTTGCGGATTAGGCTGGCGAGGCTATCTACTGGCCCTGGAAGCGCTTGCAGGTTTACTACAAGAGGGCGAGGGAATCTTGTGAAACAGGCGGGTCTTATTGGATATCCAGTAGCTCATTCACTCTCGCCGCAGATGCTCCAGGCAGCTTTTGACGTGCTTGGTGTAGATGCCCGTTACACTCTCTGGGAAACGCGACCAGATAGACTGGCAGAAAGAATAGCATCTCTCCGATCTCCCGGTGTATTGGGCGCGAACGTTACTATTCCTTACAAGCAGGATATCGTGCCGCTGGTTGATGAGTGTGATCCACTGGCTATGCGCATTGGGGCCATCAACACGATTGTGAATAACGGGAGCCGCCTGGTGGGGTACAATACAGATGCTCCAGGTTTTACACGAGCACTGGCTGAGTTTGCAGCATTTGATTGCCGTGGGAAAAAAGCGGTAATTTTAGGTACAGGAGGAGCTGCACGAGATGCTGCTGTAGCGCTCCTGGGAAACGAGGTGGAGGAATTAATTTTGCTTGGACGTACAGAAGAGCACATAAATGGCTTGCTTCATCACCTGCGCACATTGACTGTTATGATCCAGGGAACGTCTCATTTAACTGGTGCGCCCTTAATTAGTCCTGAGATCAACAGATTCTTGTATGCCGCAGATCTGGTCGTCAATGCCACGCCAGTAGGTTTAATGGATGATGATACAACGTTGCTTTTTAATATAAACGTACTACCAACCACGTCACTTGTAATGGATATGATATTTAACCCACCACTGACGCCGCTTTTACGCGCTGCCAGGGCGCATGGGTGCCGGGTCTTAAATGGGCTATCAATGTTGCTGTATCAAGGTGCTTTGGCGTTTGAGTTGTGGGTGGGTCGCCCTGCACCACTTGAGGTCATGCGCAGTGCACTTGGGCTTGTAAAGGAAGGGTGGACGACAGTTAAATGATGTTCAGGTTTCTTACATCAGGTGAATCACATGGGCCGGGGCTTACAGCGATTCTTGAAGGCATTCCCGCTGGTTTGAAGCTATCCGCTGAGGATATCAATTACCATTTGCAGCGCAGACAGGGCGGATATGGTCGAGGTGGAAGGATGAAGATTGAGAAGGACCAGGTACTATTTCGCTCGGGAGTGCGCCACGGATTTACGCTTGGATCACCAATCACTCTTGAGATCGAGAACAAGGATTGGCAAAACTGGCAGGTCAAAATGAGTGCCGTGCCGGTGAATGAACCTGTTGAAGCGGTTACGTTAGTTCGTCCGGGACATGCAGACTTTGCAGGCGTAATAAAATATGGGCATGATGACATCCGTAATGTCATCGAGCGATCTAGCGCTCGTGATACAGCCGCCAGAGTTGCTGTAGGTGCTGTGTGCCTGGCTTTGCTGAAAGAGTTTGACGTTGAGATTCATAGCCATGTCATCTCTATCGGGCCGGTAGGCACCGGAGTTGCTCAAAGGAGTGCGATTGGAAACAACTTTACTGCTTCCTACTGGGAGCGGATTGAACAGTCACCTGTGCGCTGCGGGGACAGCAAGCTGGAAACGCAGATGATCAATTATATACATGAGTGCAAAACAAATGCAGAAACGTGTGGAGGAGTATTTGAGGTTGTAGCTACAGGAGTTCCTATCGGTTTGGGCAGCTATAGCCAGTGGGATCGGCGCCTCGGCGCAAAGATCGCGATGGCACTCATGAGCATTCCATCAGTCAAGGGTGCTGAGATTGGTGGCGGCTTTGAAGTCAGTAAGTTGCCTGGTTCGAAGGCACACGATATCGTCCAGTGGAACGATGTGCAAGGCTGGCAACATTTAACAAATAACGCAGGGGGAATAGAGGGGGGGATCAGTAATGGAGCGCCAATAGTTGTTAGAGCTGCAGTAAAGCCAATTTCCACGCTCGCTCATCCTTTGCCGACCGTGGATATCCGAACGCGTGAAAATGTGAGCCAGGGCCGATATGAGCGCAGTGACATATGTGTGGTGCCTGCCGCGGGAGTAATTGGCGAAGCTATGTTGGCAATTGTGCTGACCGAGGCATGGCTGGAGAAATTCGGAGGAGATAGCATGACGGAGACGTTGGCGAATTATAATGCGTATATGGCCAGGATCAACGGGTAACCTGGTGAAGTCGAACTTCTGGATGATTATGGCGGTCAACTATGCTGTCTGTCACTGAAAAGGAGAGGGGGCATTCTTTGCCGGGCATACGTGCGAGGATTCCTGCCTGTTTGAACAGATGCTAAGCAATCAGCTTATTCAAGGGCTTTCCACCAGCGAAGTCATAGAACGCCGCACGGCTGGTAAGGGTGCGGTAATGCCACCGCATACCGGGCGATCCTATGTCCAAATCATACGTGAGAACGTCTTTGCGTTTGTCTACAACATCCTGTATGTTCTTTGCCTCGCCCTGCTTCTCCTGGGACAGGTCTCAGAGGCCCTTGTGACTGTTGGTACCGTTCTGTTTAATGTTGCCGTCAGCTTGATACAGGAGGTACGAGCAAAGCGCACGCTGGATCGCATCGCTCTCTTGACTCGCCCCAAGGCAAGCGCCATCCGTGATGGACAGGAGCAGGCTATAGACCCGGGCGAGATTGTGCAAGATGACATTCTAATGCTCCACCCTGGTGATCAAGTCGTGGTGGATGGGCCACTGGTTGGTGATGGTCGTATCGAGGTCGATGAATCGCTGCTCACCGGCGAATCAGACCTCATCACCAAGCAAGCAGGCGACATGCTCTTTTCCGGGAGTTTCTGTGTCACGGGCAGCGCCTGCTATCGTGCAGAAAAGATAGGGATTGAGAGTACAGCCGGCCAGCTTACGGTGAGGGCTCGTGCATTTCGACGTGTATATACCCCCTTGCAGCGGGAGATCAACTTAATTATTCAATCGCTCCTGCTCGCCGCGTTCTATATAGAGACGATATTAGTACTTGTCGCGCTGGTCAACCGGGATTCGGTTTTGGATACGGTGAGAATGTCTGTGGTTGTCATCGGCATTGTTCCCATTGGGTTATTGCTGGCGTCCGCCGTTGCCTATGCCCTGGGAGCCTTGCGTATTGTAGGCAAAAACGCGTTGGTGCAGCGACTGAGCGCTGTCGAATCGCTAAGCAACGTGGATGTGCTCTGCCTGGATAAGACGGGTACACTGACCGCCAATGCCCTGGCGCTTGAAAAGCTGCATCCATACTCTATCCCAGAGCCAGCGCTAAGACGCCTGCTGGGGCTCTATGCAGCGAACACCTCGAGTGGCAATGCTACGAGTAGAGCCATTGGCGCAGCATATGATGAACAGGGCCATGAGCATACTCTCCAGGTGCGCGAAGAAATACCTTTCTCCTCAGCTCGCAAGTGGAGTGCATTATCAATAGATGATGTGGAATTACGGGGGGTCTACGTACTCGGAGCCCCTGAGTTACTCTACCCTTTCCTTCGTCACGATGCTGACCTGGGCACATTCGCCGATGAGGAAATGGCACGAGGCATGCGCGTGGTGCTCTTTGCCTTTTTCCAGGCCACCGTTCCCTTGCGATCCGCGTCGGGTGAGCCAACCTTACCAATGGGGCTGACCCCACTTGGTATGGTGAGCCTACGCGACGAACTTCGTCCTCATGTCCGGGAAACACTCGCGGGTTTCGCTGAGGCCGGTATTCAGATCAAGGTGATCTCTGGAGATCATCCACGCACCGTTGCGGCAATAACACAGCAGGTTGGTATTGGAAAAAATTTGCAAGTGGTAGCTGGAAGTGAGTTGGCCGGGATGGATGACGCGCAATTCGCACAGGTTGCCGAGGAGAGCACCATTTTTGGTCGTATCACCCCACATCAGAAAGAACGTCTCGTGCAAGCATTGCGCGACCGTCATCGCTATGTGGCGATGATTGGTGACGGTGTAAATGATGTGCTTTCGCTCAAGCAGGCGAATCTTGGCATCGCCATGGAAAGTGGCAGCCAGGCGACTCGCGGCGTGGCTGATATTGTATTGCTTAACGACACGTTCGAGGCTCTTCCGTTTGCCTTCTCCGAAGGGCAGAGGATTCGCAATGGGATGCACAACGTTATCACGCTGTTCTTGACCCGCGTGAGCTACCTGGCCTTGTTGCTGCTGACCATTCCTATTATAGGCGGTTTTCCCTTTGCTCCCAAGCAGAAATCAATTCTCACTTTCATTACAGCGAGCATCATCGCGGTTGCATTGGCTGCATGGGCGCAGCCTGGTTCCTCCTCAAAAGGCAAACTGGCTCGCACATTGATCCATTTCGTAGTGCCAGCAGCATTAACACAGAGCCTGGCTGGTTTCGTGGTGTATTCTGTCACGTTCCTGCTTGCGGAGCAGCAGATAAGTAATAGTCCAGCGGACGTGGTGTTAATTGCGCAGAGCGCATTGACAGCCTTCGCTGTGTTTAGCGGATTGCTCCTTGTTCCCTTTGTTGTTCCACCGGCCAAATTCCTGGTGGGTGGCAGAGAATTGAGTGGAGACTGGCGACCAACGCTACTGGCTCTGGGAATGCTGATCGTTTTCCTTATCATGGTTGCCATCCCTGAGATACGTGCGTTCTTCAGTCTGGTACCACTCGATAGAATCGATTACTTGCTCGTTGGAGCCATTACGGTGGGCTGGGGATTGATCCAGCTCTGGCTGTGGCGCATTCACCTGATCGAAAGATTCTTACAGCTCGATTGGAGGTAGAGCTTCTCATATATGTTCTTCCTGGTGCGTTATGTTGGAGTTTGTACGCTTTTCGCAAGGTCGCGCACTGCCTTCACAAAGCACTCCAGCGGCGGGCGCACAATGCCCGCGCCGACCTGGCCTATGCCTGGCAGGCGATGGGCAATACCAGTGTTGATGATCGGCAAGAGATTCTGGCGCACGACCTGCCGGATATCAATGCCGAGGGGGGTCCCGCGAAAGTTCAGCGATGGTAGTTGATACTGGCTGTCCACAGCTACCGTGATATCGTACATCTCCAGCGTGTACTGCAACGCGTCAGCGACCGTCCCGCCAATGAACTGCACAATGGCCGGTGCGGTTGCCATGGCGAACGCTCCTATGCCGGCTGTCTCCGAGATGGTGCTATCGCCGATATCTGGATTGGCGTCTTCTTCCGTGTAACCGCTAAAGTACAGTCCCTTGACCTTCTGGGAAGGACCCACGTACCAGCGGTCGCCCAGTCCACTGACGCGAATGCCGAAGTCAGTGCCATTGCGAGCCATGGTAGTTACCACGCTACTGAAAGTGATGCCGTGTCCTGCCAGCGTTACTGCCTTACACGCTGCCATCGAGAGGTTCAGGTAAAAAAAGTCATTGCCATGAATGTAGCGCAGCACACTTGCTGTCTCTTCGGTGGAATTTCCTGTCTCCACCACGTATGGTGCAATCTCGCGGAAGAAAAGGGAAGTCGCTGCTTTATTGCGATTGTGTAGCTCGTCGCCCATCTGTAGCGCCTGCGCCGTCATGGGCTTTACCTCTAATCCGCCCGTTGCGCGCACTGCGCGGCCCATGGCAGGCCCCAACACCTGCTCCAGCCAGCGTAGCTTTGCCAGGACATCGGGGCTGTTGGCACCATAGCGTAACACCTTGCCCAGTCCCTCATTCAGAGTGCTGAAAGTCTGGTGTCCATAGACGGGTTCCTCTATAACGAGGACTGGCATGGAGGCTGAAATAAGGCCGGCCATCGGCCCAACTGCGTTGTGATGGTGGCAAGGCTCGAAAGCGATATCGCCACTTGCAGCCAACTGCTCTGCGGCTGCTATATCTGGTGCCAGCCCCTCGTAGAGTAAGGCGCCAATGATTGCGCCACGCAAGGGACCCGACACGCGCTCCCAGGTGATTGGCGGCCCTGCATGCAAAAGCAAGTGTTTATGCATCCCAGGAATTACCTGACCCGCTGGTCGCACATCCACCATGCGTGGGCGCGCTGCGATCATGTGTTGTGCTGCCTCTTGATTGGCCTGATCCACACGTGGATCGTCCAGCAGCACGCTCAGGGCGGCATCGGTGTTGCCAGATGCGGGCTGCCAGGTAACTCGTGTTACCTGCGCGCCCTGGCTAGCAAGCGCATCGGCGAAGAGATCGGCACCGACATTAATGACGTGCAAAGGAGAAGCAAAAAGGCTGGTATCATGGGTATCAGTCATGGTGGGGTACCTCCGCTCAATGGATAACGCCGCTGGCGGCTTTGCTCACGAGTGACAGAGCAGCACGTGCTGCCATCTCATTGCTTTCATACACCAGCGCACCTGCGGCCTCGAGCGCTTTGCGCTGCATTGAGAGACGTTGTGGGTCGCCCTCGGTCCCACAGAGCGAAACTATCACCGGTAGCGATCGTTCAGCCGCTGCTGCCCTGGCTCGTGCCTGGCTGATTGCCGGTGCATATACTGCGGCTGGATTCTGGTGCGCGCAGAATCCCAGGATGATATCCAGCAGGATCACGGCGGTCTCTGGGTCTTCCGCAGCGCGGGTCAGGTACTGCAAGCGCAGCGTTGGATCAATCATTGGATGGGGCCGCCCTCGCGTGAACTCGTCGGAACCTAGATCCAGGGCCGTGTGGCCACGAAAAGTCTCGCCTGCTGCCAGCGCCCATTCAGGGCGTAGAGGAATATTTGACGCAACAGCTCCCGCCTGTTCGCTAATCAGCAGCATCACCTCATCACAAAGCGTACCCCCAGAATAGAATGCGCGGATGTAGCGCTGCGATGGTGCCAGCTTCGTGTGCTCTGCTGCCAGGCGCGATTCATCCTTGTGGAGCGTGCTCTCGCCAGGCACACGCGTGCGATCACCGCCTGCCAGTGAGACAGCCAGTTCGGCGCCCCCGGTCAGCGTCCTTTCCAGGTGCGCTTTCCCGGCTACAGTGGCGAATCGCTCTGATGCAGCGCCCAGGAAGACGACCACCACAGGCTTATCAAGTTGTGCTGCTGCCAGTATCTCATGCGCCACCCGCTCGGCCGGTGGCTTGGAGACCAGGACGACAACTTCTGTTTGCGCATCGTTGGCCAGTAATTCCAGTCCGCTGCGCATCATGACACCACCGATGGCTTCGGACAGGTCTCGCCCGCCGGTGCCGATGGCATGGGAGATGCCCAAGCCTGCTGCGGCAATCAGACATATGATCTGCTGCATCCCGGTGCCCGATGCCCCGGCGATGCCGATGGAGCCGCGGTTGACCACGTTACTGAAACCCAGACCGGTACCGTTGATAATTGCTGTACCGCAGTCAGGCCCCATAAGCAGCAAGCCCTTGCTGAGCGCCAGGGCTTTGAGCCGCTGCTCCTGTTCAACAGGCACGTTGTCGCTGAAGAGGAAGACATGCAGTCCGTGGCTCAGCGCCTGCTCCGCTTCGAGCCACGCATGCTCACCGGCCACGGAAATCACCGCTAGATTCGCAGTTTCATCGCGCTGTAGTGCCATTTCCAGCGAGCGCGCGGGTAGAGTAGTCGCGCCAACCGGAGTAGCCCGGTCACCGCGCGAGTTCAACCGTTCTTCCGCGATGGCAAGTGCTGCCTGGGCATGGGACTCATCTGCTGCGCTTACCACGATGAGCAGATCCTCCGGGCCAGGCGGTGCCTGCTGCTCGGCGAGGAAGGCAACAGGTAGCAAGCCGGCGTTTTGCAGGAGTTCAAGGTTCACTTCTGTTGCCATAACTGCGCCGGCATCTTCTACGCCAGGTAGATCTTTCCCAGCCTGGGCCACTGACATAAGGGTAATCGAATCATAGTACGTATTTCGCTTGAGCAGCGCCCGTATGACCATAGTAGCCTCCTTTATCGATTTCACCATCCAGCGCTCGCAAGCCCAGCAGCATACCCAGCAAGGTATCACCACCGGAGCTCGAGCCAAAGGCCAGTACACGATCTGCAGCATGCAGCACAGCCTTAGATGCCTCAACAGGCAGGGCCAGGCTCAATAAAAAATCTCCCACTTGTTCCGCTACTTCGCCGCGAGCCGCGTGCGCCAGCAGGACGGCGCTCAGTGCCGTGGTGCGAGGTCGCGCCACGGAGGCAATGGCCACAGCGATATGATCGCGGCTTGCGGAGTCGACGCTGAGCTGCGGGCTGAGCAGCTTCATAACTGCAGCAAAGCCAGCCAGCGCATCATCTCCGGCGGGTGTGAGGCCAGGGCCGAGGCCAGCCAATCTGCGTGCAGCTTCCTCGACACCTGCAATATCCTGCAACCAGCTGGCCTGCGCGAGCAGGCGCAGCATCGGCAGCGCCATAAGTGACAGTGGCGTCTCTGCTGCCGGCTGTCCGAGCAGTAGGGGTTCCAGCAGCGGAGCAAAGCCACCCCGGTGTTGCTGTTCGGCAAGATGATAGGCAAGCAAACGAACGTGTTGCGCGACCGTCTCGTGGCCCCAATGGTATGCTGTTATCTCTGGTCGCGGTTCCCAGGCAGATGTTTCGGGCAGGTGAATTGCAAGGTCGTGAGCCAGAATGAGCAGTCTCCCATCTCCAATCCAGATTTCAAGGCCGGGCTGCAGGTGCCGCAGCAACTTCTCCGCCATAATTGGTGTCAGCCGCACGCTGTTTGGCATGCGAGGTAACTCGTTGCTCAGCACTGCCAGCATAGTATCATCAGAGGTGACTATGTTCACGGCCTTGCGAAAGACGCTGTGAATCGTGCCAGCCCGTGGCCCCTGCTCGAACAATGGTTGGATGGGTCGGCTATAGTCTGTAGCTAGCAGGGAAGTGGTCATTCTCTCCCTCATGGCGATACGTGTTGACCAGGCAATGACTGTAAGACACCAGCCAGCACTGCTGTGCTATCAGGTTGGTGCAAGGAACATATACCTGCCAAAATATTACCACATTTGCTTTGCTACTCTCCGTTAGCTCGAAGTTGTAACAGTTGTTCTTCAAGCTCTTCGCGTACAAATTGTTCTGCCTGGGTATTGCTCGTGTGAAACGTAAGCATTGCTTCAGTAACACGGTTGCGGAAGTCGGCGAAATACCTGGCCTGTACGGTATGGAGAGGCATCGGGAGCAGGGCTATGTCTTCTTGTTTGTGAAAATCATCGGGTTCGAAGGCTAAAGCTAGCAAATTTGCATACTTGCCGATAAGTGTAAGATGTGATTGAGATAAAAAATAATTCGGTTGGGTGCTGGAGATAAGTATACAACCTGCGATACGTCCTGAAAACATAATGGGATGAGTTGCAGCGCTTACCTCGTGATCTGTCTGGTGAGCTGGGAGCGGATTGCTTTCGTCTTTGAGATTTTGAATTGTTTGTGGGCGAGCTGTTGAAACGCAGTATCCGGCTAGAGATTCGGCTCCAAGGTACATACCTTTCTGCTCCATATCAGCGCTCCAGGGGAATGTCCCTTGAGCTCCAGACTCATAGAGACTACGTATTTGCTTACTTCTTGATGAACCAAAGCAGCGCACTACCATGATTGCCAGACCCAGGCGATCCGGGTCGAGTTGGCCAAGTGCCTCCTGTAGGATAAGGTTGCAAATTGACCAGAAGCGCAGTGATTCGATGGTAGTTGTGTGGGCACTAAATATTCGTGCATAAAATGCAGACGGGATATCCCTCGCTGTATCTTCGATTATTTCCGTCTCAGCGATGTTTGGGAATTCTGCTTCAATCGAATCGTAGAGAAAATCACGGTGCTCGGGGAAGATAGCGATTAAATGACGCAGATTGTGGGGACGAGGATCCGCTTCATTGTTTATCCAGCGGGTGATCGTGATGGGGCTGACGCCTAGCTCATGCGCAATGCGCTGCCTCTCACGAGGCGAGTTAGCCAGCTCTCTCAGTAGTTCTCGCCAGTTTTGTACTTCTACCTGCATATCCTTCCCTTGCTATTGAAAGCGAATCAAGTTGGTTAACCTCGTGTGCAAGTTATTTTCCTTGTGCGCCACCTTATGATAGCAGTTGGGGCTATGAACGTCAACTTACTGGCGTTTCCCATTGGCCTCGCGAAAGAGTGTTGCGGTCAGCACGCCAACCACGGCTACGACCAGAATAGCTCCTGTTGCAACTCGAAGCGGAGCCAATGCGCTGACAGTGTTTATAAGGGCGAGTATAAGCATGGTGATAATAACGCCGATCAGGATAATCATATCGCCCACAATAAAATTGTAGATGGCCTTGATTACTTTCATGGGCTCACCTCCTCTTGCTCTTGAGCAGGGACCGGAGCAGTGTTTGCAGCCAGGGCCAACTGATGCCGTTTGCTCCATTTGAGCCAGCTAACGAGAGCATATGATGCGAGCAGATAGAGGGCAATCAGAATTGGAATAAAAGCGTCAGCTAGTGGGGGCCATTCAAAACCAAATCCTTCGGCGGCCCAGAATGTGCCAAAAGAGGTGAGCATAATGCCAACGATAAACTTGAGCGTGTTCTCGGGTATCTTCGTCAAGGGCGCCTGGATGATCGCGCCCGCGATGATCACCAGCAGACCCGCAATTGCTGCGCCGATGGCTGCCGATGCGATGCCATTGACTGAAGAGCTGTTTGAGATGCTGCTGCCAAACGTAATCACAATGAAAGCGACCTCGAGCCCTTCGAGTAGTACAGCTTTATAAGACAGGGCGATCCCAAATGGTTGGAAGCGGGGCGCGATTGTTTCTCCTCTCGCCCGGATTTCCGCCATAGTTTCTTCGAAAATGGCTTCTTCGTCATGAAGAGCTTTGAGACCACTAAAACGAAGAATAGCCTTTTTGAGCCATTTCAAACCGAAAAGGATCAAGATGGTGCCAACTACCAGGCGAAAATCGTTGAGGGGTACCCATGTGACGAGTGCTACGCCGAGGGTGGCGACGATGACTGCGAGAGTGGCTGCGGCGGCAAAAGCTCCAAGCAGCGAACTGCGCCAATTAATAGTTATGCCAACAACCAGTACGATTGTGAAAGCCTCAACGAATTCAACTGCGGAAGCGAGGAATGCAGCCGAAGCGATGGCCCATTGCATGCAATTTTCTCCTATGCGAGTGCAGGTGTGCGCCTGGTGGGTATCCGTTCGCGACAGGATGTGCCCACTACAGATTAATTGTAGCACATTGCTTTGTGTTATGCCGGAGCGTTGTTTCGGAGGCTGGTTTGGACTGCGTGAATACTGGAATCGCGCTTCAAATATTTGATGGCGTGTCTGTTACATTTTGCGCGCAACAATCTGCAACCAGTTGCGTGGTATCTCGGTCATACCGAGTTCTTCGCCTGCTTGATAGACAGAAGTTCCCAGCGCTTCTGCTCCAAACGCCAGTGGTACCCCTGGCAGCGCGCCCTCAATAAAGAGCCAGTAGTGTCCTATGTCTCTGTAAGAATCCAGTGTCGCTCTAGCCTGTTCCTCGACTGCTTCTATGTAACTGAACCCCACTTCTTTGAGCAGTGAGACGTATCCCTCGCGATCAAGTTGCTGCATGGCTACTGCTTTTGTTTCGCGTGATAACTGTACTTCCGGGTGCTCTTTACGCAACCAGCCAACTGCGCGCCTGGTCCACAGGCGATAAAAACGTTCCGTACCCTGAACGTAGGTACCATTGTAAAAGGCGCTATTACAGGCAAGTATGCCATCTTGAGCAAGGATGGTGGCCATGAGCCGGAATGCGGAGAGTTTATTGGGCACGAGATGAATTGCGTTACAGAAGAAAGCGGCATCTGCATTCTGGACAAGATTGGGGAGGTCGGCTGTTTCTCCCTGAAAGAAATCGGCTTTCATCTCTATACCTTGTAGCCGCATCTCTTCCATACCCCTTTGGGCGTGACGCAGCGCCTCGGCTGAAGGGTCAACGCCGATAATGTGTGCCCGGCGTCCCTGTTTTGCTAACTCTTCAGCTATTAGTCGCGTGACTGCTCCAGTTCCACAGGCCATATCTACAATTGTCAATAGCGCATTTGGGGCCCGTGCAGTGAGAGTGGCGAACGCTTGTCGAACAAGCGAGCGGTTAATTTCTGCATAAAATTTATGTGCTGCGAACGCCTCAAAGGTAAATTGGTTGGTTTCTTCCGTTTCGATCAAACTCATGGGTGCAGCCTCCTTTAAGAACACCAGTGTTACCGTTTTAGAGAAAAACCGCATTCACTTTGTTTCATTTGTTAGAGGTGCATCGCCATTCCGCCGTCAACACAGAGAGTCTGGCCCGTAATATAAGATGCCTCGGGTGAGCAGAGGAAATTGATGGCCGCTGCGATCTCTTCGGGCGTTCCAAACCTGCCTAGAGGCGTGGCGTCGAGCATGAGCTTGCGCTGCTGCTCTGTCAGGATTGAAGTCAGTTCTGTGGGGATGAGGCCCGGAGCGATAGCATTGGCTGTGATGTTGCGACTGGCCATTTCCCTGGCTGTACTGATCGTTAATGCAATAATAGCTGCCTTGGAAGCGTTGTAGTTGGCCTGCCCTGGATTACCCAGCAATGCGGCTGGTGAAGAGATATTGATAATGCGACCCCAGCGAGCCTTTATCATACTGCGCAGCGCGGCCTTTGTGCAGAGAAATGCTGAGCGCAGATTGGTATCAACGACATACTCAAAGTCGGCGAGCGACATTTGTAGGATGAGTTTGTCGCGAGTAGTGCCTGCGTTGTTGACGAGGATGTTTATAGATCCGAGGGACTCGCTGGCATCGGTGAAGAGTCGTGCGACCTCTTCTTCCCGGCTGACATCGGCCTGGATCGCTACGCAACGTCTTCCCATCTCTTCGATATTTGCCTTTACTTCGGCTGCGGAGCTGGCATTGCTGCGATAGTTAATGATGATATCGGCTCCAGATTGTGCGAGTCGTTTAGCTGTTGCCCGGCCAATGCCCTGACTGCTGCCTGTTACCAGCGCGATTTTACCCGCCAGTGGTAGTTGCTGTTCTGTCATACATTTCCTCTTTGCTGTTACTTTCCACCCAACTGCACGTCCCGTTGCAGGTAGTATAGCACAGACAGTAGAAGACGGTAGCCTGAAGGCATGTATATCAAATAAGAAATAAAGAGGGCCTGATGATTACTGGGCAGGAAATGTTCTAACGCATTCTGTGTCAATCTGTGTAGCTTTATCATAGATGGCTGAATTGAGCTGTTCAATCGTCAGGTTGTGTGCGCCAAGCAGATTAGCCTCATTGAGAATAGCTTTGTACAGGTCAGTCACGAGCATGTTAGCGCCCGTTAATATTGCCCCTCGCAGGTCCGCACCTGTAAGGTTCGCGCCCGCAAGATTTGCTGCGGCGAGATTTGCTCCAGCGAGACTCGCTCCAGTAAGATCAGCCATGTAGAAATTAGCGCCTGCGAGCTGCGCTTCGCGTAAATCAGCATATCTGAGGTAGCGATGGGACAGGTCTCGTCCGCTCAGGTTGGCTTGATAAAATGATGGGGGATGTCCAAATGTCTCATAATTGCTTGTTTGAGCTCCTTGCCGGCCTCTATTGGACGGCACAGGCATGTCTTCCACGCGGGGGATGCGGGCAAGTTTCTGCTCCAGTGCCAGCTCTGCAAATAGCACTTCGTTCTGGGCATCCCGTCTTTGCAACTCTTCGTGTAACAATTGAACCTGCCGAATGAGCTTTTGCTCAACTTCAAGCGCGTGCTTCCTTTGTTTCATTATCCAGAAATGCTGGTAAGCTTCCTGTGAATGTTGCCATGCTTCATGCTCAATACCTATGTGTTTTAAGGAGCGAGATTGTATCTTTAAAGCTATCAGAGTACCTGTGATGACAGCCAGGAGGCTGGTAACGCCTATCATTATCAACGATCCCATCATGGAATGATACCTTTTATTAGCTACTTCTCTATCGCGGCCCTATATCCCTTCATTTAGACAGAGATTTTTTGAAAACCTGTGAGATGTGTCTTCTGTTAAAAGTGAAATTATCTTGATAGCTATTTTGTAAGACGGGAAGGACTCGAATGGGTAACAATGAAAGCCCAGGGCGATGTAAAAGTCAGGAAAAGCGGGATTGTTAAGGGCAGCCGCCCTTAACCGGAGCGCGAGGTGTCCTCGCAAAGCCACTCTTCTCGGGTGGGTGGGCGGGGAAAAACTGGATATAGACGATGCTGCTGGGAGGGCATATAATAGAGTCATCACTGTTACAGGTGCAGTCCCTGTTGCTTGGTTACGCTTTGATTTCATTGTTATGCTTTTAAGACATCAATCTACGAGGAAATGAAATAAATGCCCCAATATACTCATCCATCACCCACATCGTTTTTGCTCAATGAAGAGAAACGGCAACTTATCTTGACCTGGACTGATGAACACGAAAGTGTTCATAGCTGGGAAGCTTTGCGCTGGGCTTGCCCTTGCGCCTGGTGTGCAGGAGAGGGGGGACAGCCTGGTATGCTGCAAAACAAAAAGAGCTTGAGCGTTGAAGAGACAACACTGGTGGATGTACAGCCGGTTGGCCGCTACGGCTTGACTCCCGTCTGGGAAGATGGGCACAGAACTGGTATCTATACCTACGAGAAGTTGCGTGCCAGTTGCGAATGCGATGAATGTCGCGGGAGCAGGCGAAAAGGGCTGTAGAGAAGAGGTTCACCCCTGCGGGTTGAATTCGTTCATTCTGCGTTAACAGGTGTTACAAACTTCGTTATATGTGATGAAAAGGTATCCAAAATAACCTGCCATCAGGGACACAACTCATTGTGCCCCCATATTCTAGATCCCTCATTCGTGGGAGAATCGCAATAATAACGGAGAATTTGTATGTCAGCGAATGGAATCGGCACTCCAATTCAGGCGCGACGTCGCGGCCTGGTTTTTTCGGGCCTGGCGTTGCGCGTGCTTATCGCCTTAATTTTAAGCTCGATAATTGTACTGGTGTTTTTTGTCTCGGGCGCAATTTCTCATTAACTATTTGCTTGTCCTTCCGTAAAGCGCACTCCGTATTGCCCGCTGAGATAATCATACATGTGATCGGCGAAGTGATGTGGGTCTATAAAGCCACGGTTCTCGGGCTTGATTTCTGAGAGCTGGATCATCAGGCGTGTGTCACCGTTGCGGTAATGGCAGTAGAGTGACCATCGTTCGTTGCGCTCCAGGAGCGTGAAATCCGATACAATAGAGCCTGGGCCATCACCTACGCGTTCGCGACGTAACGCCGCATGATGGGCAAGATGGTGATAAGCGGCGTCGAGGTCATCGACGACAAAGCCAATATGGTGCCAGCGACTTGGAATGCCGTCGGAGAGTGGCGCTTTTTCAGCGTCAAAGAAGAATAAAGCGGTATTGCCGGTGGTAAGTACGGTAAGATGTCGATCATGACGGACAATAGTCAACCCCAGAACTTCACTGAAGAACGTTTTAGCATCTTCGCGGTCTGCTACTGTAATAGCCAGGTGATCAAAACCAAAGTTTATCCACGTTTTCTGCTCGTCTGTTGCTGCCACTTCAGGTAGCGGTCTGGCCTCGACACGAAATGTGTTCGTGTTGAAGTGTGCAGCACTCTCGCCGATGAACATATCGGGAAAGACTTCATCTCCGGCTGGTGTGCTGATACGAATGCGGTGTCCAACCAACAGGCCTGGAGGCAGTGCATATTCGAGCGCCTCGTGAAATATCTCCTGCGGCTTCACGTCTGCATGGTATGATTGACCATTCACAATCAAGGTTAGCCGTATTGTATCTGTGGGAGCTACTTTTTCCGGAGTTGGCTGAATCTGATTTGTCATAGCTTGATGTGTCCTTTCAATCAAAGCAACGCGGAGGACACGGTCCCTCCGACCTCGGGAGGAAGAGCTGCCAGACTCCCAAAGGCGTACCCATAGCCATCACCACGATGCAGCGGGGTGCAATAGCGGGCATGGGTGCCCTCCACGACCATCGACTTGGTCGTGAGTTTGAAGTAGCCATCGGACTTGATGGCCACCCGTCCAACATAGGTGCCTCTGTGCACGCCTCTCGGGACCACGGCTCGCACCATATCCCCAGTCCGAAACCCGTGTGATCGGCTCGGCCCCTTGGGCTTGCCACGCGGAAAGCCGCGTTTATCCACGTGGCACATCTGACGGCTTTGCCTCCCACTAGCAGTCATCAGCAAGGGTCGGACGGTCTGCCAGTTCCGCAACTCCTCGGGGGTGCTGGCCCCTACGCAGGCGGCATCCGTCCAATGGGTTTTGGGCATCTCTTGCCGGCTGCGGTTGTATTTAGTGCGCCCGCCACTGCCCACCTCTATGGGGAGTCCTAAGACTACTAACCGTTCATAGAGCTCCCAGCGCGTCGTATTGACCACTGCCACGTCACGCAGCGAGGCCTGTGTTTGTGACAGTATGTGCGCGAGCCGCTCAGGGTCGTGCGCCAGAAATATGCGAATATCCTGCGTCCCCTTGGCCGTGTTACACGGCGCACAGGCGAGCGTCAGATTACTCTCACGGCTGCTCCCCCCACGGCTTCTCGCTCGAATATGCTCGATCTCAAGCGGCACCCCGGTCTTGTCGCAGTACGCGCATCTGTGCCCCCACTTCTGCAGGAGGTATTCCTTTACTTCAAAGCCCGCCAGCGTCCCTTGTTGGTACTGGATCCCCTCGATTTCGGGCGTCTGCATAACTTGCATATCAAAGCACACCAATTCCAACGAGAGCGCCGTGATCGGGCAGAGCCGCCGCAAGCGCTCGACCCAGGTCACCACGTTTTGTACCTGACTCCTCTGGGAGGGTGGCAGCCAGCCCTTCGGCCTGCGTCGGTTGGCAAATCGCGCCTCTCGGTAGCGTGTATGGCGCTGCCTACGCCCTCTGCGCACCGCTCGCCGCTTCTGCAGGCGCTCGACGATCGCCGCCCCTTGATGGGTCAGTTCCCCGGCCCACACTACCTTACCAGTCGTCTCAGCCACAAGTGCCAGTCCTGTCGTGTGACTGCCCGGGTCAATCTTCAGCCGCAGCGGCTCGCCAACGGCTTGTTCTACGGGTTGCCTGAGAATCAGGGTGAAAGGGAAGCGCTTGAAGACGGCTGCCTTCCCGGCTTTGAGCAAGAGCCGTGCTCGCCCGGGATGCACTGGAGCAAGTGGGCGCTTGTGGGCGTCCACCAGAAACACGTGTGACATTCCTACGACTTCCTTTCGTTGTCTGCCCCCGCTGGGGCCTCCGCTCGCGCGGGTGAAGTTTTCCTCGCCCTGGTTCGTTGGCGGCCATCTTCCCGCTGCACCGGCTCTACTTCCCCGTGTGCCTGTTTAACAGCAGGATTGAAGCGCCTGGGACTGGAAAGGCCATCTCAGGGTCCGACTTGTGGCGCTCCCAACGAACGGCTCCCTGGCCGCACTCTCATCAAGAGCACTCAGGGAGGCTGGTCAGCATCCGGGCACGCTCTTTCTCAAGAACATGCCCCCGGGTTTACCCGTGGGGTCTCTGACTATGCTATATGCATGCTCTAATATTATATATTATGTGGTAGCCAGTCCATTGTGTGGGTGGGGAGCGTCATTACTGAGACGTAACAACAAAGAAATCCAGGAGTAGAAATGACTACGACTATACTTGGTCTGGGTGGTAGCTTGCGCAGCGGTTCTGTAGCCGCTCTGGCACTGCGAATTGCACTGGCGGGCGCGGAAGAGGCAGGCGCCTCTGTTCGAGTGCTTGACCTTGCGATATTGCCCCTGCCTGTATTTGATGGCACCTATTCGTTAGATGGGTATACGCCCGAGGGGCGCGAGACTATTCTGACGCTGCTGAATGCGACGCGGGAGGCACACGGCCTGATTCTGGCCTCTCCAACATATCACAATACGATCAGTGGAGGGTTGAAAAACGCGCTGGATTATATGGAGTTGTTAAAGGATGATAATCCTCCAAGGCTGGAGGGTAAAGTTGTGGGGCTGTTGACTGTGCAAGGCGGTGTCTCTGGCACGGGGAACAATACGATCACTACGATGCTGCTGGCGTCTCGCGCATTGCGCGCATGGGTAGCCCCAACAATGGTGTCTATACCGGATAGTCGCTCGATGTTCAATGAAGATGGCCAGCCATACGATCCTACGGTAATCCGGCGCCTGCACGCATTGGGAGCAGAAGTTGCGCGTGCGAGCGCGATGTTTGCCAGCCACTGGCCGGTTTAGGTGTTGTCTTTACCAAACCCAGGATATCAGGCTGCCTGGCCTGTCGTTTCGCGCATAAGGCGCGTGGTGATGGGTATTTCCCGGAGATACCTGGGTAAGCGAGGGATGATTGCTCGCATGGCCCAGGCTGATAGGTCGAAGATGTGTTGCCGGGCCGTACCCCAATGCAGGCCGTATATCTCACGCACAGGTTGAGGTAAAAGGGCACAGGTCAGCTGCAGGTTCAGATGCATGATTGGACGTAGGACGGCGGGCACAGGTGGGAAGAGCACCTGGTGCGCGAGTTGCCGGGCCTGCGGGGTAGCAACAATGCGGTTGCTGTGTACCATGTCCTGTACATACTCTAGCAGGTCATGCACCGTCCCGGGCATCTTCTCTGGAGGCAGGCCGAGCAAATGTGCCACCTCTTTCGACTCCTGATAATATGTCTCCTGCTCGATAGGGGTGAGTGGGCCAATAAAAAGGGGATAACAAAGTAGCATGGTATCGACCAGGGTAGCGTGCACCCAGAGCAAAAGATCCGGGTTGCGTGCATCATACGGAGTACCTTTGGCGAAAGCTCCAGCATCTATTGGCAAAGTGCCGTGAACGGCTGTATGCAGGTGGTTGATGGTGCGTGCTGCCAGGCGAGCTTTTTCAAGGGAGCCAAAGGTGAGCAACTGACCGAGCACGAATGTGCGCTCTGCCCGGCCAAAGGGGTCGGTCATATAGCTGCTATGGGCGCTCACGGCGATTGCGACAAGCGGGTGCGCTAATTGCATCAATACGGCACGCGCGCCCCCCAGCATAACGACACTGTCACGCCAGATTTTCCAGGTAATGCTTGCGGGGCCATAATAACCATAATTGTGCGAATATAACGGTGTGCTCACTGTTGCAACCCCTGTGCTGCCTCATTCTGTTGTCCAGCTAATCTGGCTAAGCGCTTATGGTAAGATGCACCTGCCATCATTTCTGCCTTGTCAGGGTCATTCTTGTAAATCTCTAACAGGGATGCGGTATTTGGATCAGGGGCAAGAGTGAGATCGCGCTGATCTCCAATCACGGCCTGCAGGATCTCAGACGCAACCTGGTCTGGTGCGAGGAGTACCTGAATGCTCGCCAACTGCAAGGCGTTTTCTTCTTGATGAATCATTGGCGTATCCACCCAGCCAGGATAGACGGTGGTGATGTCAATGCCCGTCCCATGCAGCTCTGCTCGCAGCGCTGAAGCAAAGCCTCTCACTGCCCACTTGCTCGCGCAATAAGCGGAGAGCGCGGGGACGCCCAGTTTACCAGCTACAGAACTGAGGAAGACGAAGTGGCCTGCCTGCTGCTGGCGCATGGCTGGCAGCGCTGCCTGGACGCAATGATATGTGCCCATGAAATTGATATTCATCATGGTTTGCATGCTGCTTGCAGTGAAGGTGTCGATTGGCCCACCACGTCCTATGCCGGCGCATGTCACTACGAGGTCAATGCGCCCACAAGTGGCGGAAGTTTGGCGCATCAGTTCCCATACCTGTGATTCGCTGGTGACATCTGTGGTGATAGCCAGTAATTGGCCCTGTGATTCGGGACTATGCTGGCCTATTTGCTCCTTTGCCTGTAGTAGCCCCGGAGTGTTGATGTCCGCCAGGACGACGTGTGCGCCTTTGCTGTAGAGGGCGCGAGCTGTAGCCAGCCCGATACCGCTGGCCCCACCTGTAATGACTGCGACTGCCCCGGCGAAGTTTGTTAATGCCATGTGATGCTGCTCCTCATTACAAACAATGGTACTGACTATGGCTGTTGCTGCGGCGGCATCTCCTGCTGTTCTGGCGGCTGTTTTTGCGGCTGCTCGTATTCTTGTTTGGGCTGAGGCGGATACTGATACTGCTGCCCGCCTTCTTGATAGTTGCCAGGCGCCTGTGGTGGAGGTTGATACCCCTGCTGGTATTGTTGATATGGTTGCTGGTAT
>Ga0187846_10000439_pt1 | contig 24397 bp, 20 predicted proteins | sample TC_taG_FD_161473 | JGI IMG/M metagenome (GOLD analysis project Ga0187846, IMG submission 161473) | Biofilm microbial communities from the roof of an iron ore cave, State of Minas Gerais, Brazil - TC_06 Biofilm (v2) | ecosystem: Environmental > Terrestrial > Deep subsurface > Cave > Wall biofilm... | reverse complement strand
CGCTGTCGCCATCGACGTCTGCCGCCGCGAGGTTATGTTCGCGGACGGCAGCGGCGCGAAGTATGACGCGATGATCGCGACGCTGCCTTTGAACCGCACGCTCGAATTGGCTGGGCTGGACGTCGCAGAGCAAGCGGATCCGCATACCTCCGTGCTCGTGCTCAACATCGGTGCGGCGCGTGGGCGCGCGTTCCCAGACCATCATTGGCTCTACCTCGCCGACTCCGACTCCGGTTTTCATCGCGTCGGGTTTTACAGCAATGTCGATCGTTCGTTCGTTCCGGCTACGCCAGGCGCCGGTACGCCACGGGAGAGCTTGTACGTCGAGCGGGCCTATCCAAGCGGTGCTCGGCCCAGCACGTACGACGTGGCACGCTACGCTGACGCCGTCGTATCGGAATTGCAGCGGTGGGACTTCATCGGCGAGGTCGAGGTCCTGGATGCTTCGTGGATCGACGTCGCTTATACGTGGTCGTGGCCTGGTTCGGTATGGCGGCGTGCAGCGATCCAGGCCCTCGAGCGTCACCACATCCGTTCAACTGGACGATACGGCAATTGGGTGTTTCAGGGCATCGCAGATTCGATCCGAGATGGTCTGCGCGTAGGCGCTGCGATGCGAAGCGAGGTGCTCGTCTAGTCGCTCGGCGGCGGCGCTGATCGCGGCCGATGCTTGAGCGCGGCGGCAAAACCGTTCGCGATGCATGTCCAAGAACCGGAACGGCCGCGTCGGCGAAACACATGCGCGACGAATACGGCGGAATAACGTAGCGTCAATGCGATCTTCTCCCCGAAACTGAGCGCCGGGCTATAGAGCAGCATCCATAGATAATTGCGTGCCACCAGGAAGAGCCTGTCCGGTGGGGCGGGCTTCGTGCCCTCGTGCGCCGCCTTATGGCAGACGATGCTGCCAGGCACAAGGAGTCCGTGCTCGTGTCTGAGGATCCGCGACGTATACTCGAGATCGTCGCCCCAGATGAAGTAGTCGGCGATTGGGTAGCCATAGCGCTTGACCGCACGCCTCGCGATCAACACCGAAACGAAATCGGCGCGCCGGATGCTCGCGTAACCAAGTCCTGCGATCGTGCCGGCGCGCCGATCGTGCTTGAAGGTCACCGGATGGCGCGGGTGCGGCCGGCCGTCAATCCCCGTGATGCGGCTCGCCAACAGCGCAGGCTTTTCCGATGGCGGCATGCGCTCGTGAGCAGCCAGAAGCGCCGCGAGAGCGTCGTCGGCCGGGACCACGTCATCGTCCATGAGCCACAGCCAGTCGAAGCCGTCCGCGTACGCGTGCTCGATCCCCATACAAAAACCGCCCGCGCCGCCGAGGTTCCGTGCCGGCGCAAGGTACGTGAGTGGCGCGCTCCCTGTGAGATCGCGCAGCGGCGGAGGTCCGCCGGAACCGGCGGCGCCGTTGTCGACGACGTAGACGCGATCGACCGGTTGCGATTGCCGTCCGAGGGCGGCGAGGCACTCGCGGAGTTGCTCGGGCCGATCGTAGGTGACGACGATTGCAGCGATCGTTGCTGGGCGAGCGCCCTCGGGTCGGACGCGACCGGGCACGCTCAGCAGCTCCTCCGCCGGGTGCTCGTCCGCCGGGTCCGCTGGCTGCTCATCTGCGACGGACTTCCGGCTCATGACATCGTGTCGTTTGGCCGGACACCTCCGTTTCACTTGCACGATGGACGGCAGGCATTCGCTTCGCTCGCGGCGCATCGGCGCGCATGCCCGCTTACTCCGTGGTCATCCCTGCGCACAACGAAGAAGCCAGGATCGGCCGAACGCTTCGCGATTACGCTGGCGCGTTTCCGGACGGCGAGGTCATCGTCGTGGTCAACGCCTGCTCGGATGGCACCGCCGCCGCGGTGCGCCGCTCCGGCACGCCCAACGTCCGCGTGCTCGAAATCGAAGAACCGATCGGCAAGGGCGGAGCGGTTCGTGCGGGCTTTGCTGTCGCCGCATCTCCGCTCGTCGGCTATGCCGACGCAGACGGCGCGACGTCAGGCGCGGAGCTTCGACGTCTGTTCTCGCTCCTCGTCTCATGCGACGCTGTCATCGGTTCGCGCTGGCTGCCCGGCGCGCGCCTGTGCCCGCCTCAGCCGCTCTCGCGCCGCGTCGCAAGCCGAACGTTCAATTTTTGCGTCCGCGCTATGACCGGTCTGCGGTATTCCGACACGCAATGCGGCGCCAAGGTGTTCAGAGCCGACGCGATTCGGGGCGCCATGGCGATGATCGAAACGGCGAATTTCGCCTTTGACGTGGACTTGCTCGTCGAGTTGCGCCGCAGCGATAAGCGCATCGTCGAGGAACCCATCAGTTGGAATGACACCGCCGGTTCGCGATTGCGACTGCTTCCATCTGCGGTGCGCATGTTCGCTGCGCTGTTACGCTTGACGATGAAAAGGAATCTGCTGCGCCCCTTCGTGCCGATCTTCGATCGCTTGTTTCCAACACAGCCGTTGCCCGCTGCGCGCATCGACGGGCGTCTAAGCACAGCGCATTGACCCCTAGGTCCCGTGCAGGCAATGCTTCCTAGGACCGTTGAAACCCCACGCCCGTGAGCAAACTTGACGGATCGATCAGCGTCATCATGCCGGCGTTCAACGAAGCGTCGCACATCGAGCGCAACCTTCGCGAAACCGTCGACACGCTCACCGCGCTCGGCTGCGATTTCGAAGTCATCGTGGTCGACGACGGCAGCGGCGATGAGACGTGGCGTGCTGCGGGCGATTCGCTCGCCGATCACTACTCGAACGTGCGGCTGCTGCGCTACGATCGCAATGAAGGCAAAGGCAACGCGGTGATGCGCGGCACGGCCGTCGCGAACGGCGACTACATCGTGTTCCTCGATGCGGACATGGATCTGCATCCCGCGCAACTGCCGGCGTTCTTCGACATTATGATCGCGGAGAACGCTGACATCGTGATCGGCAGCAAACTGCATCCGCAGTCACACGTCAATTATCCGCTGTCGCGTCGCGTCGTCACGATGGGCTATTACGCGGTCGTCCGGCTCCTGTTCGGCCTACCGCTGCGCGACACGCAAACGGGCTTGAAGCTCTTCAAAGCTGGCGTGCTGCGGCGCGTTTTCCCCAAGGTGCTTGTCAAGCGTTTCGCGGCTGACATCGAGGTGCTGGTCGTCGCCCACGCGCTCGGCTACAAGATCTGCGAAGCGCCGGTGACGCTTCGCTTTCAGCGCAGATTTGGCAGGATCAAGCTGCACGATGTCAAGGATATCTTGCAGGACACGCTCGCGATATTCTATCGGCTCAACATCTTGCACTATTACAATGCGATCACTGAGGAATGGCCGGCGCCGAAGCAAGAGATCAAAATGATGACGGGCGCCAAGCAACTCGTCGCTCCGACCGCGGTTGAGCTTCTGGCCGCGGAAGCTTCTCTGTTGCCCGCAAGAGTGACGCAGCCGGCCGGAGTGCCGAGCAACCTACAGGCGTAGGCCCGGTTTCAGATCCCGGAGCGCCTGGACGAACTCCGCGTACGTCCGATTCCAACTGTATTGCGACGCGTCAGCGCGAGCCCGCGCCGACATTTCGGCGAGCCGCGCGCGGTCCGCGAGCAGCTCCGCCATCGCAACGCCTAATGCGCGCGCATCACCGGAGCGCACGAGCACACCCTGCCCCGGCTTGATGCTGTCGCGCAACCCGGGAACGTCATAACCGACCGCCGGCGTGCCGACGGCGTTTGCTTCCGTCACGATCAAGCCCCAGCCCTCACGCACTGACGTCACGACGATGACGTGCGCCGATGTCATTCGGCCTTGGCGCTGCTCGTGCGCGACGCGCCCCGTGAACTCGATGTTGCCGATGCGCAGCGCGCGCTCTCTGAGCCGCTGCTCGTAGCGCGGATCGTCGGCGCTGCCCACGATCCACAGTTGGGCGTCAGGGAACTGGGCGCGCGCTGTCGCGAATGCTTCGATCGCGTGCTCTACGCGCTTTGAAGGCGTCAATCTTCCAACGAAAAGCGCTGTCGGCGCCGTCTGCTTCGCGTCCGGCGACTGTGCGGCCGAAGACGTTCGACCGCTGCTCGCATCGTTCTCCGGGATCGGCATCGAAATCGTGCGGATCGGAGCGCGCCAACCGAAGGCTCGAAGGTCGCGTTCGGTCGATTGCGAGATCGTGATCGCCGGCGTCCAACGGTACAGGCTGTGGTACGCACGTTCCGACGCGATACCCAGCGGTGCGGCCAGTATGGACGCTTCGTACCACCACACGTCGCGCGCGAGCTGCGGCACGAGCGCGATGGCCCGATGGCGTTCGTAGAGCGGGGTGAAGAACGGAATCGTGTTGATATGGTCGATCAGCAGGTCGAACCGCGGCCGCGTTCGGCGCAGCCACTCGTATGCGGCCCAGTAGACGCCGTAACGGCCGCTGCGGCGCACGTGCTTGAGCCCGTCGACCTCCTCATCGCCGGCTTGTCCGGCGACATGCGCAGAAAAAAACGTCACGTCATTGCCCGAGCGGGCGAGACGCCGGGCGAGACCTTGGGCGAGCACCTCCGCTCCGCCGCTGCGCGGGTGCGTAAGATCTCGCCAGTTGAGGAAGATCGCTCGCACGTGGGCTCGCCGCTATGACCGCGCCGGCCGGGGGCTCATCGGTCCGCAAGCGCCTCGACGAAGACGTTCGTCATGTTGCGGCGCTCGTCGAAGAATTCGCGTTGCACGCGCGCGTCGATCGCAGCGCGAGCGGGCGGCTCCGCGCCGAAGATCCATTTGAACACATACAGCCACGTCGTGCCGAACAGCTCCCACATGCCGCCGCGGACCGTGATGCGCGCGATGGAAAAGCCGGCCTCGGTGATGAGCCGGCCGATCGCGCGGGTGCTGTAGTGACGGTGGCCGAGATACCAGGCCGGATCCAAAGCCATCGCAAGCGGATGCGCATTCGGCGTCGACAAGAGAAACCAGCCGCCCGGGCGGAGCACGCGGCGCACTTCGCGCAATACTCGAGACTCGGTGCCTCGCGGAGTGTGCTCGATGACTTCGAACATCACCGCGCCGTCAAACGAGCGATCGGGAAATGGGAGCTCCAACGCAGAGCCGAGATGATAGTCGGAGTCCGGAGCATTTGCGCGCGCTCGCTCGAGTGCGCCGGGATTAATTTCGACGGCCGACACCGCCACGTCACCCCGTTGCTGCGCCCACGCCTCAAACCAGCCGATCGATGCGCCGACATCAAGCACGTGCTTTCCGGCACAGCGGGTTTCGGCAAGCGCAAGGCTATACCGGACGCGACCGCTCGTGCGATTGATGACTGAGTCTTCATACGGCTTGAGGTGAAAAAGCCGGCGGATGAATGCGCGCAGCATCGCCTTACGCTTGCTCGGGCGGCGATCGGTAGATCGACTCGGGCCGCAAGCGGCTCCCGAGCAAGCCCGCCAAGCCCGCCATCCATTCCGCTGACTTCATGACGAAAAGACCGCTCGCGAGCACCGGATGTCGCAGCATGGCGCCGACGCCGAAGAATAAGGACGCGCGCAGCGGACTGATCCGCTTCATCGCTTCTCCGCCATGTTTCCGCACGAATGCCGGCATGCTTCGCCCGTAGTAATACTTCTTGCGGCACAAGCTGCCCAGCGACTGCCTTCCCTCGTCGTGCAAGATGCGCGCCCGTGCAAACGCGATCGGCGCCGCACCCGCAATGCACATCGACAGGTCCCAATCCTCGGGTCCCGTCAGTGCTTCGTCGTAGCCGCCGGCGTCGAGCACGCGCCGGCGCCGGAAAAACCGCGCCGCGCAAACGGTTGGATCGGTCGCGTAGAACGATCGCTCGAACGTCTTGCACGCCGACCAAAAGCCCTCGCCGAACGATTCTTCCGGCACGGCGACGGCTTCCGCTCCGGAGCCGGCGGCTGCTACGGCTGCGCGCACGACGTCAGCGTCGAGGACCATATCTGCGTCCAGGATGAAGACATACTCGCCGGCGGCCGCCCTGATGCCGGCGTTGCGCTGTGCGGAGCGCTCGGGACCCTGCTCGAGGATCTTGTCCGCGAACCGCCGCGCGATCGCTGGCGTTTTGTCCGTGGATCCGTTATCCACGACGACGGTCTCGATCGGCTGGTAGTCTTGCCGGCGGACGCTCTCAAGAAGTGCCGCGAGCGTGCGCTGCGAGTTCTTCGTGGTCACGATCAACGAAACTAACGGCGTCACGGGCTCGGGAGTGCGGACGACCACTCGTCAACCTCGCGATCGCAACGCGATAATGCCGAGCAGCCCGAAGCACAGCGCGATTCCCACGACAGCGAGCGCCTGGAGCCGGCGGAAGACGATGTTCGGTTCGAAGTACAACGTGATCTCGCGCTCCGAGCCCGGCGGTACGATCCACCCGTTGAATATGCCGTCCACGGCGACGTGATCCCAATGCATGTTCCTGCCGGCCTCCGCCACACGCCAACCCTCCGAGAAGCTGTTGCGCAAGACCAACACGCGAGTTCCTGCCGGCACTGTCGCGTCGATCTCATCGCCTCGTTCTACCCACCGCGCGGGTAGAGCGCGTGGCGCCACGCCGGAAACGACGACGGTGCGGCTTGACGGACCCGACCATGCACGCAAGGACAGATGCCGGAACTGCGCGACCGAAGGCGCGTAGTCAGCCGCCGCCGTCAACACATAGGCCGCTTCGTCGTTGCCCGAGCCGACGTACACATCGGCTTGGGCCGATTGCCAGTCGCTGCTGGCGCGGAATCCTGATTGCCACAATATCTGGCCGTCCTCGCCGATCAACTGCGCGACCGGCGGTTGACCGCGTAGCGCGCGCGCTTCGAGGTTCACGCGCACCATGCTTCCAGCCACGCCCGCGATGGTCTGCCTCTCGCTGACGTGCGATCCGTTCGCACGAAGCTCCAAAACGCCCGACCGACTGACAAAGCTCCGCTCGGCTCGCCTGGCTTCAAGCGCCTGCCGTGCCGTGTCATCTACGAGCGGATTCCAGAGACCTCGTTGAAACGTGGCGTCGCGCAGCAGGTTTGGACCGAAGCTTGCCGGCTGCGGCCGGATTACGCCCGCTGCGACCGGGGCGATTGTGTCAGGCGTGGCGACCGATGCGCTCTCCGCTTCGTCCATCCGCCGAATGCTGGCCCTTGCATACTCGTTCGCCGAAACGCGCGGGCTTGTCTTGAATGCGAACGCGACCAGCGCCGCGCGGCTGCGCGTGCCCTTGAAGATGTGGTTCCAGCGGTGCCAAGACGCCCCGAACAGCAAGTCATCATCATTGACGAGCGCCGGAGGCGACACGATTGAGATGGCAGGTTCGGCTCCTGCGACGTTTCGGTAATCCAGCTCCGCGAACAGCGTATCTCCGCGTTCGAACGGCGCACGCGATACGACGCGCGCGCACGCCGATCCGCTTCCCGTCCTCAGTCTGACAAGCCCAGCGCCGAGCTGCGCTGAAGCAGGCATGGAGAGAGCTTCGCTGACCGGCAGCCTGCAATCCGGGATCAGTTCCCACGGCACACCCGCAAGTGCGTTGGGCCCAAGCGTGTACAGCGTGACGCCGAGCGGGTCATCGCTTGCGAGCGGCTGCAGTCCGAGATCGAGGCGCTCGCCGCGTGCGATCCGCTCCGATGCCAGAAGCTGGTAACGATCTGAGACACGCACTGCAACTTCGCCGCGCGCGTGCGGCACGATGGGAATCGCGATGTCGCGGCGCCATACGAGCGGCGTGCCGTTCGACACGGTAGCAGCTCCGGCCAATCGCGCGTGAAGCCGGCCGGATGCGGCTTGCAGCGAAACGGCTGCGACGGCGGGTGGCGCAAGCCACGCCGTTCCGGCACGCTCTAACGTGTAGGGCTGAGCGCTTTCGCTCGTGTCGATCAAGAAGCCGATCGCAGACGGCGTCGCCGTCCGTTCCGCGAGCGCACCAAGCCATGTGGCGTCACCGTTGAGGATCGCGCCGGATCTGACGAGATCGGGCGGATTCGGCGAGCGCCAGCTGCTCGATCCTTCATACGCGGCGACGAGCCCCTCTGGACCGGCCACTCGATAGACGTCGAGCTTGCCGAAGCCGGCGACCTTTCGAATGCCAGGCTGGCGCGAGAGAAAACCCGCGATCTGCGGCGCAGGCACGATGTGGTGAAACTCGATCGTCGTGTTGATGTCATTGCGCTGGAGGATCCACCCGATGCCGGCCATGCAAAGCGCCGGTGCGATTGCGACGTTGGGCCGGCTCTGTATGCTCTCCAAGATGCCGCGAAGCAGCCCTCGCGCTGCAAGCGACTGCGCGACGTAATCGTACGCTCCCGGCGCGAGCATGATCACCGGCACGTGGATGAGCGAGCGAGGCGGACCGTCTGCGCCGTAGTAACCCCACTCGTACCCCATCGCATAGAAGTCATCGTTCGGCAGGACAAGCACGCGCTCGGTACCCACACGCGCATTCAAATAGGCGGCCGCATCATACCAGTACTGCGGGATGTTGATGACGGTGCGGGCCTGCCCGTTCAGCCACTCGTTCGGCACCGCGGCTCCGGCGACAAGAACCGCGCCGCTTGCGAGCAGAGCGGCGAACAACGTGGCCGCACCGGCGCGCTGCACGACGCGTCGCGTTGATTCCGGCGCGTTCCCAAATGCGCGTGCCAGACGCGACACCGCCTCGACAAGGCCGACCGCGGCAAGCGCGAACATTGCCAAGTACAACGTGATGTTCGCCTCGACTTGCGGGTCGCGGAACAGCCAGAAGAAAGGAAGATTCTCATAGAGGAAAGCGTTGGTGCCCGCAAACGGCTGATGGTAACCCTTGGCGAGAAACGCCGAAGCCGCGACGATCCCGAACAGGAGCGCGACGCGGCGCCGGTACGGGCTCAGGATGGACATGAGGGCTAGGAACGCCGGCGCGAACACGAGTTGCTGCAGCGGCGTTCGCTCGTAAATCCAAAACCACGGTGCGTACTCGCTCTTGTCGATGGACCAAATGGCCTTCATCGACAACAAGTTGAGGACGCTCGCGCGCCGGTCCACCCAACTCCACTCAAGCGGCCCGGCGAAGGCCGCTGACACGGCGGCGCCGCCACTCAGCGTGACGAACACCTGGTACGCCCACCAACCGTTGATGGCAAGAGCAAGCAGCACGCCCAGCGCCAACCCGCCCACAGTCGCGCGAAACGTCCGCCAGACGATCCAACTCGTCACGGTGCAGCCTGCGACCCAGAGCAAGAAATACGCGGCGATAGGCGGCGTGCCCGCGAGCATCATGACGCCCGGGCTGAGCAACCCGCACTCTGCCGCAAGGCGCATCGGTGGAACGGGTTCGCGCAAGCGGCGCACGAGCCAGCCCGCCGAGTACGGAAAGAAGCCGATCGCGAACGCATCCACATAATTGAGGAACACCACCGCATTGTACAGAGAAAGCGGCAGTGCTATGCCTGCGATCAACGCGATGATCGGCCGCTCGGGGAAGAGTCCGCGCACGAAATACGCTGTGCCGAGGCCCTCGAATACAAGCAATGCGACATAGAAGGCGAGCTGCTGGGTCGCGGGCGACAGACCCACGAGCGCAAGCGATCCGCAGAAGAGGCTTGGAAGGACGAGATCGGGAGCGAAATATGCCGAGCCGAAACCCGTCAGCGAGGTCGTCCACAATGAGAAGGCATCTGCGAGATGCCGGTTGCCGGGGATCGCGTAGCCGGGCCAGACGTCGCCCAGCGCGATGAGCCCGTGCCTGCGCAACGCCACGACGCCGACGAGGAGCAGCGTGAGGGCCACGGCGCCATATGGTATCGCCACGCTCTGCGATCGATCGCGCAGCGACGTTCTTTGCACGATGTCAGCGACGCGCACGCGCCGCCGCTTCGCTCAAACCAAGCCGTTTTCCAGCGTGAGAGGGATGCCTCGTAGAACGTTGGTAAGCTACGACGGTGCATTCGGTTCCCAGCTCGCTCGTTTTTGGTTTTTGACAGCGCGGTCGCAGCGTTGATTGCGCGCCGCATCGCCTCTCTCGGCCTTGGGCGGATCTACACGTGGCTTGCCGTCGCGGGCTTGTTCGCCATCGCGCTGCATTGGTGGCGGCCCGGTTATACGATCAGCACGGGTGACAGCGGATATCCGCCCGATCCGCTAGTCCAACTGCAATCGTCGTTTTCCGCGTGGAATCACGAACGGAGCGTCTTGGGCTCGGCCGCGGGCGACGCTTGGGCCGCCCCTTTCTTGCTGACGGTTCTCGTCCTCAAGACTTTTTTTGGAACGAGCTTGAGCCAAATCGTCCTGTTGTGGCTGCTGCAAGCAGCGGCGTGGTTCGCCATGTTCTTCTTCCTGCAACGGCTGCGTGTCTCCATGACAGGCGCTGCACTCGGCGCGACAGGTTACGTGCTCAATCCGTGGACGAGTCTCTTCTTCGGCTTCAGCTATGGCATAGCGGTCTTGTTGGCGGTGCTGCCGACCACTGGTGTGCTGCTGACCAGCTACGCGCCAGACAGGGCGCGGCCGCTCACGCTGGACCTTGTTCTGCTCGCCGCAGTCCCGTTGGCGACGCTCGGCGGGAATCCAGCACTGCTTCTCTTGGCACTACTCGCGGTCGCGCCGGTTGTGGCGCTCGCGTTTTTGCTTTCACAACAACGTCGTGAGTTCACGGGTTGGGCGCTCGCGACGCTCGGCCTGTGCGCGATCGGCGCGGCATGGTGGCTTGTGCCCCTTGGTTGGCAATACTTCGACAGTGCACATACATCCGTGCTCTCACCACAAGCATGGTCATGGGTCATCGGGCGATCCTCGATCCTCAACAACTTGCGCTGGAACCCGATGTGGGAATGGAATTCGGATTACATCCCCTTTGCGACCCATGTCGACGCTACGCCGTTGTTGTACGCCGCTCAGTTCGTTCCAAGCGCAATGCTGGTGCTGGCGCTGGCGCTATGCACTCCGGAGCAGCGGACGATGGTGCGGTTCAGCGCGCTGGTGGTCGCTATCGCGATCGTGATCTCCAAAGGGCTGCATCCACCGGCGGCCTGGCTCAACGCAGCGCTGTACCACCTACCGGGCATGTTCTTGTTTCGCGAGCCGACCAGCAAAGCGCCGCTGATCGGCCTTCCGTTCATCGCGATCGGCATCGCAGCGTGCTACGATGCGCTCTCAACCCGGCTCCGGCCAGCGGGGACTTCGCGGTTCGCGCGCTTTGCGCTGCGCGGATCGCTTGCTCTTGTGTTGGTCATCTGCATCCTGCTGTCCGCGTATCCCGTCGTGGCAGGCGTCGATCGTGATGCGACGGATGCCGTGCCGTCGATCTACGCGCGCATCCCAGGGTACTGGCGAGATGCGGCCGCGTATCTCAACGCGCAACAGGATCGATCGGACGCGGTCGCATTGCCGCCGAACGGCTACTACCAGGCGAACTACGGCTGGTTCTACGGCGCGGACGTCATCCCGATGTGGTTGCTCACCCGACCTGGCGATCGTCTGGTGAGTCAGGGATTGTACTGGATCTCTCCGCAGCGCATCGCCCTCTATAGCGAGCTTCGAAAAGCGATCTATGCCGGCTCTCCGCTGCTCGTCCGCATGTTGGGCGACGCGGGTTTTGGCTACGTGATCTATCGCGGCGACATCTACGACCAACCGCGAAACCTCGTGTCGCTCGAAGCGCTGCGACTCGAATTAGCCGGGGCGACCCAGCGGCGATTCGGGCCGCTCACCGTGTTCGCGCTGCCGCATCGGGCGCGTGCTGAGATTTCGAGTGTTTGGATCGCCCAGACGGGCCGCCCCATCGAACTCGGAGACGAACTCGAGTTGCGAGCGCTGGAGGACAGCCTGCCTCGGCTCGATCCTCGTGCAGCTGTGTGGCTCGGCCGACCCGCGATCGTGGAATCGGTTGACGACTCACGACACGGCGCGAGGCGTATCAGTTTGCGCCGCCCGGTGAGCGGACTGTTCCGCGCGCCGGTCTTCATCGCCGCATCGTTCCTCGGCACCGGGTCGCGGGCGCGTTCGATCTTGCTGCAGCAGCTGTCGCCCTGGCGGCCGAGCGGCGCGCGCGTTTGCATCAGCATGGTGGCTCCTAGCCGCGACGTTGAGCGGGATGTGCGTTCCTACCGCCTCTTCAATCCCTCGTTTGCGCCGGTGACGGCCGACGTGGCCATCCTCGTCCGGCCTCAGACCGACCGGACATATACGCTGCGCTACGGTCAGCTCGATGCAGCCAGGGCAGTCCAGCGGAGTAGGTGGCCCGTTTGGCTTACCTTCGCGCGGCTCACCGTGCCGCCGGGGGAATCGTCCTTGGAATTGGACGGGCGACCGGGCGACGGTGGAGTCCAGCTTCCCCCATACGACGGAGGCGAGACGCTGGGCGAAGTGCACGTGACGACGACCGAGGCTGCCGTACCCATACCCCGAACGACGGCAACGAATATCACGTTCGACGCGCAGCATCCGTTGATGTCGCTCGGCGGCCGGCCGTTCGACCTTACGCTCGAAGACGACCCTTGGGTATCAGTCACCGCGGTCGTCGACCCGGGGGCGCGCCTGAACTACGGAGTGAATTGGCTCGTCGACGTCCGCGGCGCGCGGTACCTGATATACCAGCGGATCTATCCGGCGCACGTACCTGCAAGCGCCACCGATGCGATCACGCTCGCGCTTGCACGTGCTGGACTGCGGCTGACGGCTAACGATCTCGGGTCGGTCGGCGTGCGAGCCGCCGAGCTCGTGGTCAGCTCCTGGGAGCGGCAACGCAACGGCGCGATCCACCTGTCAAATCTACGCATCGATTGGAACGATCGGGGGTTGCGCTCCGCTCCTTCGGCTATCATCGCGCGCATCGACGGCAAACCGCTGCGCGAGTCAGTCAGCCTTGGGTCGGCGATGCGGCGCAAGCTGCCGGATTCAGCGAGCTCGCTCTACGTCTCGACGACGAGGCCTTTGCCGCTTTCCGTGCTGGCGGTCGGTGCGTCGCCGCTCCGTGATGCACGCAGGAGCGCCGATATGGCGTTGGACCAAGACGGTTTGCTGGTGGTGCGCGTTCCCGGAGGACGAGCGCAGCTTATCTCGCTCACCGACGAGTACGATCCGGCCTGGATCGGCATCGCGTGGCGCGGCGTGCGGGCGACGATCCTGCCGCATCTGCTCGTGGATCGCTGGCGCAACGGTTTTGTCGCGCCGCCGGCGAGTACGGTGCTGCTCGTCTTCCTCGGCGTACCGATCCACTATGCGCTCGTGCTGATCGCCGCTGGGCTTATCGTCCTCCTCGCGTGGCCGTTGTTGCGAGGCCGTTAGCGTGCGCGCAGCACTTGCCTTCGTCGCGTTTGGCACGCTTGCGATCGCAATAACGTTGCACGGCACCGGCAACGAGCCGGCCGCTGAAGCCTGGGGAAATTGGACGCTTGTGTTCATGCTCGCCGCCGCATTCGTGCCGCAGCGGCTCGATGATTGGAGCGTCAAAGTCTTCGGGGTGGCGCTGCGCCGCTTGCGAGGCGGCCCGTGAAGAGCATCGCGATCGCCGCGACGATGATCTCGCCTCCGGGCACGATGGGCGGCAATACGAAAATCGCGCTTGAGTTCGCGCGCTCGTGGGTCGAGCGTGGCATCGATGTCTGCGTGTTCGCAACGCCCGAGGGCCGGCAGACATTTCAGGACTATGGCGTTTCCGGCGTACGTTTTCGGATGATCTCGAAGACGGGCATACTCCAGTCGGGCCTCGTGCCCGCGCATCAGACGCTGTGGCGCGAGGCGCGAACGATCGCGTTGCCGGACGAGCGCTTTGACGTCGTATACTCAGCCGACGATTTCATGCCCGACGTCGTGTTGGCCAAGCGTCTGCGCGATGAGAACCGTGCGTCGCGTTGGATCGGGTGCGTGTACTTGTTTGTTCCGCATCCGCTGTTCGGTTACGAAGGTCATTACACGCGAAGGCCGCTCGGCGATCTTGACCTGCGCCTTGCTGCTTTTTATCCGTATCAACGGCTTTTCGTGTTGCCGAAAGTGGCGGCGGCCGACGGCAACTTCGTCACGAATGCGGTCGATTTCGAGCACTTCGTGCGGCGCGGATATCCGCCGGAACGTCTGCATGCGGTGTACGGCGTCGTCAATCCCGATCACGTCGGCTCGGGATCGCAAGCACCGGCGGCGTATGACGGCGTGTTCGTCGGACGCCTGCATCCTCAAAAAGGCCTGGAGCGACTGCTGCGGGTTTGGCGTTTTGTGATCGCGCAGCATCCCGGCGCACGCTTGGCGATCGTCGGCGTCGGCGACCCCGGCTATGAGCGGCGGCTGCGCAGCCAAGTGCGCCGGCTTGGCGTCGAGCATGCGATCGAGTGGATCGGCTTTCTCGAAGGTCCGCAAAAATATGCGTTGCTCCGGCGCTCGCGCGTGTTCTTGCACACCACGGTATACGATAATTCCGGCATGGCCGCGGCGGAGGCGTTGGCCTGTGGGCTGCCCACCGTGATGTTCGATCTGCCTCCGCTACGCGTCACGTATCCACGCGGCGCGCTCAAGGCCGCGATCGGCGATGAAGCGGGATTTGCGCGTGCCGTCGTCCGGTTGCTGCAAAACGACCAGTTGCGCCGCGAACTGGGCAGCGAGGGGCGCGAAGAGGTTCGCGCGTGGGACCGCAGGTCGCGCGAAAAAGAAGCGACGCGCTTCATTGAGAAGGTCCTCGCAATGCCTCCGCTGCAGCACGAGCACTTGCGTGTTCGACAAAGCGTTCTTAAGGTCACATGATCGGCAGCGCGTCTTCTCAAACGGAGCGTTCGCTCGCTTGCCGGGCGTGCGGCTCACGGACGGTGCGCGCAACGCACGCAGTGCCGGAAATGCTCCTCCGCAGCGGCAGCGAATTTTCCTATACCGAGTGCGGCACGTGCGGCTCACTCACGCTCGGTGACCGCCCGGATGTCGAGCCGTTTTACCCGCCGTCGTACTTCCGTCACGCTGAGGAACTCGTCGCTGCGCGCTCACGCCGCGTCGTGAGAGCCATACGCGGTTTGTTCGACCGCGTGGCACCCGTCGTTTCTCCGCTCACCGGCTCGTGGGGTCTTGGTCTGCGCGCGCGCACCGCCGCGTCCAGCCGAATTCTCGACGTCGGTTGCGGCAAGGGCCACTTCCTCAAGCGTTTGCGCGACCTAGGCATGACCGATCTCACGGGCGTGGATCCATATGGCACGTTTGAGGACGGCTCCGAAAATGCGCGATCTCGTTGCCCACGATTGATACGTGGAAGCATCGAGGACGTGCACGGCACGTTCGACATCATCGTGTTCAACCACTCACTCGAGCACGTCGAAGAACCCGTGGCCGTCCTCTGCGCAGCGCGAACGCGCTTGTCTGACGGCGGTCGCATCGTCGTTCGCATCCCGGTGATCGGGTATGCATGGCGGCGATACGGGCGTCACTGGGTGCAGCTTGACGCGCCCCGCCACATGACGATTTTTTCGCAACGCGGCATACGCGAGTGCGCTGCCAGAGCCGGGCTCGCGATCGAGCAAGTGACCTACGATTCAACCGCATTTCAATTCTGGGGCAGCGAGGAATACGCGCGCGGAGTCTACCCGAGCGTCGACGCGCGCGCCGTGACATTCCGCGCGGCTTTGCGGTCTGCGGGCCACATCGTCTCCGGCATGCAGGCGTTGCGCCTCAACGCTCGGCACGACGGCGATCAAGCGGCGTATGTCATGCGCCCGCCGGCGGCCGGATCGTGACGCGCGCGATGCGTCTTCTGATCACCGGCGGCTGCGGCTTCATTGGCTCGAACTTCATACGGCGCGTGCTCTCACAACACCCTGATTGGGGTGTGGTCAACCTCGACTGCCTGACATACGCCGGTGACGAGCGTAACCTGCGCGACCTCGATGGCGATGAGCGCTACCGGTTCGTCCATGGCGATATCTGCGACCCGACAGATGTGCGCCTCGCGATCGGCGAAGGCGTGGATGCGATCGTCAATTTCGCCGCCGAGACGCACGTCGATCGGAGCATCAGCAGCCCGGCATCGTTCTTGCGGACGGATGTGCTCGGCGCGCACGTGCTGCTTGAGGCTGCGCGCAACCTGCCCGTGGGGCGATTCGTCCAGATCTCGACGGACGAAGTCTATGGAAGCGTGACGCGCGGACGCACGCCTGAGGATGCCCCGCTCGCGCCGCGCAGCCCGTACGCCGCAAGCAAAGCGAGCGCGGATCTGCTCGTGCAGGCCTACATCGCGACGTACGGTCTTCGTGCCGTGATCACTCGCGGTTCCAACACCTACGGCCCCTATCAGCACCCCGAGAAGCTCGTGCCGCTCTTCATCACAAACCTGATCGATCGCAAACCGGTGCCGTTATACGGCGACGGGCTACACGAACGAGAATGGCTTCACGTCGACGACCATTGCCGCGCCATCGAGCGCGTTCTGCTCGACGGCGTCCCTGGCGAGGTATATAATGTGGGACCGAGCGACGGCTGCACGAACGTAGAGATCACGCGCCGGCTGTTGGGGTTGCTTGGGCTCGACGACGAAAAGCTCATCCGGCACGTCCCCGATCGTCCCGGTCACGATCGCCGCTATGCGCTGGAATGCTCGAAGGTCCGCGCGCTCGGTTGGGAGCCCGAGGTGGATCTCGCGAAGGGACTTGCCAAGACGGTCGAGTGGTATCGAGCCAACGAAGCGTGGTGGCGTCCGATCGTCGAGGGTGAATTCGCCGCGTACTATCGCCACCAGTATTCGGGTTTGGACGCGCGATGAAAGGCGTGATCTTGGCAGGCGGATCCGGCAGCCGCATGCTGCCGTTGACGCGCGTCTCCAACAAGCATCTCCTCCCCGTGTACGACAAGCCGATGATCTTCTACCCGATCGAGACGCTCGTCCGGGCCGGGATCACCGACATCATGATCGTGACCGGCGGCAATAGCGCGGGAGAATTCCTGCGCTTGCTCGGCAACGGCAAAGAGTTCGGCCTCAAGGACATCTCGTACACGTATCAGGAAGGCGATCGCGGCATCGCCGATGCGCTCAGACTTGCCGAGCATTTCGCGCAAGGCGAACGCATCGTCGTGATCCTCGGCGACAACGTGTTGGAAAAGGACATTACCTCGTACGTCCGAGCCTTCGAGAATCAGGCGTCAGGCGCACGATTGCTGCTCAAGGAAGTGTCCGACCCGCAGCGCTTCGGCGTCCCCGTCATGGAGAACGGCCGGATCGTGCGCATCGAAGAGAAGCCCGCTCATCCGCAGAGCGCATATGCCGTCACCGGCGTGTACATGTACGACCGGCACGTCTTCGATTTTTGCAAGCGGTTACGGCCCAGCGCGCGCGGTGAACTCGAGATCACGGACGTCAACAATGCCTATATCGAGAGAGGCGATCTCGCCTACGACGTGCTCGAGGGCTGGTGGACCGATGCCGGCACGTTCGAGAGCTACTTTCTCGCCAATAAGCTCGTCGCCCATCGGAGCGGTTGGCGGGCGCCGAGCCGTTGAAGCGGATCGTCATCGTCCACCAGCGGAGACGCTGACGCTGTCCTCGCCGCTTCGGTTCGTCATGTACGGGCTGTTCGCAGCGCTGTTGCTGCTGCCGTTGCTCGTCCAGCCTCATGCATGTCCCTTCGGACTGCACGACTGGAGCTTCCCATGCTATCCCGAGCAAGCGCGTCACTTCTTCGCGATCCAACTGGCGCCGTGGGTCGAACTCGGCCTGGGCTCGCCGAACCCGGCGCCGCACGTCAACCCGATCGTCGCGCCATTGTACCTCGTGGCATCACTCGCACCTGACATCGCGTTGCGCGCCATGCTCTGGTCGTTTCTCGCTGGAGCCGGCATCGCCGCGGACATCGCTGTGCTTCGTCTCTTCGGCGTGAGCGCACCCGTGGCGCGATTCGTGGCCGGCGTGACGTACATTGGCTCACCGTTCTTCGCCACTAAGCTCGCCAGCGGCCATTACTTCTTCTTGCTCGATGCAACGCTCGTGCCCATCGCACTCGTCGCGTTTGCGGCCATACCGCGTGGCGGCATCCGGGCATGGTGCATCGCGGCGCTGTGCACGTCACTGGCTCTCGTGCAGGTGCAAGTAGGCGCGATCGTGTTAGCGCTGTTGCCGCTCATCGCGTGGCGCCGCATCGCAGCCAGGTATTGGGTCGGCATTTGGATCGTCGCGCTGCTTGCATTTACGCCTGCGATATACTCCGCGATAGCCGCGTATCGAAGCGGCGGCCTTTCGACGGAGGTGCAACTCGCAGCATGGCTGCGCGATGAAAGCATCCCTTGGAGGCGAGTGCTCGACTCGACGTATTATTTCGCGAACTACTTCGGGAGCGTCGCCGGAAACGCGGCCGTGATCGCCTGGCAGTGGCTGAGCCCCGCGTGCGTCTTGCTCGCGATCGTCGCAGGGGGTCTTTCGCGGAGGCTTGCGATCGCGGCGATCGCCCTCGGTGCGCTCGCGACGGGCGAAACTGGCCCGCTAGCCGGCATTATCACGCCGATCTTCGCACACGTACCGGTTGCTTCGGTCTTTCGAGAACTCTACGACCTGCTTGCGCTCGCTCCGCTTGTCGTTTCGGGCGGCTGCGCGATTGCAGTGAGCTTTCTCGCGTCGCGCCTGACAGCGCAGATGCGCGTCGGCGCTGCTTCGGCATTTGGCGCGATCATCGGCATCGCGCTCTGGCCTTCGCTCGCGGCGAAGAGCGCAGGACTTGTGCCGCTCGCCGACCCGCGCTTGTGGCAAAGCGAAGTACACATGATCGCTGCGCACCCTGGTGACGACCGAGTGCTCTGGTTGCCGACAGTCATGCCGCTCGGTCCGCTTGGCACACCCGGAGGAGCGGACCCGTTCGACATGACCGGACCGCACCCGGCCGCCCACTCCTATCACCCGACGGGTCTGTTCGCGTATGCTGCGGCGCTTGCCGATCGAACCGGTTCGCTCAACCCGGCGCTTGCAAGGCGGCTTGGGATTGGAGCGATCGTCGTGCGCCAGCGAGTCGTGAGCCGCCGTTTGATGGCGGCGGCGTGGCCGGCAGGTGGTCTCATCGCGCCGCCACCACAGCCGCCGCAATTCATACCCGGTGCCGGGCCGCTCGCTTTAGCATCCTCGGCTCCGGAGTGCGAACCCGACTTGCGTTCCGACATGCGGCCTGACATCGCGTATGTCCGATGCGAAGACTCGCCGCTCTACGCGCCGCTCGAGGATCCGGAGCACTCGCTTGACGCACCAGATCGCGGTTGGGTGCAAGGCGAACGGTGGTCCGAACTCGATGCAGCCCTTGCCGCGCCACGCTGGCCTGTGTTGTTCACGCGGTCGGCCGAACCGTTCGATTGGGTGACAAGCGCATCAGGCCAGGCTCTCGTGTACGCTCCAGGCGGCGGGCACCTCGACGGCACAGCCCTCGAGGCGCAGCCGAACTGGGAAGTGGTGCCCATGGCGGCGGGACCTCATGCGCTGCAAGGCGACGGGCACCACGTGATCGCAGTGTCGGCAACGCTGCGAGCGCCAGCAACGCGGCACGCATCGCATTTCTCACCGTTCAGACCCTTTGGTCGGGTACATGCCGGCCAAGCTATTGAAACGGCGACCCCAACCGCGCAGAGCAACAGGATCTGGGGACGTTACACCGCCACCTTGCCGCCGCACGCCGCGGGCCTCTTGGTCTTGCGCGAGAGCTTTTCGCCGGATTGGATCGCCGCGATCGACGGCCGCGAGCTAGGACGCCCCGTGCTCGCGGACGGCTACGCGACCGGGTGGTTGCTCGCCGCTTCAAGCGCTCCGTCGCATGTATCGATCGCGTACGCCCCGCTCGCTGCGTATGCGATGCTCGTCGCCTTGGCGTTGCTTGTTTGGCTCGCGCTGCTCGCCGGTGCGGTCTTCTATCGAGCGGAAGCGCCGGCCGGCTAGCTCTCTTTGCGCCAGCAGATCGCCGTCCAGTCAACCTGCCGGATTGGATCGCTGATGGAAAATTCTCGCCTGTAATCGTCGACCGCAGCGCGACAGTTTGCAAGGTTTCCGTAATCGTCCACGATGACATAGCCGCCTGGCGAAAGCTTGGGATACAACGAGCGTAGCACATCCATCGTGGACTCGTACATATCTGCGTCGATCCGCAGAACGGCTAAGCGTAGAATCGGAGCGACGGGAGCGTTTCGCGAAACCAACCCTCCAAGAACCGCACGCGGTCGTCCAGCAAGCCGTAGCGCCTGAAGTTCTCCTTGACGACGTCGAGTGGAACTGCGAGTTCGCGGAACGCGAAGAGCACGTCACCGGCATCCGCCGGCGCACGCACGGGGTTCGGTTTTGGAAGTCCGCAAAATGAGTCAGCGGCCCACACGAGCCTCGATGCGTCGCCATACGCCGCGAGTATGGCACGCATGAATATCACCGCCCCACCCCGCCACACCCCTGCCTCGGCGAGGTCCCCGGGCACGCCATTTCTCAGAACCTCGGTGACGCAGTGCTGGATATTATCCAGCCGCTTCTCGGCCGATCATCGTCTCGGCGTCCTGCGGCCATACAGAACCCTCGTCGAGCGCGTGCGGCTCCGGTGGAGCAATGCGAATGAAGGTGCGCTGCAACCATCGGGCCATGAACGTGGCTGCGGAACGAAGCGGTCCGACGCGCAACAAGCGTGCATAGAGCCCTGACGCGCGAGCGCGCAGTGCATCGGCGACGCCGCGGCGAGCTTTGTCCATCCAAGTCGGCGGGGGAGGCGCAGTGCGGAACAGCGCTCGCGTCAAGCAACGTTTGAGCAGATCGAGGTAGAGCGCTTCCGACGTCATCGACTGCGATGCTCAGACGCCATTGCGAGCCGACTCTTCCTGAGACGGCATGAGCCTACCCTTGCGTGCCGAGCGCAGACATGCAAGCCCACAGGGAGCTGCGTCACCACGCCCGGAAATAACGCAGCATGCATCGCATCGCCGTCATCGGAGCAGGCTACGTCGGCTTGGTCACCGCAGCGTGTCTTGCCGAATTGGGGAACAGCGTCGTGTGCATCGATGCTGATGTTAACAAGATCGCCAAGCTGGCGCGCGACGAATCGCCGTTTTACGAGCCCGGCTTGGCGGAACTCGTCCGGCGCAATCAGCAGGCGGGCAGGCTCGCGTTCACCAGCGACGTGCCAGCGGGGGTGAAAGACCGCGACATCATCTTCATCGCCGTCGGCACGCCGACGTCCAGCGATGGTCAGCTCGATCTGCGCTACGTGCGTCAAGCTGCGCTTGACATCGCGGCAGCACTTGACGGTCCTAAGATCGTCGTGAATAAATCCACCGTGCCGGTGCAGACCGCAGACCTCGTCGCGTCGCTTATCGAGGAAGCGAAGATTGCGGGTCATGCGGTCAGCGTCGTCTCGAATCCGGAGTTCTTGCGCGAAGGCTCCGCGGTCGCCGACTTCATGCATCCGGATCGTATCGTGATCGGCGTCGACCATGCCGGCGCAGAAGCGGTCTTGCGCGATCTGTACGCGCCATTAGGCGCACCGATCATCGTGACCGATCCGAGAACGGCCGAGATGATCAAGTTGACCTCAAACGCATTTCTCGCCACCAAGATCTCATTCATCAACGAGATCGCAGCGCTATGCGATGCCGTCGGCGCAGACGTCCGCGACGTCGTCGCCGGCGCGGGGGCGGACAAACGCATCGGCGCCGCTTGCATGCAGCCGGGGCTGGGATTCGGCGGCTCGTGCTTACCCAAGGACGTGCTGGCGCTCCTTCAGATCGCCAAGAGGTCAGGCACGAGCGTGCAACTGCTCGATGCCGCGCTGGCGGTCAACAGCGCGCAGGTCGATTTCGTGGCAGCACGGCTAGCAACGTTGGTCGGCGGCGTGCGCGGCAAGACAATCGGCGTGCTGGGACTTGCATTCAAGCCCGGCACGGACGACGTGCGCGAATCTCCGGCTATCGCGCTCGTACGCCTGCTCGTGCGCGACGGTGGGATCGTCCAGGCGCACGATCCCGCATCGGGCGCGAATGCGAAGCGCGAGCTCGGCGACGCGCTGCGCATCGTCGACGGACCGTACGACGCCGCGAGCGGCGCGGCCGCGCTCGCCGTCGCGACGGCATGGAATGAATACGTCGAACTCGATCTCGCCGAGTTGCGCCGCCGCATGAGCGGCGACGTGCTCTTCGATGCGCGCGACGTCTACGATCCGCGAAAAGTCGTCGAAGCGGGGTTCACCTATGCGGGCATCGGACGGAACGCTCGCGCGCCGGCTCGCGTTCCGGCGCCTTGAAGATCGTCGTCACAGGAGCCGCCGGATTCGTCGGTTCGCATCTCGTCGACCGCTATCTCGCCGGCGGGCATGACATCCTCGGCATCGACGACGGCAGCACCGGCGATCCGCAAAACCTGGCGCACGTGCGTGGCAATCCGCATTTCACGTTTGCGGCGCACGACGTCGCCGCTGAAGGGTACGATCTCGCGCGCGAACACGGCTCAGCGGATCTCGTGGTGCACTGCGCCTCGCCGGCGAGCCCCGTGGACTATGCGCGCCGGCCGCTCGAGACGATGGCGGCCAACAGCCTTGGCACCAAGCATTGCTGCGATGCAGCGCACGCATGGTCCGCCCGGCTGCTCTACGCTTCGACCTCAGAAGCATACGGCGATCCGCTCGAGCATCCGCAACGCGAGACGTATTGGGGCAACGTGAATCCCGTTGGACCGCGCGCATGCTATGACGAATCGAAACGCTTCGGCGAAGCGATGGTCATGTCGTATGTCCGAATGCGCGGCCTTGATGGGCGCATCGTGCGGATCTTCAACACGTACGGTCCACGCATGCGGCGCGACGATGGACGCGTCGTGCCCACGTTCATCGCGCAGGCGCTCGCCCATCAGCCATTGACGCTGCACGGAGACGGGAGTCAAACGCGCTCGTTCTGTTACGTGTCCGATCTCGTCGACGGCATGGTGCGCGCGGCGGCGACTCGCGCAGCGGGCGCGATCGTCAACCTCGGCAATCCCGACGAGATCTCTGTCTCGCAGCTCGCAACGATCGTCTGCAAGCTCGCAGGGGTGCCGCTGCGAACCGAAACGCGAAGCATGCCGCCTGACGATCCGGCTCGCCGGCGGCCGGACATCACGCGCGCGCGAGAACTGCTCGGTTGGGAACCGCGCGTTTCGCTCGAGGACGGGTTGCGCGAAACCATCCGCGCGTTTCAACAGACTCCGTAACCCGGTCGAAACAAAGATCTATCGTGTTTGAACGCTTGAAGGCTGCAAGCACGCTGTTCGCCCGAGCGGTATCGCGACCGCACATCGCCGTCTTGGTATTGCGCGAGCGCGGATGGCGGGACGTCTTTGCCGCGATCGCGTGCGCGGAACACCCGACCGTCGCCTCGATCGTCAGCGATTTGCAATCCCAACTGCCGGCGACGCTCGAGAACCTGCGCTCCTGGTATCGCGGCGTGCGCATTGTGCCGGACGCCGACGAGCATCTTTACAAGGTGCGTCTGCCGGGCGGCGAAGCGTTCCTGATCCGCAGATCGCGCGCGTGGCAAGACCTCGGCACACTCCACGACGTCTTCGCCCAAGGGATCTACGCACACCACCCGCCGGTCGCTGGAAAGACCGTTCTCGATATCGGCGCGAGCATCGGCGATACTGCGGTGTATTTCGCACAGCGAGGTGCGCGTGTGACCGCCTACGAGCCGGATCCGGAGATGTGCGCGCTGGCGCGCCGCAATGTGGAAGGTAACGGCCTGCGCGCTGACATCCGCGCTGCTGGTGTCGGTGCGCAAACCCAAACGCTCAGGCTTTCTGCGACGCACGACGGCGCCGACAGCACGTCGGCCACGCTGTTTCCGGACGACGCCCTCGCCGGCTCGGGCATCGCCGCCGCCGACCCGTCACATACCGCGTCGCTGCCCGTCAGTGTTGTCGCGCTCGCCGACGCCCTAGCGGAACTTGGCTCCGTTCATCTGCTGAAGATCGACTGCCAGGGGTGCGAATATCCCGCGTTGCGCTCGCTGACCCGGGCGCAGTTGCGCGCGGTCGCGCACGTCATCATGGAATTTCACGGCGCCCCCATCGAGTTGGAAGCCAAGCTACGCGCTTGCGGCTTCTCGGTGCGCCGTAAGGGCACGATGTATCTGTACGCCGACCGCGGCGACGAACTCGATCGAAGAGATCCGACCGCTCCGTCGGCTTAGGGCAGATCGGCCCAGCGGTAGACGTTCGACTCGATCCGCATGACGTCGGCGCCTTCGATGTACAGGTCGCGCGGTGTGCGCTCGAGGCCGTTGCGATCGCGCTCACCCGAGTGCCATGAGCCGCGCGTGAACAGATAGTGGAACTCGCTGCCCGTGCGCAGGTTCATCACGATGAAGAAATGCAGCGCGTCCTGACGGAGCATCTTCACCGCCCGTGGATTCCAGCCGCTCGTATCGGTGGTCATGAAGACGTCGTCGGTGAACGGCGTGTTGGGCGGCACTTGCACGGTGATGCGCACGAGCGTTTCGGTCGACAGCTGCGCCTTGTAGGTCGAGCGCGGCGGAGCCAGTTCG
>Ga0187846_10000438_pt1 | contig 24407 bp, 22 predicted proteins | sample TC_taG_FD_161473 | JGI IMG/M metagenome (GOLD analysis project Ga0187846, IMG submission 161473) | Biofilm microbial communities from the roof of an iron ore cave, State of Minas Gerais, Brazil - TC_06 Biofilm (v2) | ecosystem: Environmental > Terrestrial > Deep subsurface > Cave > Wall biofilm... | reverse complement strand
GCCCGCCGTCGGCAATGTGGCGGGAAACGCGCCGAGCGGTGTAATCCGCACCTGCTACGAAGCGCATTACGGGCCCAAACTGGTTAGCGCTTGCGAGGCCGGTAAAGTAGAGGCCTGGTACGGAGGATTCGAAGTTGCGGGAGAGTACTGGTGTTTGCTGTACGGAGCGCAACTGCAAAAGCAGACGCGGGCTGAGAAAAGGTAGAGAGCGGAGAGCGAACCGGTAACCGGTCGCTGCTATAACGTGCTCGGTAGACACTTCGCAGAGCCTGCCATTCGGGCCTTGTAGGCGTAACAACACCCTCTGGGCGCGTGTCTCGACTCCGCGCACACAGTGACCGAGCAGGATCGGCAGCCGACCCAGGACCCGGTCCCGGAGCCACCCTGCTCCGGCGGGACCGAGTACCTTCCGCACCCTAGCGATTCGGATTTGTCGCGGCAGATAGCAGAATAAATTTGGGGCATTTGAGTATAGCCACGGCCCGAGCCCGGGTCCGAGGTTCGACATCGGGCGACGCAACCGTTTGTAAAGCGATCGACGTCGCAGAGTCGGGACTGGGTTCCACAAGACGAAGGGTCGGCGCACAAGCAGGCGCACCTCGGCACCCGCCTCGTGCAAAAGGGCGGCAGCCTCAAGCGCCGATTGACCGCCACCGACCACCGTCACATCCCTTCCCCGGAACCCGCTCAGGTCATGATGACTGCTGCTGTGCGATAGCAGTTCTCTCGGCAATTGGGCCAGCTCCGCTGGGATGTAAGCGGTGTGAGCCAGTCCGGTAGCGACTACGACCTTGCGGGCGCTCAGCGTCTCTCCGCTTGCCAGGCGCAACTCGAAGCCGGACGGCGATCTGTCGAGCGCAGTCACCATCACCTTCTCGACCGTTGGGACGAACCGCCGTTGGAAGCACAGCCCATACTGGGTAAAAACGTCGAGCGCTACCGGCGCAGCGATGGGGGCATAAGGCAGCCCCTCCTCGGCGCAGTATCGCCTCAGAGTGAAGTTACCGCTCGGATCGAAGAGGTTCGAAGCGCATCCCTCGGATTTAAGGAACATGCCTTTCGGCATGTGCGCGAGCCAGCGATGCATGGGCGTCCCGAAGATCCGAAAGCCCACGCCCACCTGCCCTAGGTGCGACGCAATCGATAGACCGTAAGGTCCTGCGCCGATGACCGCCACTGCAAGATCCGCCTCATGCACTCTTATGCTTCCTCGCCTCCGCCTGTTAGCGCAAACACGCCGCCCTCTTCTGGGACTTGCTGCAACGGGGTGTGTAAGCTTTTCATTCGTTACCTTTTAGCCTTTAGGGGTTCGTTCTTTCTGGCACATAGACGCCAGGCAGCTTCACCGGTTGAAGCCGGCTTGCCTGCCGGAATCATAATCCTCCCAGGGATCTTGGTGTAGAATGCGACGTTTGTAAGCCCGATATCCTTTCAAAAGCCAGAAAGGCGCAAAGCAATAGATGACAACCACCATCGAATCATACGTCCGTAAACAGCGGTACAAAGCCCGATCAAAGAGCCTTTCTCGGAGGGGCGGTTTTGCAGAATCGCCGTTCTGCCGAGTCGAAAGGACTGGCCACTTACCCCCACTCTCTTCCCGCCACAGGCAGATATATCGTTCAATTTTACTTTTAAGATCAGGGGGAAGGACTTCCGCGCGCTCCAGCGACGACACAATGCGTTCCGATTTCACCAGAGCGTGATGTCCGCCCGCGTAAATTGCTGACCGGTCGGCGCCCTCCAGCGAGGCCATGGAAGCAACGAAGGGTACACCGAGAAACTTGCACACATCCGTCATAACGCCGGCAGGATCCTTGACCAGGGTTTCGTAATCAATCTGGTGAACGGGAACACCGCGACTTATCAAACGGTCGCTTTCCACCTTTAGTGCCTTGTAGCGTGCCAGAGTCCGTTCAGTCATCCTGCTCCGGCCCAAGAAAAAATCAGGCTTCGCACGTATTACACTTCTGCAGATGGCCGCGAGATCGCGCCAGAGAAAGATGAACCGGGCGTCGGGAAAGTCCTTCACCAGGCGCTCGAGGGAGTGGTGAAAGTGGACCGACTTCTCGCCCCAGATCAAAGCGCCCTTCTGGCGTGCGTATTCCTGGTAGGCCTTTTCCATGGCAGTTGAGAGCCGAGAAACATTCAAGGGAATACGTCCGGTGTCGAGTCGGTGCCGCCTGAGAGCTCCGTTCCAGAACTCCCATCTCGCCAGCCACCTCGATCTCGCTCCTGGCATACGGAATATAGGCCTTAAGAGGAAGATGTCTCCTTCGTACAGCAGGCCAATCTGAGGGTGCTTGTTCAGCAGGGCGTAAAGTAAGGAGGTCCCGGAGCGCCACGTGCCGGCGACGAACAATGGCCCCCGCCATTGGGCCGCGGAGGGAGTCTCCGGTGAAGTCACTAACTGTGGAGCAGGCTGCGATGAGCTCATAGAGGAAATGAGGGCCGCATAACGGAGGCCTATACGCTGGGAGTTGGGTTAAAAGCGCGGTCGCGGCGCATTGCCATACAGCAAGCGTTCAAGCACGACGCTCAGGAGGTCAAACGAGGCAGTCCTTTTCGACCAGAAAATTGTCGAGAACCAGGCAGTCCATCTCACTCTTTGAAAAAGTATTGAAGGCATTGGCCGGGGTATTCACGATGGGCTCGCCTTTCAGGTTAAAGGAGGTATTCAGCACTACGGGCACGCCCGTGGCGCGTCCGAAGCGCTCAATCAAGTTATAGTAGCGGGGATTCTGGTCACGGAAAACGGTCTGTAGCCGACCCGTGCCGTCCACATGCGTAATGGCAGGCAGGGTACGTTGCTTGCTTGGTCTGACGGGAACTACATAGAGCATGTAGCGGGCCGGGTAATGGTGGGCTGCGTCCGGTAGTTCGAAATAAGCCTCCGCGCACTCGGCGAGGACAGAAGGAGCAAAAGGTCGATACGGTTCCCGGAACTTAATCTTGGCGTTAACAATATCCTTCATTTCCGGATTGCGAGCATCGGCCAGAATGCTGCGGGCGCCAAGGGCACGCGGTCCCCATTCGAAGCGTCCCTGGAACCAGCCCACCACTTTACCGTCCATGAGCCGTTGGACCACCTGGTCAAACAACTGACCATCGTTTTCGATCAGCCGGTGAGGAATGCTATTTTTGGTCAGGAAGTCGCCAATTTCTGCGGGCGAATACGCACGCCCCCAATAAGCGTGATCCATGCGGAAAGTGCGCGGCTTGCCGAGGAGCGTGTTGTACGCCCAGAGGGCTGCCCCCAGAGCGCCGCCGCCATCGCCCGCCGCCGGTTGCACGTACAACTCTTCAAATCCCGATTCACGCAAGATGCGGCTATTGGCCACGCTATTCAAGCCCACGCCGCCGGCGATGCACAACTGCTTCTTCCCTGTGCGCTGGTTTAAATTCTTGGCCATGCCGACCAGTAGGTCTTCGGTGACGCGCTGGATGCTGGCGGCGATGTCGGCATAATGTTGATTGAGCTTTGACAGTTCCTGGTAGTTGCCGGGCGGCTCACCAAAGTATTTGGGAAAGCCGGTGCCCTCAGTGAAGAAGAGCATCTTCGGCGGACGAGGTTCGCCGAAGAGCTCCGTAAACCGTCCGTTGAAGGTCTGGTCGGTGGAGTGGTGGAAGCAGAAGTAGTGCATGTTGAGCGCGAATGAGCCGTCCGGGTTCTGGCGCACGAGCTTCCACACCTTGTCCACGTACCGAGGCTGGCCGTAAGGCGCCATGCCCATCACCTTGTACTCACCTTCATTTACCTCGAAGCCCAGGAAAGCTGTAAACGCGCTGTAGAGCAAACCGATGGAGTGCGGGAAGTCAATCTGCTGGGTCAGCTTGATGTTGTTCCCCTGACCCACGCCGGTCGTCGCCGTCACCCACTCGCCCACGCCGTCCACGGTTAAGATGGCGGCTTCGTCGAAGGGTGAGCAAAGGAAAGCGCTGGCGGCGTGGGACAGGTGATGCTCGGAAAAGAGCACTTTGTCCTTCCGGATGCCTAATTCGGCTTCGAGCGTGCTGGCCACCCAGAGTTTATCGAGGATCCAGGTGATCATCGACTCACGGAAGACCTTCCACGACTTCGGATAGGTCTGCAGAACGGTGGCGAGAATGCGGTCGAGCTTGCGGAATGGCTTCTCGAAGAACACGACGTAGTCCAGGTCGGGACCCTTGATCCCCGCCGACTCCAGGCAGAACTGAATGGCGTGCTTCGGGAAGTCGTAGTCGTGCTTTTTGCGGGTGAAGCGCTCTTCTTCCGCCGCAGCCATCAGTTGCCCGTCGCGCAGCAACGCTGCTGCGGCGTCATGGTAGTAACAGGAAACTCCCAGGATGTCCACAGTTCACTGCCTCTTGGTCCATGAGATTTCTCTCGCAATGCCGAGACGCCGGCCTGCTACCCGCACGAAACCCATAACCCCTCCTCGACCCCTCTACTCGCCTTCGCCGTCCCCAGGGGCAGCACGTTGGCTGAACACCAGATTGTGGGGCCTACTCGTTGATCAAGCCAGACTCGGCTCGGGCTTGTGAAGTTACAGGGTCTGCTACAAACGAATCTGGCCGCACCGAGTCCAGGTCATAGGATAGACGGATCGCGGCCACTATTCGCTCCGCTGCTCTTCCATCGCCGTAGGGACACAGCGTCCGGGACATCTTGTGGTAGACGGTCGCATTACTCAGGAGCCGCGAGGCCCGTTCCACAATGTCAATCTCGGAGGTTCCAATGAGTTGCGCTATCCCGGCTGAGACCCCCTCAGGACGTTCTGTGTTGTTGCGCAAAACAAGCACGGGTTTTCCAAAAGCCGGGGCCTCCTCCTGTACGCCTCCGGAATCGGTCAGAATAAGGTCGCAGAGAGCCATCACTCCGACGAACGAACAGTATCCGAGGGGTTCTGTCAGGTGGATTCTCTCTCTTCGGCCAAGACAGTCGTGGACATCGGTAGAGACGACGGGGCTGGGGTGAACCGGCCATACGACTTGAACATCGGGGTGCCGCACCACGAGTTCGGAAACGGCGCGACAGATCCTTCGCAACGGTTCGCCGTGGTTCTCACGACGGTGGGAAGTGACGAGCAAGGTACGCCCCCCATTCCCCAAAAATGGGAACCCGTTCCGCGCCTCCGCAGTCGCCCGGGTTCGAATCATCTGGACAGCGTCAATTACCGGATTGCCTGTGACAAAGATGTAGGAGTCGTTAACTTGTTCACGGAGGAGGTTGTCGCGCGCCTCCCAGGTCGGAGCAAAATGAAGGTCGGCGAGGGCACCGGTGAGCCGTCGGTTTATCTCCTCCGGAAAGGGGCTGTATTTGTCGCGCGTTCGAAGCCCGGCTTCCACATGACCTACACGAATGTGCTGGTAAAACGCTGCCAGTGAAGCCGCGAAAACCGTGGTCGTGTCGCCCTCGACAAGCAGCAAATCCGGCCGTTCCTGCTCGAAAACGGCGGTAAGCTCTTCCAAAGCCCTGGCAGCAAAATGGGGTAGGGTCTGCGACGTCTCCATTAGGTTCAGGTCGATATCCGCTCGAAGGTGAAATGCCTCTAAAACCTCGTCCACAGTTTCCCGGTGCTGGCCGGTAAGCACCAGCCGGGTTCGAATTTGCCCCGAGTGCTTGAGCAGACAAAGGACTACCGGAGCCAACTTAATTGCCTCGGGACGCGTCCCGACGACCACCATGCACTGGAGAGGTTGCAGGGCTGAGCTCCTTTCCATTTTCTTACCGAGCCTGGGATTCCGCCACGAGCTCTTGCAACTCCGACGGCACTGTTTGCGCACCCTGCACCATACGAGTGGCGGAAGACATGCCCGGCGGGAAGTCAGCGCTCAGCACGATGTTGTCCCAGTTTGCTCTGAACCACTCAATGGTGTGTTCCAGCCCCGTCTGAAAACTTACTTTCGGCTCATAGCCCAGGATCGCTTTGGCGCATTCAATCGAAGCGAGCAGGCGCTTCTTGGTGTCCCAGATTCTTCGCCGGGCTTGCTGGATACCCGCAGGGTTGCCGACCAATTGGTTGACTCGCCGGGCCATGTCAAGGATGCGTGTCTCCTGCCCGGAGGCAATGTTCATCTCCCTTCCTACGGCTTCTTCGAAGTATGCGGCTCGCAGGAGGGCGTCAACGATGTCCGCCACGTAGGTGAAGTCCCGCGTCTCTTCGCCGGTTCCAGTAAACGGCAGGGGCTGCTCGCGCAATGCCCAGTAAATGAAATTAGGAATAACGTTGCGGTACTGGCCAGCTACTTCACCGGGTCCATAGGAATTGAAGAACCGGGTTTTAACTATCCTGAGGCCATAATGGTGATAAAAGAAGTTGGCGTAGAGTTCGCCCAGCATCTTCGTGATCTGGTAGGGCGTCGTCAGATGCATGGATACGAATTCTTCTTTAAGAGGTAAGGGGGCCGCGCTGCCATAGATCGAACACCCGGATGAGGCGTAGATGACTCTTTCCACGCTCGCCAGCGTACAGTACTCAAGGACTCGCAAGGTCCCCATGCCGTTAGTGTTGAGGTCTCTCTCGGGATAGTCCACCGAGTTCTGATTAGCGAAAAAGGCTGCCAGATGAAAGACGATATCCGGCTTCTCAGCAAACACGCGTTTCAACACGACTTCGTCCACCACGCTTCCTTTCACAAATAGGACGTTCGAGAGGGCGGGAATATTCCATTCGTAGCTAGCTGAAAGGTCGTCCAGAACGACAACGGTCTTGGCCTGTAATTGGGCGATCGCACGGGTCAGATTACTGCCGATGGCGCCCGCGCCGCCGGTTATCAACACTACCTTTCCGCGCATGTTCTCTTTGTAGCTTTCCATTAGCTTCTTCTCCTGTCGGAAGGTTCTTTCATTTGACGTAGACCGCTTTCATCCATTCCACGTAACGCCGAATTCCCATTTGAATATCAATTTGCGGATCGTGCCCAAGGTCTCTACGGGCTTTGCTGAAGTCGATCACTTTCACCCGTGTGGTGAACGGCTCAGTGGCATGATGCTGCATCAACTTGGGGTCGGCGCCGGTTTCTCTCAGGATGATATCGGCCAATTCCTCGATGCCGATCGACCATTCTTCCCTGCCGCCAACGTTGTAGACTTCTCCAGGGATGAAGTTGTCGACGATATTCGCAAATGTTCTGCACGTATCCTCGACAAAGTCGAAAATGCGTTTATGGCCTCTGTAAACCTTAAACGGCCTGCCGGTCAAGCAACTATAGGTTATGATCGGGATGACTCCACGGTAGCAGCTGTAATACTCGTGTGGACCGTAACATCCTACCGGGCGGACGCGAACGGTCTGGGTACCAAACATCGCCGCGGCATTCAAGCACTGCAGCTCGCCGGCCCATTTGGAGATGGCGTAGTCGTTCATCTGCTTGATGGGCACACGTTCCATCACATCTTCAGTCATGAGCTGGTCATAATCGCCATAAACCTCCGCGCTGCTGAAAAAGATGAGCCGGAAGCGGTAGCGTTCCTGCAGGCGCAGGACGTGTTTCGTCCCAATGACATTGGTGCCCCAGAGGTTCTCGTAGTGATCCTCACCGTTCCAGCGGCCATACTCTGCGGCCAAGTGATAGACATAGTCGAATGATTGCCGCTCAAGGATAGACTCCATTTGCCGATGGGCAGTCACATCCGCCTTGAAGTGGTGTTCATCCTCTCCCTGCAAGATATCGCACGTCCACACGTCGTGGCCTCGTGACCGGAGCTCCCGAGTCAGGTTGGTTCCAATGAAACCGCGTCCTCCGGTGACAAGAATCTTGTGCATGCTATGACCTCGCTAAGGGCGTCCCTGAGACTCTTCGCGCTGGTTCAGTCGAGACCGGCCTTGGGGATCGCGACCCTCGTTCACAGGCGGAACCCTAAGAACGAAACACACTGCCCACGCGACTCCCTTTTCCCTGCACCGGTCCGAAAAGGCCGCGTTGGATGCTCTCAGCCTGCTGGAGCACGACTCAACCGCTCAGACTCCCGGCTTGTGGCGTAGTCTTCCAAGAAGCCGCGGTAGGTAGAGAATTGAACCATTCCTGCGAATTTCCGGGCTAATGTGCTCACGACTTTGCTCAAGTCCGCTGGCCTATCAAACTCTTTCGAATGTCCGATCATCACAATAGGGACGGGGAGGCAATGTGCATGATTCTGGCATTGATTAATCAGGCTTTCGATGGAGGAGAGCATCTCCCGGGCGGTAAGTTTACAGAAGTCGAGCTTCCGCGGCACTTCTTGAAAGATCTGCTTTAGCTTCTGGGTCAGAAGACCAGAATAGCCGCGCACACCCTTGGCCTCGTGAACTGCAGCGGAGATTTCACGGTCTTCACGGAGAAACCGCAGACTGCGCCGGATGCGGAGGGGAGTAAGCATACGGAACGATCGAACCAGTTCGGTAGCTATGGGGACTTCCAGTATCGTAGGTTCTGAAGTGGGCTGGTTGATATCGTCCGCCCGGGCATACCAGGCAAGCACATTACTCCAGGCCGGACGATAGTCAAAAGTGGTGGCGGCATTGGCTGCATACCCCCACTTGAACACCGACGTGTCGGAGCTCAGCCCAGCGTCTTTTAGTACTGCCAGATATCGGTGTGAGGGCTGCGTATTCCAGTGTCCAGACCGAAAGCCCTCACAGCGGTAATCGGCGCAATACGGACGGAGCATGTTCTCGAGATCCTCCTTGCCGCGGCGAAGAACCGCAACCATCTCGGCATGATCGAAGTCCGTCAACTGATAATGCGCATAGTCCAAATTCCAGCGTGAGGAGTCCCACCGTGCTCGGATCCATTGTGGGTGCACCTGAAGCTGCACGTCGTGGCCGCGCCGAACCGCATCCACCAGTTGCTGTCGGACGAGCATGCCCGGATCGTATCCCAGAAAGTCCTTGTACCCGGCATTGCTAGGGTTCTCGAATGCCCACAGTTCCCCTATTTCCAGCATGATGGTTGCTTTCGCACCGTGCTTTTCGCAGGCCTCGAGCAGTTCTGCCGTAGGCTCAATCATCAATCGGCGGACGTCTCCGCACCCTCCAGCGCGTAGTTCGTAGTCGAAGGTGATAAGAATGTGAAACATTAAAAAGGGTTATACTGATCCAGGGATGCCAGGCCAGCCAGAGAGTCCGTGGCCCGCTGTCATCCAGCAAAAGCCCGGCTCACATCGGCCTCAGCCATAAAGCAGTTCCTCGGGTGGTTCGAGCCCGTGGGTGGGGAAGGTCAACAGACCCACCGCTTGGAGGATGATCAAGGCTGCGTAAGCCGGGTTTAGCAAGAGGTAGCGACGCCATAGCCGACGAGGTTCTGAGGCCAGGCGAAAGACCCACTCCAACCCGCGATCCTGCATCCACCCTGGCGCTTGCGAGACCGTACCCGCCAAGACCCCGAAAGCGCCCCCCACGGCCACAACCGGCATGGAAAGCCTCTCTCTGTATTCAAAGACCCAAACATCCTGCCTCGGGCAGCCCAAGCCAACAAACGTCAGAGAGGCGCCGGACCGGCGAATCCGCTCGACCACACCATCGCGTTCTTGACAACACAGCTTACGGAATCGCGATGGTTCCACGCCGGAGATCCGCAAGCGTGGAAAGCGTTCTTCAAGGTTGTGTCGCAGAGCCGTCAGGATCTCTGCGGAGGACCCGTAGAAGTAGACCCCAAGGTTCTCCTTTTCCGCTCTTTCGAGCAAGAGTTGGGTGACTTGGGGGCCGTAGACCCGTTCGGCCAGTCCTGCATCGTGCAGAAGATTAAGAGCCCAACGCACCGGTTGTCCATCGGGCAGCACGAAGTCGAAGTGGTTCAAGCGGTATTTGTGGGTTTCGCTAAGGACCCCCTTCATCACCGAATGAACGGCTGTGGCTGAAACGGCAAAAGGTTGCCGTTGGCGTGCCGCCTGGACGGTCCGTTCCACGACCGCTTCGTAGTCAGTGGCATCGACCAAAATTCCTAGAACATTTTTCTTCCCGAGACAGATCATGGCTTCCTTGTCCTCGATTTCACAGAACTGGCTCAGGAGTTCGTTTGTGCGCGCTTGGCAGCAAAGCAGCCCATTCCGCCTAGGACGATAGTCAAGCCTTCGCAATAGGCCGGGAACGACATTCCCGCTCTGACGCCCTCTGTCAGGCGGTCACTTTAGCGTCTTAGCGATTAGATCAAAAGAGTGTGTAGATAAACGGCGCAATGGCCGAACTCTGCGCCAGAATCAGCAGGACCCCCATAAGCAAGAGCACAACGATCATGGGCAGCGCCCACCAACGCTTGTTTCTCCAGAAGAACGAGAGCAGTTCTGACGCAATGCCGAGACGCCGGCCGGCTACTCGCACTAAACCCATAACTCATCCTCCCCTTGTCTACTCACCACAGCCGTTCCCCAGGGACAGCGCGTCGGGTTAGAAACTCTGCAAAAGGGTAAGCATACACAACCAGAACTCGTCCTTTGCTACTGTCTCTTCGCCCCCTCCACGTCGCCCACCGCATCGGCGTAATCCAGCCATTGGGCCGGAGGCCTTTTGATGCGCAGAGGGTCCGAGAACCAGCGCACCGCCAACCCAAACGGAAGCACCAATATGAAATAAACTATGGTCAACAACAACCGGGCCTGGAAGTTACCGATTTTCTGAGCGATATACTTCCAGCCTTCCCAGATGTGCTTCAATCCAAGCCAGAAACCTCTCATGAAGGCTCCATCTCCATCTAATTTAGAAAAATGCGTAGAAATTCTTCTCGCCGGGACGCACGCGCAGAACTAAATTGGTGGCATAACACGGAAGGGGTCCGAACCTTCAACCGCGGGCCGCAGTGCCTGATCCTCGCGGACGAGGGGTTGCGGCACACCATGCCTCTCAATCTTGCGGCCGATCATGATAAACAACGCCCCGTCCACGCCTCCCCGCAGTAGCATGCCCACCTCCACAAGGAAGCGAGAGAAGCCCGTGCCTTTGTCGTGAGGGGTAAAGAGTTGTTCATCGTCGCGGAAGGGGCCCGGTTCAGTCTTGGGAATGCTGAAGAGGAAATCAAGGCCATTGTCCTCAAACCACCTCATCACTTCGGTGTAAGAGTGCTTGCTCTCGTGCGGGTGCTTGTACTGGTCCATAAACCAGGCAAGCTTGCGGCGTTCGTTGTAAGTCTTGTTGCGCATGTGAGCGTCAAGAAAGGCGAGTCGGTCGCCAGAAAGACGAAAGAGGAAGCGACGCAGATCTGTCGTCAGCCGCCCGAATCTATTGTACAGACCGACGACGATTACGCCATTGAGCTTTACAAGACGGGCAAGAGACTGAAAGCCGCCCAGCGGGTCGCTGGTGTGATGCAGCACGCCATTGCAAACCAGCGCATCAAAAACTTCCCCGCGAAAGCACGGCCGGAAAAGATTCATCTGCAGAAAGGCAACGTTCCGAATGCTGCAGCGGTCTCGAAAGGCCCTAGCCAGGCGCAAGGAATTCAGGCACAGATCGGAGCCGAACACTCTTCGGTTCCAGTGCATTCCCAGGAAGTTGGTCAGTTGACCGGTACCACAGCCGGCTTCGAGCACGCAGGCCCCCTGGGGCAACTGCTCGTCCAGGAGCTTGGCAAAGACCCCTCGCCGCGCCTTTTCGCTCAGGCTCTCCGGCGAATCAAGATCGTCATAATTGGGGAAAGGGTTTTCTTCGTAGAACTTCTTTACGATATCGGTAACGTCGCGAAGCTGGTCTTTGGGATCGTGGGAGTGGAAAAGCAAGGGAATGCCGTTGTCACTGGGAAAGACTCGATTGCACCGCGGGCAGGCGAGGGTTTCGTCCGACGCCACCAGAGCTCCACCGCACGCCGGGCAAGCGAAAATGTCCACGTGCTTGACGATCAATTCCTGCATAGACGACTTTAATGCCCTCAAGTTTCCGCGGGACCCCTTAGAGCCCGTTAACGGCGAGTTGTCAATTCGGCCGCATACTACTCGCCCCTCCGGACAAGGGGGGCAGCAATCGATGCTCTTCAAGTCTCTGGACGATAGCCTGAGCGGCAACCTCGTGACCCAACGCCGTATAGTGAGGGTCACAGGTGAACGAAAAGTATGGCCACTGCAAGTGATGATGTTCGCGATACGCCTGCATATATGGCGCGAGGGAATCAAATGGAATGCTGCCGGAATCAGCGATCTCCTTCAACCTCTGCTGAGGCTTGAAGGGCCTGAACAACGGCGGTATCTTACCATACCGCTTGATCAACCTTTGCTGAAAGTCTTGGTCCATATCGGACTCAAACGGCCAAGCCAAAACGATAAATTTGGCGCCGTCCGCCGTGACCGTGTCCCGCAGGATGCCCAGCACCTCCCCGGTGACCTGCCACGCCTGCCGCCACTCGTCATCCAGGGGATCATCGGAATAGGTTCCGTAATAGAGGGGGAGCCCGCCCCAGTTGTACAGAGGGACGAGAGCGGCGATCGAGCCACCGAGGAGATCCACCGAAAACCATACACGCTCCAGGTAGTAGACAAGAAGAGAATGAGCTTCGAGATACGATCGCAGCTTATTAAAATGCCGGGGCTCAACCGGTTTGAACACCAGCTCTCCATCAGGAGCGAGATCAAAATAAGGACAATACCAATCGTGGATACCGTAAATCTTTGGCTGTAAAGTCGAAGAGTTGTTGAACACATCGTTCGGCGAGAACATCAATAGGACCAGGTCGGGATGGAACTGGCGCACCCTTTCCTTGTAGAGCAGAAGTTCCTGCGTGGTTCCGATCCCTTCCACAGCAAAGTTCATGACCTCGACATTGTTGTACCCCACGTTTCGCAGCAGTTTTTCCATCCTTATGTTCACCACTTCGTCAGATTTCACCTGGACGGCTTCCACGGCGGAATCACCGATCATGGCAATACGATATTCCCAGGCAGCTTTTTCAACCGTGCGCTCTCGATCCCTCATACCCCAGCGGTTGATGGAGACTTCCCCTCGAAAGCAGCCTCGGGAATGAACCAAATGTTTATTCGGGATCAAAGAAAGACCAATTATAGGGTCATATTGCCGGAAAGGGGCACTGCGGTACTTTCCCAGGGGCAGGAAGCGCAAAGCCAGCTCCGCCAGAGCAACGCACAAGAGCAGCTCGATAAGGACATAAACAGCCCTAGAGAGAAACTTCTTTCGCCCGGAAACGCCGATCTCTTCGCCCAACGCAGGCTGGTCTTGCAGCGAACTCACTCTTCTCCCCGGCTCATAAATCTAGCTGCCATGATTGAGTGCCCTTCGTCCGCTATACGTAGCAACGGCGGCGGTGATTTTCCTACACTCAGCGTTTCTTTTGAATCGGAATCCGCTTGGCAGCGAACAGCTCTACTTCTCTGCACACGGTCTCCTCATCGATATCCACAAGGCAATAGGGCACAGGAAAGCGGCACGAGTCGTAACAGGGCTTGTAGCGGCAGGGGGCACCCTCGATCCACTCCGACGCGGGGTGGATAGGAGCAAACAGAGCCGGGGTCTGGTTGCCAAAGATGGTGAACGTGGGAATGCCACTGACCGCCGCCAGGTGCCCCGGCCCGGAGTCGTTCCCCACGAAGATGGCGGCTTGCTCCAGCAGCGCGCAGAGCTCCGTCAGGCTGCGCGGAGCTACCACCGCCTCTCCTTGCTCCCGCCAAAACTGTAACTGGTTGAGGTCGCAGAGCACCTGGACCGTGTAGCCCTGGTGCCGAAGCCAATGAACCAAACGGGCGTAGCGCTCTAGCGGCCACACCTTGACCGGCTGCGAAGCGCCCGTATGGATGACAATCTGCTCGCCTTCGCTCTGGCGGCTGAGCACGCTGTGGGCAGGAAGATCAAAGCCGAGGGCGTTCGCCAGCTGTTGCCAGTGCGAATAGCGATGGACGAGTGGTTTCCCCGAATTGATGGGGTCGGTGAGCAACACCTGGCTGCCCAATCTGGGAAAGCCATAGCGTCGCTTAGCCCCCGTCAAGAACATCAGGAGGTGGTCTCGTGGATCCCAGCGGGCTGAAACGGCCGCATCGAAATTCATTCCTTTCATGGTCTGCAGCAGGTGTGCAAGGGTCTTCCACGGCCACTTGTGCAGCCTGTACTTGCCTCGGAATGCGGTCCAGGGGGCGACGAAGGGAATTATGCGCACGTCCAGCCAAAAGCGCTCACGTAACTGTTCCGCCGACGGCTTAGCAAATAACGTAACCTCATAGTTCTGGCTGGCGAGCCGAAGGAAGGGCGTGGCCACGGCCAGGTCTCCCACTCCCCATAGGTCTACTACTAGTAAGCGCGGCTTCATAAGACGTGCTCGTGCGCTGCTCTAATCAATTACCAAGCCCATTGATGTGGCCGGGGAGCAGTTCACATACCGGGTGCACTCCGCCACTGTCGGCTCGCCTTATTCCCCGAACAGCTCAGTCTCAACGATCTCGGACAAGATGTGCCCAATAAGGATGTGGGCCTCCTGCACGCGTGGCGTATCCACAGACGGCACACAGATGCATCGATTAACCACGCCCTTCAATGTACCGCCTCCTTGTCCTGTGAGTCCCACAGACACCATACCCTTGCGCTGGGCAGCCTCAACCGCCAAGACTACGTTCCGCGAGTTGCCGCTGGTGGAAATGGCCAGGGCAACGTCCCCGGGTGAACCCAAGGCTTCCACCTGGCGGGCAAAGATAGCCTCAAAGGAATAGTCGTTACCAATCGCCGTGAGGGAAGAAGTGTTAACGGTCAGCGCCACTACCGGGAGCCCTGGCCTCTCCCGTTTATACCTCCCCACCAACTCGGCGGCGATGTGCTGCGCGTCGGCCGCGCTCCCTCCGTTGCCAAACAGAAACGCCCTGTGACCGCCGCGCAAAGCCTCTGCCAGATCGCGGCCCACCTCGGCAACCAGACGGATCAGCTCACTGTCCTGGAGCAGCGCTTCCTTGACGGCAACGCTTTCTCGGATACGCCCCTGAACTGTCGCCTCAAGATTTTCCGCGATGATCTGCTCCCCGCAGGAGGACGAGGGATGACACTCGGTCCCGCTCGGTTTCCGACCTCAACCGCCCAGTCAAGCAGGCTGCTAGGCGAGTCTAGTCGTCGGCTGTTCCGCGCCGGTCCTGCGCAGGCACCACGGCGTCGGGTTGCAACGACTTCGCCAGGTCGGAGGCCTTATCAGATTCAACCAGCACCACCGCGTCCACGCACTCGAGCGCCGCCAGCACCCTGGCCCGATCAAACGCCGGAGACTCGGGCGTCGATACTTCTTGCGCCGCCGGCTCGCAACCATCGACGCTGAGCGCCACTACCAGGCGATCGCCCCGACCGCGAGCCGACTCCAAATGGGTCACATGAGAGGCGTGCAATGCGTCAAAGCTGCCCCCCGTAAACGCAATCCGCTCCTTCGCGGCGCGCCACTGCTTGGCGCGCTTCACGATCTCGTCGACCGTACAAATCTTCTTCCGCTGCGATAATGCGCTCTCGCTGGACAGAGCCTCCAGGAGTTCGTCCCGTTCGATGGGAACTGTACCCACTTTCCCGACCACCACGCCGGCGGCCAGATTCGCCAGATGAACAGCCTCAATGCGGTCCAGGCCGGCGGCCAGGCCGGCGGCCACCGTGGCAATCACCGTGTCCCCGGCGCCCGAAACATCGAAAACTCTTTTGGCCACAGCGGGAATGTGAAAAGCCTTTCCCGCTTCAACCACGGACACACCCTCTTCCCCGCGAGTGAACACCAGAAAATCCAGTTTCAGCCGCTGCCGCAGGCGCTCCGCCGCTTCCAGCAGCTCTTCTACATGATCAGGTGAAGTGTCGCACTCGGCCGCCAACTCCAGTTTGTTAGGAGTGATCACGGTGGCATGGGTGTACTTCGTGTAGTCCCGACCTTTAGGATCCACCAGAACCGGAATTCGCAGGTCACGCGCCTCCGCCACGATGGCTCTGCAAACCGGTTCACTGAGCACCCCTTTGGCATAGTCTGACAGGATGGCCGCGCGAGGCCGCAACGCAAACTGCTCGTGCACGCCCTTCAACAGGCGCGCAACGTCTTCCTCCGAAAATGGCGCCGTATCTTCCCGATCCAGGCGCAACATTTGCTGGTGGCCGCTCACAATACGGGTCTTGGTCGTGGTCGGACGTCCGGCCACGCGCACCACAGCGTCCGTATTGGCGGACAAATCCTGCAGCAGCTCCAGCAAACGGTGACCATTGGCGTCCGAGCCTGCAAAGCCCGCAACGGCAACCCGCGCACCGAGCCCAATGAGGTTGGCGACCACGTTAGCCGCACCTCCAGGCCGTTCGGACTGGCCCGTCTGGCAAACCACCGGCACCGGAGCTTCGGGAGAAATACGCCGGACGTCGCCCCAGAGATAGCGATCCAGCATTAGATCCCCGATAACGAGGATCGGGGCCGCCCCGAAGCCGCTACGCACGACCGCGGCGCCATCCATCAAGCCTCTAGCCAGTGTTTGTTCCATTTTGAAACCACTCCCCTTGAGCTATCCCCACTCGAAATATCAGAAAATCATTCTATTTCGAAGGGCATATCGGCACGATAGGTACCTCCGGCTTTTCGGGACCTTCTGCTGCCCTGCAATCCACGTCCGAGCAAGACGGGTGAAGTCCCGCCATCGTCCGCTGGTAGATCTCCATAAGCATCTCGTAGTTACGCTCGGAGGTGTACTTGGCTTCGTATTCGTTGCGAGCTTCCCCACCCATCAGTTCCATCTCGGCCGGATGAGCCCACGCCCATTCCACCTTGACCGCCAGGTCTCCGGGGTCCCCTGGGTCGAAGTGCAGTCCCGTGCAGCCGTGCTTAACCAGTTCCTCCATGGCTCCCAGCCGGGGACAAATGACTGGGGCGCCGCAGGAAAAGGCTTCGCAAATGGCCGCTGAGAAGGTCTCATAACACTCACTGGGCACAATGACGAATCGGGCCTCCTTCATGGCAGCCAGCACCCGGTCTCGGCTCAAATGCCCCCTAAAACTAACGTCAGAAAGATGATGTCGGGCCACCCGCGCCTCCAATTCAGCCCGCAGGGGCCCATCGCCCACTATCAGCAAGGGGATGCGTCGGCGGAGACGCTCCCAGGCACTTACCAGCATTCGCACGCCCTTCTCTGGCGAAAGCCGGCCGACGAATAGGGCGAACTCCCCGGAGCTCCCGCGTGCACCCGGATCGGGATGGACGAAATTGGGCTTGACAAAAATCTTGTCTGCCGGAAGCCCTCGCCTCACGAACACCCCGCGTGCGAAGTTGGTGAGAGCCACGTAGCTATCTACGCCTTGGACCCAAGTACCCTTCCGGCGATGGGCCTCCAACATCAGTGCAACCGTGGCTGTCGCGGCGCGCGATTCGCGGTAGCACCCGTAGCGTATTCCGCGCCACAGGCTGTGGTCCACGCACTCGGTGCACACGCGACCGGCCCGAAAGAAGGTCGCCGCCGGGCAAAGAAGCCGGTAGTTATGCAGAGTCTGTACCACCGGAATGCCCGCTTCACGGCAGGCCGAGTAAATCGAGGGCGAGGCCACTACGAAGGTGTTATGGATGTGTACGAGTTGGGGCTTTTCCTGCGTGAGCAGCCTGGCAAATTCCCTTCGCGTATCACCGGCCCAGATAACGTTCTTCACAAGCGCCAGCCGCTTGAATACGGAATAAGCTTCGATCTCGGAGTTACTTCGACGGTAGGTGACCACGTGATGGCCGCCCAGCAGGAGGAGCTGGCGCTCTTGTTCAAAGGCGACGTCTTCGCCCCCGGGCTGCTGGTACGAGTTGTGAACGAGGAGAATGTTCATGTTTAAGATCTCTACCTGCCTGGGGCAGCCAACTTCGGCCTCGCCTGTAGGAACTTCAATGCCTGGCCATTCGAAAGGTACGCAGCCTCTTGCCGGCAGCACACGTAGTCAAGTATCTCGCGCAGCCCATCCCACAGATTCAAAGCGTCGATCTCCCAAGAATGCCCGTAGAGGTGCCAGATCCCGCCGTTTTGCCATACGGAATCAAAAAGCCTTTTGCCGAGTTCGAGCCAATCACCCAGCCTGCTCCGGTGGAGCAGATAAACTTGCCAGCCTTCGAGTTTTCGAGCCCTGGCTACGTTCCTGAGGTAGGCGGACTGAAGATGGGGGAAAATCTGCACGGTTGTCGGCATCTCAAAAGGATTGAAGTCCGGCCGCGTCGCCAGCATGCGAACGGTTCGCGCCCCGCAATAGCCGGCCTCCTTCAAGGCGCGCACAACGTTCGAGTCGTACCGACCGCAGGGGTAACAGAACATCCGAACCGCGGTTCCCAGTATATCCTCCAGGATGGACTTACAGGGACCTACTTCGCCAGCTAATTCTTTTGCCGGCAGGCGCCAGAGGACCCGGTGCGAAAACCCGTGAGCACCGACTTCAAAGCCCTCCGACGATAAGGCCCTCAGTTCAGCGCGCTCCAGTGGTCGCTCCCGGTAGGGTGTGATCGGTACATAGAAGGTTCCCCCAATTCCCCTAGATCGAAGAAGCTCGGCAACCTTCAGATCGGCGCGATCGCCGTCATCCCAACTCGTAGTAACAATTCTTGGTGTTTCCATGCTTTCATGTGTCGTTCCTCTTCGACGGTTGAACCTTTCTCATATGGCCGGCGACAAAGGCTTCCATGGAACCCAGCGAGCGAAAATTGTCGGCGACAATGTCTTCATCAGGAATTTCCATGTCATAGTATTCCTCTAGAAATGAGGTCAGGCGTAGCAAAGCCATGGAATCGATCACCCCGCTCTCAATGAGATTCACTGTAGGGTCAATCTCCTGGTCTTCTCTATAAAGGAGCTCAGTATTGATAAACCTTCTTATGGAAGATAGTTCTCGGCTTGTGTCGTTCATCATCTGTTTTTGGTCCGTCTACTTCTACGGCCCGGCGCGCTGAAGTACCTCACGTACTTTCTCCGCTATGAGCTGTCCCGCGAGTTCATGCCCTTGTTCGTTATAATGGCCATGTCCCAACGTATTTGTAGCGGCAAAGCCATGTAAGTAGACCTTGTGGGTTTCGGCGTATTGTTGAAGCGCGGGCGCAAGGTTCAGTACGGGGATACCCTCGCGCTCGCACAATGCCCTAATGCGAAGGTCGGGATAGAACAAGTTGCGAGCGCCGATGCGCCTCATAAACTCCTGCCCCACCTCCGGGTTCGGATCAACCTGAATTGGGTTGGCCATCGTCACCACAATGAACTTTGCTCCGCGCGAGGTCACTTCATCCCGGGTCATTATGATCAACTGCTCGGTCACACGCCATGCGGTCTGTAAGTCTGGGTCGGTCGGCGGCAGGTAGATCGGGGGCCAGCGCCCTTCGCCCTGTGCCGGTGTGCGGAGCATCCGCGCATTGACGAGGGGGCCGATCACCCCCCGCAGGGCGGCCAAGACTCGTGAGTGTCGTCTTAACCAGGAGTAGACTGCTGCCAGATAGGAATAGGTAGATTGCTGGTACTCCACTAGCCGCCCGTCGCGGAGAACAAAATAAGGGCGGGGTCTCAGGAGCGAGCGCTGAACGTCGAGGGCAGGGGAATTGTCATTCAGGTCGTTCCCGCTGAAGAAAGAAAGGATCACGACGTCGGGGCTGTAACTCCAGCCCCACTTGCGCAAGGTTAGGAGTTCCTGCGCCGTACCATAGCCTGCTCTTCCAAAGTTGAAGACTTCGGCCCTTTTCCCGTTGGCTGCTTCGGTCAGGTCGCGCTCTAAGACTGAGCAAAACGTCTTTTCCAAGGGTACCTGAGCGGCCTCCACCATGGAATCGCCCAAGACGGCTATCCGCAGGGTGCCCGCCGGTTTTTCTTTGGCGTGTTCCCGGTCGTTAAACCCCTCAGAGTTAAACTGAGTGAAGGTGTGACTTTCGTCGATGTAAGCTCGGCCGTTCGGTATCCCACGCCAACCCACGTATGGGTCGTATATAGTGAGATCGATTGTCCTCAGGTACCCGATCGACAACCGGGTGCCTGCCAGCCGTAGGCCCACTTCCGAAAGCAGCAGGGCAAACAGAATTCCACAGACCGCCAGCAAGAACCTTGCGCCATACCGTCTTCGGACAAGAGGTTGTTCGAGTTGGTCCAAACCCACGACCGCAGGCGGATGAGAATCGCGTTTGCCCGCTTCAGACAAGGCTTGGTGAAGCAAAAATGGCATGGACTTCCTCGCGGTGACCGGCAATGTTCTGGCCGTCACGGAAAGCTGCCGCCCACGACACGCTTAGTCGAATAACTTCCGATGTCTGTTGAACGGAATGGAACATATGATCGCCGTCGGCCACGATGGCGATCCGGGGCGGGGACTTCATCTCCGACAATCGCAACTTGTCGCCAGGATTAATACGTTGAGTAAACGTGGACCAAAAAGGATCTGTGTCGCCATATATAATTAGGCTCGGTCCGTCGTATTCCGCCAGTAGAGGACCAACGCGACTGATCTGAGTTCGCATGTTCTGAAGTTTGCCGTTGCCCCGAAAACAGCTTCGAGCTATAGCCAGGACTGAGATCAGCAGGTTGGTGCGGTAACCCTTGTCCGAGATGAACGCCCGCAGCCTGTTCCAGTTACTCCCGGTCAATCCGTGCCTCAAATAAGCGGAAAGCGCAACTTGGCGGTAATTAAACTCGGGCAATGACGCCTCGACAGGGTCGGCAAGAAGAGAACATAAGATCATGCCCGCAGGCCTAAAGGGCCCGCTCAGCCGCGCGCTGGCGTGCACCGCAACGGAGCTGCCCAGACACAGACCCCAGAAAAGTACCTTCTCGAGGTTGTACTCGGTCCGGAAGAAATGCGTTGCGGCGCAGGCATCAATGACCCGATCATCAAAACTAAGCTCGCAATCACCCGGGCTGTCGCAGGTACCTCGGTTGTCGTACCTCAGGGCATAGAAGCCGGACGCTGCCAATGCGTCAGCAACCTGCCGGAACAATCCATGCGTCCCGAATCGAGTGTTTTCGTGTACGATGACAAACCCAATCCTCGGCTCCCGTGGATCGTCCGGAAGATGAACGCAGGCACTAAGACGCCACTGGTCGCTCTGAAAGGAACCGATACGGGTTGCCATTCGTCTTCTGGCCTCCTATCTGAGATAGCCATTGAACAGTTGCCGCGGCAAAACGCTCAGGGACTGTATTACCGGGATATTCCCAGAACGCTGTTTCCGCTACCACCCGAAAATCGACATGACTGCCGGAATCCTGCCAGCGCTTCACCACCGGAGCCGCGGCCGCTTCATCGGCGGGACGCACTAGCCATAGAACGTTGCGAGCGGGCGGCGCCTCTGGGAGCGCTGGCATTGCTGCCATTTGCCGATAGAGGCTGGGAGACAGTTCATACCCCCACACATCGACGTTTCTACCCGCTTCCAGGTCCGCGATCATCTGCTGTGTGCTTCGCGTGCGGGAGCGATGCACCGCGTCGGCTGTCACCTGGGAACGCAGAAGCTCACGGAAGTAGTGCCGTAAACTCGTTACCGGACACCACAGCGCAAGAAAGTCCGCGGGGTGCGCTGCCGCCGCGAGAATAGAAACCGTTGCCCCCAATCTTAAGCCCAAGTATCCCGTGTAAGGGTCGCGGATCTGTTGACGGGCAAAATGCTGCGCGGTCACCGCATCCTTAACCAAAGAGTTAAGGGTGACGTCGGCGTGAGCACCATCGCTTTCGCCCGTGCCCAGAGGATGGTAACGCAGCACGGAAATACCGCGTCCTGCCAGTTGTTTACTCCAGCGGGCGAAGCGAGGATAGGTCGTCACCATTTCCTGGTCAAAGGGCGGGCAGAATATCAGTGTCGTACCTTTCGGCTTCGTGCTCCGGTGCAACACTGCATACATGCGAGTCGACTCGACTTCACAGTAAGTGATCTCCATCTCGGAATCACTCAGCATTCGGTAGCTCCCAGTTCGGCCATGGTAATTTTGCCTTCAAGCTCAGAGGTCCCAGACCTTCACTCTCCCCCTCCCCGCAGCCGACCGCAACGAGACCTTTGCGCGGGAGTCCTGAACAGCCTCGGACTCACAGATAGATGTTATGGACCTACATTTGAGATTCTTAGTCTATCGTAATCGCCATACTCCAGCCGCTGCCGCCAGTGCCTCCCGTTCCGCAGCCCGTAAACCCTGCGCAACTCCCGCCTGCTCCTCCCCCAAGCTTAATCGTGCCCGTGTTAGCGACCCAATTAGCTGTGGAGAGGATGACGTACGCCGCGCCTCCGCCGCCTCCCGCTCCGCTGTTATTCGCGGAGGGCGGTTTGCCAGCACCGCCACTCACGTCGATCGTCCCGGTGAAGTTTATCGACCCGCAAACCAAGATGACCGGACCGCCGGCATTGCCGGGCAGGCCTCCATGGGGGCCGCCGCCTAAACCCCCTAGGCTCCCCCCCGCTGGCCAAAAGCTTCCGGTGCTCAGGAGTGGACGGTATTGCGTCACCCCTGGAGTCTCACCATTTGTCCCTGGTCCTGCGGGGGCAGGCCCCCCGATCCCTCCACTTGCGATTTCTACCCAGCCGTTGCCGACGGTCCAGTAGCCACTACGTCCATGGGTAGTCGCCCCTCCACCTCCGCCTCCGCCACCGCCGCCGAAATCTCCGTAGGTGTTTATTCCCACAGGGGGCGGAGAGGATGGTATGTTGGGACTATTGCCGAGGGTTCCGGCTATGGTACACACTCCGATCGATCGGATGATGATCGGACTGTTACCTGATTGAGAAAGCGCCGTCGCCCCGGCCGAAACATTGAACGACGAAACCCAGTGTTCATCTGTAATGAAACAGGTGCCGGATGAACATGAATAATTGCCTCCAGCGCCGTTTCCGAGATATCGCAACCATCCTGGTGTAGTACCGATGCTTGTTTGAGCCGGTATCCGCAGACACAGCCCAAAGGCCAAAGCCAATACAGACAAAAACAGAAGCCCTCTTCTCATCTCATCTCCTCCAGTTTTTTTTAGCGTAGTCTGAGATTCTAAGTCACGTTACACGAAGCAAGCCCCCCGACGTGGCACTCTGAAACTCTCACTGTATCTTTATTGCCATACTCCATCCGTTGCCGCCATTACCTCCCGCTCCGCAGCCCGTGAAGCTCCCGCAACTCCCGCCTGCTCCTCCCCCAAGCTTAATCGTGCCCGTGTTAGCGACCCAATCAGATGTTGAGAGAATGACGTAGCCCGCACCTCCGCCGCCCCCTGCGCCGCTGTTATTCGCTGTAGGTGGTCCGCCAGGACCGCCACTCACGTCAATGGTCCCGGTGAAGTCTATCGACTCGCAAACCAGGATGATCGGACCGCCGGCATTGCCAGGCAGGCCTCCATTGGGGCCGCCGCCTACACCCCCTGGGCTTCCCCCCGCCGGCCACAAGCTTCCGGCGCTCAGGAGCGGACGGTATTGTGCCACCCCTGGAGTCTCACCATTTGTCCCTGGTCCTGCGGGGGCAGGCCCCCCGATCCCTCCACTTGCGATTTCTACCCAGCCGTTGCCGACGGTCCAGTAGCCAGTACGTCCATGGGTAGTCGCCCCTCCACCTCCGCCTCCGCCACCGCCGCCGAAATCTCCGAAGGTGTTTATTCCCTCAGAGGATCCGATATTGGGAGTATTGCCAAGGGTTCCTGCCACCGTACAAGGTCCCGTCGATCGGATGATGATCGGACCGTTACCTGATTGCAAATACGCCGTCGCCCCGGCCCCTACATTGAACGACGAAACCCAGTGTTCATCTGTGATGAAACAAGTGGGAGGGCACGACAAGGCGCCTCCAACACCGTTTCCGAGATATTGCAACCACTCTGGTGTGGCGCCGATGCTTGTTTGAGCCGGTATCCGCAGACACAGCCCAAAGGCTGAAGCCAATACAGATAAAAACAGAAGCCCTCTTCTCATCTCATGTCCTCCAGTGTGGTACGCGTAGTCTGAGATTCTAAGTTACGTTACACGTCGCAAGCCCCCCGACGTTCGCACTCTGAAAATCTCACTGTATCGTTATGGCCATACTCCAGCCGTTGCCGCCATTACCTCCCGCTCCGCAGCCCGTAAACCCCGCGCAACTCCCACCTGCTCCTCCCCCAAGCTTAAGCGTGCCCGTGTTAGCGACCCAATCAGATGTTGAGAGAATGACGTAGCCCGCACCTCCGCCACCCCCTGCGCCGCTGTTATTCGCTGTAGGTGGTCCGCCAGGACCGCCACTCACGTCGATCGTCCCGGTGAAGTTAATGGACTGGCAAACCAGGATGATCGGACCGCCGCCATCGCCGGGCAGGCCTCCACCGGGGCCACCACCTTGACCACCTATGCTTCCCCCCGCTGGCCACAAACTTCCGTTCAGGAGGGACCGGTATTGGCTAAGGACCGGAGTGCCACCATTTCCCCCCGCTCCTCCCGGCGGAGCCCCTCCGGCTCCTCCATTGGAGATTTCTACCCAGCCGTTGCCGACAGTCCAAGAGCCACCTTGTCCACGACCAGTCGCCCCTCCCCCTCCGCCCCCGCCACCACCCCCGAAATCTCCGCGTACGTTGATTCCCACAGAAGAGCCGATGTTGGGGGTA
>Ga0187846_10000437_pt1 | contig 24447 bp, 28 predicted proteins | sample TC_taG_FD_161473 | JGI IMG/M metagenome (GOLD analysis project Ga0187846, IMG submission 161473) | Biofilm microbial communities from the roof of an iron ore cave, State of Minas Gerais, Brazil - TC_06 Biofilm (v2) | ecosystem: Environmental > Terrestrial > Deep subsurface > Cave > Wall biofilm... | reverse complement strand
AACTGGATCGCCGAGGTGATCCGCGGCGTGAAGTTCGTCGATGGAATCAAACAAGATCAGATCATTGAGCAGCGTCGTGCCGCCGCCTGACGAATCGCGGCATACACAAGATTTGACAAAAGCTCCGCGCTGACTCGCGAGGAGATACACGTATTGCACCTCGTCAGCTTAGAACGCCGACCGCTAGCGCGCCTTGGCTCTTGCACCCGACTAGATGCAGAAGATCCGCGCCCTCAGACAGCCCCCCTTCGCGCTGACGCGCTTCGGAGGGCACCCTGCTTCGCGTTGGAGGGCGCCAACCCTGCGTAGCGCGTAGCAGGGTGGCGGAGACGGACTCATCCGTCAAGCCGCGCCAACGCTCGCGAAATGCCGGTGCGGCAATTTCCTTTCCGCCCGCCCTTCCCCCCGTCCACAGGCTGGGGAGGTGCTATCTGAAAACGTTTCAGCTACAGGCCGAGAGACCGGACTACCCCGTTGCCGAAAAACCGGCGCTTATTGGGCCGAGAGCTATTTGGGATGCCGACATACAGTCGTAACGCTTAACAACCGCCCATTCTTGAAATCGAGGCTCGTGAACATGTCGAGGTTGTCTGGACATACTGATCGCGAGTAGGTCACGCCTTCTGCCCATGTATCGGTTTGGAGGAGGCAGATTCTCTCGGTATCGGTCATCCTTGAAACGGCTATCCAGTTCACTGGACATGCCGGCGGTTTCGGTCGCGGCGAAAACTCCTCTCCTGCCATCGTCGCCAAGATCGCCTCCTTAGTTTGGCCAATCACGAACGGGCCAGCGTTACCAGAGGTCATGCGGACCGTTTTGACCGGAAATCCGTACCACCAAGTGACATAGAGCAATCCCGCCAAGAAGACAACGAGCGCCCCGGCTGTCAAGAGCAGGACGCCAATGCCAAGGCGCCGGATTACTGCGTGCGATCTCTGGGGCATTGACGTCACGGATGCAACCGCACCAACCTAGAAAGGGTCCCTTCACTCGACCGCAGCGCTAGGTGAACAAACGAACCGTAACGGAACAACTCGGCCAAGCAGAGCGGACAAAGGAACCCCCAACGGAAGACGCTCATGAGTCGTCGGTGGTTCACTTGGCATCCTTCTCCGGAAGAGCTTTCCGGTGATCTATCAGATCGGCCAGGTACCGCAGCTTCTCCGCGTCGCAGTCGTCCTTCCGCTTTCCCTTCAGGCAATGGGCGATCGCCCTTTGCAGGTAATCCGCTGCGGAGACCGAGTCTCCCTTCAGTTCTGAAAACACAGCCAGTCGTGCGTATCCAATTACGTAATCGGTTTCCCCGCGGCTAGCCAAAGGCGCACCCTTGGCTGTCTGCCGGTCCTTGAATGCCAGCTGGGCACGAATCAGGTCAACCTTAGCCTCGTCCGTTCCCTCCTCGAACACGATCGATTCGAATGGGTCGCGACGCAGCGTCTCTGCAAATTCCACAATGCCCGCTCTCGTCCGGCCGTATTCCTCGCCTTTGTACAGGCCGAGGCCCAAGCCGAGAACGAGAGCAACCCCGTAACCTGCGAGCTTTAACGTGTTACGCACGCGGCCTATCGCTTCTTGTTGAAGATTTCTTCGATCGCACCGCGATCCAAGCGCGCAGCATTGATGAGCAATTCATTCCCATCGCAATGTCGCCACTTCATTTCGGGGCAATAGGATGTGGCCTTTTCAAGGTATAGCGCGCTCTGCGTCTGATCCCCCAGCCGCTGCCATAGCGCAGAAAGCCTGGCGAGCGTCAGCCCTCTATCTGAAGCGAGATACGACGGGAAGCTCCGCTCGTCACCCGCAGTCCAATTCAAGTATTCGAGATGAGCATTAAGCGCTCGCGCTCGAATCGCCTCGTCCTTCGATTCCAGAGCGTATTCGAACGCCGCACGCTCGAAATCAGGGTCTGCGGAGCTGCTCGTGACCTGGTTTCCGTGGATCACATAGGCGCCAACGTATCCCCCGGCCAAAAGTCCGACCACGAAGATCGCTGGGTAGCCGGCTATCACAGCCGCGGTCTTCAAGAACTTCATGGAGGTCTCACCCAAGAGAGCCAAGGCCGCTTTGCCCATTCTTCCACACCGGCGATCGTACCGGTACGGGTATCGTGTCTCCGCCAGCAGCCGCGGACCGGACGGTGATAAGGAATGGCGGATCCACACTCCGCCTAACCGCGGCGGCGGGTTAATGCACATGCCTGCAGGTAGACGCAGAGGTGCGGACGCGGAAGACGGAGACTGCACCACCGTTCGCGTGAACTATCGATGACGCCCGAGCTCCCGTCGGATTCGGGACGCCGACTTGGCAACCGCAAGCAACGCCCCAGCGATCAGCCGGAGCTAAATTAGCGGTGTCAGAAAGCGACGAGGGCCAGTTCCTCCAGCCGAATGGCCATCGCCTCGACCGACACCCCGAACTGCGTGGCAAGTGAGACGAAGCTGCGCCCATCGTAACGAACCGCGCTAGCAAGAAGTTTCGATAGATCCCGTCGCACATGCACCCTGCGGCGAATATCGTCGAGCGATTTGCCGGCGAACGCAAACGCAGCGTCGTCGTTCAGCGCAAATCGTTCCGTCTTAAAACGGGCGGCGAACTGGCTTCTTACCAGCTTGCCTGGCATCAGGAAATACGACGCAAACTTGTCGGCCTCAAATTCGCTGGCGTCGCGTATCGACCTCGTGCCGTCGATTGGCCGATCGCGATGCACCCCACCCCCGGCTGGATGCAGCACGGCATGCCCAAGCTCGTGAGCGGCAGTAAAGAGCTGGACAACCTGTGGGAACTGCGGCGACACCCGCACCGTCTTCGATGCCCGGTCGATGACGCCAGCAACTTCGATTACACCGGCTTCGCTGCGGTACTGGCCTATTTCTTCGGCCGAGTAATCGAAGCCGATCAAACGGAGCGCGATGGCCGGATCGCGAACTTCGATAGGATCGGTCGGTAGTGAATCGACCCAGAGAGATTGCCGCTCTTTCCACATGCGGTTGAGCAGGTTGGTCGCTGCCGCCTCGATTTGGCGGTCGGAGTAACGGCGTGGAGCAGCAGTCGATGCACCTTCCGTCTCGAACTCGCCGTCTGAGTCGTAAAGGTGTTCGATTAGTGCGTAAGGATTCTCTAGCAGCCGCCGGGTTGCCGACACCTTTCGCCAAAGAGCGTCATCCATACCAAGCTCCATCATGAGTTCAAGTCATGCCTACAGCTAACGCTAACAGCTCGGAGGCGATTTACGGAATGACTCCCAGCCGAATTTTTGTCTTGATGCTCGTGAGCCAGTCCTCCTGATATTGCAAAGCGAGCGCACCGAGATTTACGCGAGCGACTCCAGCATTTCGCGCTAGTTCTTCTAACGAGATAACGCAGTCGAGCCAGCCAAGTCCATGTGTCGTTAGCAATGCTGCCTTGTCGGCAGTGGCAACACAGATCACGCCCGATGGGAGCAACCCGCTTTGCCGGAGCCATGCCAAGAGGTGCTTTTCGCCGTCGTCAAGCGTATTGCTAGCCCGATGCGCAAGCACGAGTGACGCGAGGTCCTTCTGCGCCACACGATGCTCCCCTGCAAGCCCTGCCTTCAGCGCTCCTGGCGGCACTGTTATATGCCGTGGATCTCCCGGGTTCCCGGTCAGCGTCTCCTCAACACACTTCTCCACGGTCTCGATTGCGTAATGATTGCAAATCGCAGTCCAGCAGCTGGTCCGAAATGATTCGAGGATGATATTGGTGTCCACGAAGACTCGAACCCTGGACATGCCATCCGCACAATCAAAGCTCGTACGGCGCGGGCAGCCCGTATTGGTCGAATAGCTCGTTCAGGCCGGTCAGCCCTAGGCCCATCGATTTTGCGGCCTTCCTCGCCGACAACCGTCCCTTATCGAGGGCCTCATGGACCATCCGAACAAAAGAGAGCGAAAACCACTTTCGCGCACCCGACACAGATACCCGCTGCTTCTGTTGTGAAAGTGCGCCGCGAATGTCCTCCTCGATGAGTCGTAGATTGAACAGTCTCCATGCTAGTGCTACGGGCGCGACGCGCAAAACGGCTGCAACATCGCACAGGTGCGAGATGTCGCCAAGACGATCGCGATCGATGAGCTTATCGATCGACGCGCGCGGCATCAGCAACGCAGCGGCAAAATTATTTGCAAGCTGCTCGATGCGCTTCTCTTTGTTCCGCTCTTCCACAGAATTCGACTCTCGATGGTCTGGCTTCATCGCATCCCACGTCAACGCGTGGAACAACTCGTGAGCCAAGTCATAGAAGCGGCGCGCTTCGGTCTCGTTGCGATTGATGAGGATGACACTCATGTCTTCCAGGTGACACGTTGCACCCGAAACAGACTTGACCCCATCAACATTGACCGTGTCCACAAATAAGACCGGAATATCCAGATCGCGCTCGATCTTGTCGATCAAGCTCTCTGCTGGTATGTCGCCGAGACCGAGTTCGGCAACCAGGCTCTCGGCGCGTTCTTGCGCATCCTCGAAGGTCGATTGGGCCGACAGCCGCAGCGTGCGTTTTAGAGCGCTCTTTTGGTCGTCTCGTTGTTCACGCAGCCAGCGCAGCAGGCCAATCCATTGACCAGCTCTGAGCTCGAAGCTGTCGAGACGATCCTCAGGGATTTCTGGGGCAGCCCGCCACGAAAATTGCGCCTCTCCTGCCACTGCGAAAGGATCAATAAAGAATTCGATGTCTCGATCCAGTAGATCCGACATTTGCAGCAATTCATCAGGCTTAACCGCCCGCTTACCAGTTTCTATGTCCGAGACCGACTGACGATCCTTCAGCCCAAGGGATTTCGTTAGCTGATCCTGCGTCCAGCCCTTCGCCTCGCGCGCCGCTTTCACGCGATAGCCGATCAGCTTCTGAGAGATGCGCTCCAACATTTGGAAAGGACTGCTGCCCTGGGGTTCGCTAATTCTAGTCTTGCTGACTCACAAATGCAAGATATTCTTGCGAACAGTAATGCGCATGTTCCTTACAATATTTCACGTAATACGCTGTTTATCTTTGAATTTCCAATCTCTATTGATCACATTGGAAATCAGGTGTAAAAGGATAAATTAGGACCTATTAGGAGTGCGCCATGGCCCTTCCGCAGAGTTCCCCTCAGGCAGCAAACGAGCCACTGGCGCAACTCGCTGACGCACGCTGTCCTTGGTGTGATCAGCCGATTTCTCACGAGAAATTCGACGACATACGCGAGCGGATCGAGGCCAAGGAACGCGAGCGATCGGCCGAGGTCGAGCGCCGTCTGAAGACTCAGGTCGAGACCAAGGCAAGGGCGGAAATCGACGCGGCGCAGAAGGCAGCAGCGGCCGCCATCGAGAACGCCAAACAAGACGCGGCAAAGAGGGAACTCGCCGTCCGCGAGGAAGCCCGAAAGGCGACCGAGGCGGCGATGGCCCAAAAGCTCGCCGAGGCCGAGAACGCCAAGAAGAACGCCGAACAGCAGCTTCGCGTGGCGAAAGCAACCCAGGACGAGCAGCTAAAGCACGCGCTGAAGGAACAGAGGGAAGCGCTTGAAAAGGCCAACCTGGAGACGGTGAATGCGGAAAAGGCGAAGGCGTTCGAGACTCAGCTCAAGTTCCAGGAAAGGCTTCAGGAGTTGCAACGGCAACTCCAGAAGAAAACTGCCGAGGAACTCGGCGAGGGTGCTGAGGTCGATCTCTTCGAGACGATAAGGGCCGAGTTCCCGGACGACAGGGTTACGCGCGTCGACAAGGGCACCCCCGGCGCGGACATCGTTCACAAAGTCGTGCATAACGGCAAGGTTTGCGGATGCATCATTTATGACTCGAAGAACCGAACCGCTTGGCGGAACGACTACGTCACCAAGCTGCGCCAAGATCAGCTCTCCGCGCAGGCGGACCACGCGATCCTTTCAACTATGGTATTCCCCGCTGGCGCCCGGCAGCTTCATGTTCAAGATGGCGTTATCGTCGTGAATCCAGCGCGCGCCGTCGTCCTCGCGCAGATACTGCGTAAACAGATCCTGCAGACACACACGCTGCACCTAAGCAATAAGGCGCGGGACGAGAAGACGGCCCTACTGTATGCGTTTATAACCTCGGACCGCTGCTGCCAGCTGTTCGAGCGTATGGAAACAGTCTCCGAGGACATGCTGGAGCTCGACGTCAAAGAGAAGAAATCCCACGATGCAACGTGGAGGCGACGCGGAGAGCTTGTCCGCTCCGCGCAGCGGGCTCAGGGCGACTTTTTGGCAGAAATTGAACGGATCATCGGAACCGCCAAGGACGAGCACGAGCAGTGATATGAGCCAAGGAGAGGCGTTTCGCGAAACGGCCCGGGTCTTCGGGCTTCAGGAGCGTCGCTTAGGGCGGACAGTGCTTCGCACCTATCGGGCCAAGCTGGACATCGATGACATTGTTCCGAACGATCGACAGCCACGACTTGGACCGAAGGAAGATGAAGAGCTACAACGGCAGATCGAAGCGAATGAAGGGATCTTTGAACCGCTGCTCGTCGAGCCGCACCCTGAGATATCAGGAAAATTCCGCATCATCGATGGCGACCGCCGCTGGACGAATTCCCTTGTGCTCGTCAACCAGGGCAAGGAGCAGTACCGTCAAATTCCTGCCGAGATCGCGGACCGTACGCTCTCCGACGAAGAGCGCTTGCGGGCTTGGATTTATATACATCGACAACGGAAGGAGTGGGACACAAGGGAAAAGGAAGCCGTGGCTTTCCGATTGGTCGATCTTGTGGGCCGAGCCAGCGCCGCCAATATCCTTGGCATTACCGTCCGCGACCTGGATAGACTCGTCGAGGTTTTCGAGCTATCAGAAAGATTCACTAACCTGCGTGAGCCAGGCGTGGCGATTACCTGGGCGAGAGAGCTTATGGGAGTCAGCAAGAAGCTGCTAGCGTCATCTGTAGTGGATGCTGTGGTAAAAAAGGTCAACCAAAGGCGCATTACAAATTCGAAGGATCTGAGGAAGCTCCGCGCAATCATTCGTGACCCGGTCGCAAAAGCTCATTTCCTCAACGACGAAGGCGACATCGAATCGTCGCTATTGCGCCTCACACCAATGGACAAAAGCGCCAAATCGGGACTCGTCCCGGAGCTTGATGCTGCCATTCAAGCTATGAGTCGTGTGCCCTGGACAGTGTTAGAGGAGCTGAAAGGGAGCTCGGATGTTCTCAAACGGATCGATCAAGCTGAAGAATTGTTGAAGAACCTCCGCAAAACCATTTCATCTTGAGCTGCCGGCAATGCGTATGGCGAAATTCCTCCACCGCAGATCCTGCTTGGATCGAATACTTTCGCTTAGCCACGACGAACAACAGCGCTGCGCGCGCACATCTTATATTTTCGGCGCGACAGCCTATCCTGCGATCGACATTTTCTTTGATCCTCTCGAAGCCTCACACTCACAAATCGCTCTTGAATCGCTCACATCAGTCGGAACTATCGGCGGTGTGAGCGGTCTGCTACCGAAACGTGAGCGATTCGTGGGTCGTGTGAGCGGATCGCGAGTGGTTTGTGAGCGATCTGTGAGCGATTTGTGAGTTTCGTCATGAAGAGAAGTCGACTTGGGCTGTCGTTCGAGCTGCCGCCACGGAAGAGCAACCAGACGCTTCAAGGTTTCGTACTGGAACACTTGCAGGAGTTCGAGCGCGGACTTTCGTGTGGTGTGCAATACGCATCTCTGGTTCAGGCTCTCCACGCTGCGGGCTTCTCGGAAGGAACGGTGATGTCCCTGCGCAAAGCTGTTTCCAAGGCGCGCATGCGTGCACGTGCGTGCAAGAAGACTCAACCTCTTCAAGCCCCTGCTCCACTGATCACTCAAGCGGCTCAACCTGTGCAACAATCCTCTCTCGCGCCAGCCAAGGATGATAGAGCTGCGATCTCCAGACGCCTTCGAGACCTCGCACGGCCACCACGTAGCGGCGAACCCGATCCACTTGACTCTTGACTGAGGGTTTTCAATGACCAACGCCGAAGCAGGTGCGCCCGGTGCCATACACGTCGTTCTGCAGAACAAAGGAGGTGTCGGAAAGTCGTTCGTCGCTCTGCATCTTGCCCAGTACTTCGGCGATCAGGGGCTGCCGACCGCGGTTTTCGATTCGGGACCCGCGACGCCCACCCTGTCGAGCTACCAGGCTCTGCAGCCTCGCTATTTCAACTTCATGAACGACTGCAATCAGGACCTCCTCTTGCCCTCCTTCGCGCGCAACGGGATCACCTCGGCGTCCGTGATGAGCGAGCCGTCCGCCCGCACGACCGGCTGCCCAGTGAGGAAATTCCCCCAGGCGATCATCAGCGCTCGACGCTCAGCCAAAAACTCCGACCTGTTATAGGCACGACGCACCGCGTTCTCCTCGCGGTGCGCGAGCGCCGCCTCGACCGCGTCAGGCCTCGCTATGCCGAATTCATTGGCCCAGGTGGAGAACGTGCTTCGAAAGCCGTGCACCGTAATCGTCTTGATGCCAAGCCGGCGCAAGGTCATCAGCAGCGACATGTTGCTCATTGGCGCCTCGGCGCTGCGCGGTGACGGGAACACGTAGGTCGCGCTCTGGCCAGCCTGTCCATCGAGAATCTCGGCGGCGCAATCGTTCAGATAGACCATGTGCCGCTGGCGGCACTTCATCTTCGCAGCCGGGATGGTCCAGATCCGCGCCTGGAGATCGAACTCGGTCCACCGAGCCGTCAGCGCTTCGCCGGTGCGCGCCGCGCTCAGAATCGCGAACTCCAAGCATCGGGGGGAATTGCCCGCTGCTGCCCGCAGCCGCGTCGCGAACACGGGTAACTGCTGGTAGGGCATGGAGGGGAAATTGTCCCGCCTGCGAGGGCCGGCGCGCTTGCGCAGCTCGCGGCGGATTGGCGTGGCCGGATTGTCCAGCCGCAGTCCATCGATCACCGCTGCATCGAAGATGGTCGCCAGCCGTTGATAGATCCTGGAGCCCGTCTCAGGCAGCTTACGAAGGATCGGCACCAGGCTGTCGAGCAGGTCGAGAGCGGTGATGCGGTCGAGCGTCGCATCCAGCAGTTCAGCGGGCACATGCTGCTCGATGCTGTTGATCCACTGCTGGCCGTGCTTGAGGGTTCGCAGCGGCTCGACGTGCTTCTCGTGGTAGGCCTTCGCATAGCTGCGCAGCGTCGTGGCCGAGGCCGCTGCCTGGCGGCGCTTCTTAACCGCTGCGTCCCATTCGGCTTTGCGCTCGGCGCGCTTCGCATCGATCGGATCGATGCCGCGTTTGAGCTGATCGCGCGCCTCGTCCGCCAGCTCGCGCGCACCCGTCAGGCTCGCGCCCGCTGCTCCGATGCTGTTGCGGTCGGCCGCACCCAGGCCAAGCTCACGACGTTTGCCGCTCGCGGCTCGGTACCGCAACAGCCACCACGCGCCCTTCCCCTCTACGCGAAGGATCAGGCCTTCCCCATCGTGGGTGTCGCGTACGCGCGCGACCTGAACCTGCCGCGCAGACAACATGTGCTTCGGCACATCGGTTCCCTTCCCCCCGCTCTTCCCCCCAAAATCGTTGCGTCGGGGTGCATTGCAGGGATCTCACTGGCACTGGTCGGACTCTACGAACGTCCGGTTTGTCCTGCAAGTTCAAGTGCTTAGCGCACGCACTCGCAGTCAAGTGCAGTCATGGAAAGGAACATCATGGCGGAAGCGGTGTCCTGTCAAGCCCGCGCCGGTATTGCTTGTCCAAGCTGCTCGACATTCGGTCCGCCAATTCGTCGTCCTGTGCACAGGTTTTCCACACGAAGCGGGACGCCTCGCTCCACGAGGTATTCGGCATAGCGCAGGTGCGTGCACACACGCGCACGCTACGTGCACCGCGCACGTTTCCAGACCACCCTCACATTATGGCGTCCCCAAGGTATGCAAGTGTCCGCGCCAGCACTCGTTCCGCAGATTCCCAGACTTAGGGTCACCGCCCAGTAGCCGCAAGCGGCGGCTTTTGCTCGTCCCGCACGGTAGCGCACGCACGCGCACTCGCTTGCGGCTCATCGCTGTTGGATGTGCAGCATCACCGCTGCCCTGGTGGCAACGGAGGTCTGGAAGGGCACCGGGCGCCAAGGATCGCATGCAGGACAATGGGGAATGAAGAATGTCGCCACAAACAGGCCAAGTTCGGGCTGCTTGCCTCGGATCCCGGATAAGACGGCCTGACGGCCACCACCACCTCGCGCTTACTTCAGCCGGATGATTTCGAAGTTCGACGCGAACGTCACCTTTCCAGTGCTCGTTTTTCCTTTCATCCCCTCGGCCGTCACATTCACATTTGAGGGATCGGCGTTGCGCAACCCGAATGTGATGCTACTGTCCTGCGCGACCTGCACCTGATTGCCGGGCTGAATGCTGATCGCTGCTCCCGCCCCGTCGGTTGCCGACATTACATCGGCATTGGAAACTGCGACGGTGGCCGTCTCCCCGCTCCCGAGCTTCTTGACGCCGACCGTGATGTAGGCAACGCCCTTGATCTCGAAGGCCTTTTGCACCGTCCGCACGAGGTTGAAACTCGGACTGACCGTACTCTGAATCTTCGTGGCAGTGACCGTCTTGCTTTGGGGCCCGGCGGGAGCACCATCGAGCGATGCAACACCGACTTCGCACACCTTGCCGATCCGCACCTCGAAAGCGAGTTGCTTGGATTCCTTCGCAACAGTGACCTTGCGCGCGTTGTGACCCAGGTCGGTTACTTGAGCCGCGTGCGCTACACCGCCTTGATTGACCGAACACCCATCCCGCGGGTCCAGCCATTTCATGTCTTCCACGAACGCTCCCGAAACAGCATAGTCACAACTCTTGGCGTCGCAGTGTTTCTTGTCCGGCGCATCCTTATTTGCGGCGTTACCTTCCTTTTCCAGTGGTGTCACCGCAATGCCGCCTGGAGGTACAAACTGCGCAGCTTCGGAATCGCCCCCAGGGTCACCGAACAAGCGTTGCACCTTCACTTGCGGAGACATGTTGATGGTTTCGTTGCTCGCGACAAACGAAAGCTCGCTGTCGGAAAGCAACGTCAGCGGCAGATCGGAGAACCCGTACGTCTTTCCGCCCGCCGTAACAACAATCGGCAATCTGTTGAGTGCCGGGACCAGTGTGTCGTTCAGATCTTGATTCGCGCTATCGGGTTTGCGATCTGCATCCTGCTCACCGACAACACCTGTTGTCGGGTCTCTGTAGTAGTGGTGATATACGTACGTCCGCAGAGAAAGCGAAGGCGCCGCTGTAATACGAACCAACGAGGTGGTATCGGAAACCGGTTCGATCACGATTCTTTGGATCCGGATTCTCTGGTTCTTTTCGTCATCCCAGTCTCGGAAGCATTCCCCTACTTGATCGAACGCCCTGCACAGCGATTTGGCAACCAATGGTGTATCGACGCCTCCCGACGACACGATGACTGCGCCGTTCTGAGCGATCGACTGCGCGGTGGTGATGAATTTGAGACCGCTATAGGAGGAAGAGAATCCGGCGGTCGCGGCGTCGATCAGGGTCGAGCCGACTCTCACGCTGGCACCAATCAGAAACTTCCCTGTAACGCTGACGAGGATTGAACCACCGCCCAAGTCCTTGACGTCCAGATTGGAGACGGTCGCGCTGCTGAATGGATGGCCCAGCACCGGTCTCGAAGTTGCAGCAGGCAGCCCCTGGATCGCGGTTTGATCGACAACCCCGGTGTCGGCGTGGAACGGCTGCCACCGTGACGATATTTCAACCGTTCCTCCGTAATTCGGGTACGGGCGCCGGGCGTATGGAATGGCCAACTGCACAAACACTCGGCGCGGGCCGGCACGCACGTATTGCTCGCCCAGGACCGGGCGGAATTGCCACTTGAATTTGACACCTTGGCCCTCCGCCGGTTCGCTTCGTCTCGCGGCGTGTGCACCGGCCCGCCCCTCCTGATAAGCCACCGTGTCCTGCTGCGCGACAACGTATTCGGTCGAGCTGCTGCTGCTGGTGGATGCTCCTAGATTGACGGTACCGATCACCGACCCGATCCCGAACGTCTTCGCGTCCGTGGTCACGCCCACCGTGTTGTAGCTGCGCTCAGCGGGCAGGATATTCACGATGGTCACCGCGGCGGTCTGCTCATGGCAGGCTTCGCTTGCGTGCGGCTCGCCTGACAGGAAGTTGTTCGGATCGCAGATCTTTCGAACGCGCGTGTCCGCGGGATCGTGATTCTGGAATTCGCTCGGGTCTTCGTATTGCTTCGCGTTGGGCGGGTAATAGATGACCTCCACCTCGGCGGCCATGTTCTTATGAACGCTTTGAGGCAGGATCGTGATCGGAAATCCGATCACGATTCGATCTTTCTCTCCACCGCCCGGCGTATACCGGGCGAACTCCGATCCGGTCAGTAGCAACTGATAGCTCAGTAGCTGAGACGACAGTTGCATCTGCTGATCGAGCAGCCCAATCGCGCTCGGCGAGATACTGGGCAGGGCGCCCGCGCTGGTGCTCGGAACGCTCGGGACAGAGGGCGGCACCGCAGCCTGAGTGACCGTTTGAGTGTTATTTTTTTCCGCAGAAGGTGCCGTCCCCGGGAGCGCCGGCGTGGTCGTGGAGATCTGAGGCAGTCCTCGCCCTGCCGTGGCCTCGATTGCAAGGCCGGACTGCTCGATCCGGGCTCCCTGCAGGTTTCCGATGGCGCCGACCAGAGCGGGTTGATTAATGACGCTCAGATTGGCCAGCTGAGACCGCAGCAGATCGAGCTGTGCCTGCAGATTCGCGTTTTCATAGATCTCGGGCTCGTCCACAACGATGCTGTTGTCCAATGTCGCTCTGCCGCTCGTCGGGACATAGCAGGAAGTATCGAACGTCGGAACCGAACAGCAGCTGCAAAGGACAAGTACGGCAGCCACAAGCAGCGGCTTCATTGCTGGCCGTGCTTTCGTAGGAGTCTTGTTCTGCACTCGTCTCGTTTCCCGGCTTGCAAGTTTGTTGTTGTTCCGGTGCATCGCGATCCTCCCGATTCGAAAGCCACCCGTGAACGGACCTACAAGCCCTGATCGTGAAGCCTACAGCCGGTTCGGTTACGAAAGGATAATAGAACGGGCCGATGCTCGGTTTCGGTGGTTTTGATCAACTTCAATAAGGTAGGTGCGCCTTCCTCGCGCTCCCTATGGGATGAAATAGAAGGGATTCGGCACCTTGAAGCATTTCTCGGCGAATGCGCATTTCTCGCCCTGCGGGCCATCCAGATCGCTGTCCTGGTCGCCCACGTTCGCAATGATCGTGAAGCCCTCCTTTTGCAGACGTTCCCGCATCGTCGTCTTGAAATCTCGGGTCATCACGTCGCCACTCGGCGATATGTAGCCCGTTCTCATGATCAATCTGTCCCATCCCTCGTAGCCGGCTGCCGTCAGGTTCACCTCGGTGGCCGCCCTGGTCACAGTGTCATCGCCACGGCCGGTTATGAAGAACACGGACACCTTCTTTGCTTTGGCTGCCTGGAACAGGCGCAAAGTCGGCTTGATCGGTGCTGCCCGCGCTGAGAGCTCCCAGGCATGCCACCCACATGGACCTTTGGGTAGGGTATCGCAGCCCCCGGCTCGCACGTACCCGAAGTCGTTGGCCTTCACCTGATCCCAATTCGACAGGGAGGTTTCGTCGATGTCCAGCACCAAGGCCGCACGGGCCACCCGGGGGCCGCGTTGCTCGACGAATTCCTGCGCCTCCGCGATGACCTTTGCAACATCCCGGTCGTAGTCGCCTGAGCATTGGTAATAGGAGAGCCTTCGTTTGAGTTTGCCGAGGTTTGGGAGTTCGCCGATCCGATCCTCGGAGTCGCTGGGCTTGACGCAATCCGCGAGCGAGTGGGCGGTGAATACAAAGAAGCAAACCAGCGATGCTGTCAACAATCTGACCGCACGCAGATACCCGCAAGCCATGTTTGCCCCCATCAAAGAGAGGTTCTGGCGCGCACATTCCTTCGGGGCGCACGCTTCGTTGAGCATTCTTGCAAGGCGCAGGGCTGCGACCCCAAGCCTGCGGTCCGACAGCCTGGCCCTTTGATCAGACTACCCTATCGCCCTGGCGGCGTCGATCGACTAATCACATCATCCGGCTTTTTTGCAGGACTTCTCACCCGATTGTCCGCTCTGATTGCATGAGCCGACATCGCCCCTCTCGAGTTCGTCGCACTTTGGCAATTCAAGCGGCCCGAAGGCGATCGTACACTCGCAGCTCTTGGCAGCGAGCCTCCGCTCCGGAGAGATATTTAGCTCACGCGCCGGCAGCTTGTTGTTGTCGCACTTAAAGAGCTCAAATTGCTCTTTCGATAGGGGTGTCGGATGCGTCTTGTCGTATGCCCGCGCTATTTCGCAGTAGAACTTGACCCCTTCGGGGTTCTTCGCAAATCGCGTCTTTCCCATGTCCACGAACGCTTTTCGGAAAGCCCGGTGGCTGAGCGCCCCAACCACCAAAGGCTGGGTATTCTCGTCCCAGGTCTTGCGTTCCTCCTTGTCGACCTGCGTTTCGACCATCCATTCCGTCTGCGAAAAGTACCAATATCGCTTCAGATAATTCCACCCTTCACAACCCTCATTCGCGGGAACTTCTTTTTCCCGATCCACCTTGTCCAGGTTCTTGTCGATGTCGAACCAGAGCTTTCGTAGCTCCAGGTAATTCTGCGCGCGCCGAGCCTGAACGGCGTCCCGGATCTGGACATCTGCGTAGCTCACGGCGATGAAGGCGATCAGCACTCCGCCGACAGTCGCGATGGCCGTGAGCTTTTCGGCCCAGTTCGGTCTTCCCCCGTTTTCCCTTGGCGTGGAATCTGTCGAGGCCATGTCTTTCTCCCAGAAACTTCCGGATTCGTTCGCTACCGATCGGGTTATTTGCTGATCGTCGGTTCTTCAGTCTCAGGTAGCAAGAAGGTACGCGCTATTCGCTCCCGAGAAGCTTCACTATCCGAAGGAAAAGTTGGCGCGTCGCCAACGCGTCTCCGAGCGCCGTATGGCGCGCGCCCTGCGGAACGCTGATCGAGAAATGCTGGAACGCCGCCTCCGAGCTCATTGAGGCGGCTGGATACAGTCCCCTTTTTGACAGCGCATACAGCAACGTGTGGGTATCGATGCCTCGATGCGAGATGTGCGCGAGCTCCTCCCGACCGCCGGCAAATGCGAGTTTTCGGAGGAATGCCAAATCAAATCCGACGTTGTGCCCGACCAGCGTGACATCGCGGCCACCGTAGTGCGCGAGAAGAAACGCTTCGATCTGGGAGCACGCACGGACCGGATCCACCGCGCCATGTTCCCAGTTCGGGGCGAACTGCTCGAAGTTGGTCTTGGCCCATGCGCTCCAGGTAATCGGAGCATCGCGAACATAGATGGAAACTGGTGATATGGATTCGTTGATGGGGGCGAACGCGACGGCGAGGACCTGGTGAACGAAAGGGTTTGTCCCTGACGTTTCGACGTCGACGACTACGAATGCGTCATTTTCCGGATTCATTGGGTTTCGGCCCGGACAGCTCGGAGTGGCATTCGGTGACGATCGAGTCTCCGAACAGGCGCCAGTAATAGCCGAAACTTCCTGAGAAAACGGCTACGAGGAGCATTGCGGCGGCGATCGATCCTAAGCTGATCAGCGCCCGCACCCAGAACATCGACTCGTCGACACCATGATCAAAAACAAGAATCCAGACGAAGAAAGCCTGGAAGGCGATCGAAGCCCAAAACGCAATCGTCGCGAGTGCTGTCAGCGATCGATGCAGCGTGTATTTGTTTTGGTACGTCATCACCAGAGATTTGGTGGTGTGCTGCTGCAGATAGAACTTCGCAACCGGGTAGAACTGGCGCCAAGCCTCATCGGAATCCATGTCTGGATCACTCGGAATATTGAAGCGGGCCAGCGCACGTTCGTACATGACTTGCAGCGGTGGTGCGAATCTCGCTCTTGGTTCAGGGACACGCACTCGCAGCGCCAATTTGAACCGTGGCCACGCTCGGTCGTCGGCCTTGTCATAGAGCGGGCCGTTTCTGGAGAACCAGAACAGGCACTGGCCGAGCAGATAGGACAGTGCGAGCACGATGGCGAGTGTTCCGACACCGCTTTCCTCCCCAATATGGCCAAGCAGGCTCGGCCAGGCACCGTGCAGACATACACCGGTTGCGACGAGCTCCGCGGCCTGCAGCGAGTCCAGTGCGAGGACCACTGCGAAGCCGACTAGGCACAGGAGGCCGAAGCCCGGGAAGATGATGCCGATTAGCTCGTAACTTGAATCGAACAACTTTGAAAGGAGATCCTTCATCAGTCGACCCCACTTCAGAGTTTCTGATCCATTGCAGTCGGCCGAACGGTGGCCCGAGGCCTCATTTGCACATACTGGATACTAGTATCGGGTTTGTGTGTCGTCGTGAGGGGCGGCTACTTCGCGATTCTCTCAGCTCGGCTGGATGAGTGAAAGTAGAGTCTTAGCGCCTCTCGGTGGAACACGCGGTCCATCCAGCGCCCCTATTGCCGCGCCGCAGCGATGAAGTTGCATCGCGGTCAGACTGCTGGTTCATTCCGTAGCGCCTTTCCGAACTTCGTCGCCTCACCGCTCGGAGAAAACAGGTGAGGGACGGCCGATCCGATTGCTATTCGCAATCAGGTATGTCAAAAAGACGATGAAAGCTCCATGACAGAACCCGCCCGGAGGGCAGCGAAGTGAGGGCAACACGGTCAGCAGCCCACACAGTCCGCTTTCTCACCGCAGTAGCGTTCACAGCCTGCATCGCCATCACGTTTTCAGCCCGTGCTGCGGGATGGGCTGAGCAGGGGTTGCCAGTCTACGATCACATATCGTCATCGTCGTGGAGCGCGGCTGCAGAACTTCTTCGCCACCGAAGTGGCTTACTCGGCGCTGCAAAGCACCAAGCCGCGGACCATCGCGGCAGCGCTCAACGATTCACCAGTGGGACTGGCGTCGTGGATGCTCGAAAAGCAACGCAGCTGGAGCGATTGCCACGGCGACGTCGAAACCCGCTTCACCAAGGACGACCTGCTGACCACGATCATGATCTACTGGGTCACGCAGAGCTACGGCACGTCCGCGCGCTACTACTACGAGGCTGCCCACCATCGCTGGACGCCGGTGCACGACCGAATGCCTGTTGTCGAGGCTCCAGTTGGCATTTCGGTGTTACCGGAGAAAATATGCAGCGCCCCTCGCCGCTGGGCTCAGCGGTACTACAACCTCAAGCAGGTGCGGTATCACGCCAGTGGCGGACACTTCGCTGCCTGGGAAGAGCCCCAGGCCATCACCACGGACATCCGCGATTTCTTCCGTGTGCTGAGCTGATTCCAGATCTCGACAAGTCGATTGCATTTCGTTCGCGCTCACGGGGTTGCATGTTTGATTAGCCAACGAAAGTCATCGAGCGGAGGGCAGTTGACGACAGACGATAACACTCGATCCCCCTCGGTGGCACGCGCGTGGCTTAGGCGGTGTTGTCGGTCTGCCGCTTTTGCCTGCTCTGGTCGTCGCCCAGAGATTCCTCTTCAACCGTTGAAGCTCCTTCAACACGTCGGGATCGTGATTGACCCGATGTCCGCGACCAAAGCCTTCCACTAGCGCTCTCAGAGGCGGTCGTGCCTTGTAGCCGTTGGTGCCGCTTCCGCCGAAGTATCTGAATTCGCCGCTTAGCAGAACGACGGCAGCTGCATGCCCCGGCCCAGCGCCGAGGTCGTGAACGAGATCTTCGGGTCGGGCATGGAATAGCGCGTTGTTTCTACGAACGTAGCCGCCGTCACGATACGCGTAGATGCGGTCCTTGCGCCCCTTAAACCGCTGGTCTTTGTAGTAGCGACCATCCGGAACGACTTCGGTGACCTTGGCGACGTAGATAAGCCGGTTGTCCGGATGCAGGGATTTGGCCGCAAAGCCGAAAATGATGTCTCCGACCCTTGCCGATTTCCGGATTTGCGGTTTGCAGATAGCGAGGGAAAGCACCCTGCCCTCAACGCAGGGCGCCGCGCCGGAATCGTTCGTCATCTTGTAGACGAAGAACCTGGCCTCCTGACGCTCGGTGCGGTAGACGGGGCCGTCACTCATTGTTTTGGGTGACCAGTTCGGGTCGTTGCCCATCGAGCCATGACCGAAAGCGATCGGCAGCCAAGAACCTTGGGAGGCGCGCACTACGCTGCAGCCAGCCATCGCGTACCGATAGTCCGCCCCAAAAATCCAGGAGGTCGCGGCGAACTCGGTAGGCCCCATCGCGCCACTCGCCAACCGGGAGGCATCGACGCAGCCGCCCGGATTCGCTTTGTCGCCCGATCGCGACAACGTCGTCCGCATCGGGCGCCAACTGTCGGCGGGTGTGAGCGTTGATATCGCGGTGCACGGCCTGCAGGTCCCTCGCGTAGACAAGGCGCTCAACCACCAGAAGCCCGATTAGAGCGTAGAGAAGCTTTCCCCGTCCATTTACGACTGCCAGGGACGCGTAGAACACGATCAGGTCGCCGGGTGCGATCGCGGCTCGCAGCTGCTTCGCGCGCTCGCCCTGGTCCCCGTACGTGAGCCGCTCGAAATCCGGATCCAGATGCATGTGTCGCGGCGCTAGCTGAGGCGGCAGCCGTTGGCCAAGGCGCTTCAGAGGTTCTTCTAGAGCCAAATACGGCCTTTCGAGGCCAATGTTGACGGGGCGAGTTTCTGGGATCGCTACGTAAACGAATTCCCCCGTCGCTTCATTTACGGGACCATTCCACCGTCCACCCTCAGCAGATTGGTCTGCGCCAACGCGAACTAGGAGACCGTTCATAAGGGGCTTTGGAACTTGGGCGTTCCGTCACTTCCAGGCTGGTTGGTCGAAAGGATCAATGCCCGGCGATCACCAAACGCTGGAGCCGGCGACGTTCCACGCTCTATCTCGCCTCGATGGACATCACCCCTGGCGGATACGGCACCAACAACTCCTTCCCGGTGGCCTTCGGATCCAACCACCTGTCTGGCATAGGAAGTCCGGAAGAGCATCTATCATGCACGTACCAGAGGAGGAGCGGGCCGGCTGACGTCGCTCGAAGCAAGGGTCGCAAGGACCGTACCGGACCTGGACCGAGGCTGGAAGCTAGAACGCCCGATGGTGAAGGCTATGGAGCTGCTGACCCTTCGAGCGCGGCGTCCGAGGGGGTTGCCAGATTCTGCGCAGGTGCCGCGCGGGCTTCACGAGGCGAGCATATTCAAGCAGACGCGTCGCGAAATGCTTTAAGCACTGCGTTCATGCGGGACTGATAGCCTGGCCCTTGTGATTTGAACCACTCCAACACGTCGGCATCGACACGAAGTGCGATCGACTGTTTTTTCGTTGTCGGCTTCAGGCCCCGGCGAACGATCCCTCGAACGATGTGCCGAACATCCGCCTCCGGATGCCCCGCAGTGAGCTTAACCCGCTCGACCGGAAGCGCTCGCAGCTTCGCCAGGTTCGTTTCAGATGTTCTCGAGGAGGATCGCGACTTCATTGGGGGTCGCCTTACGGAAAGAGATGACACGGATTTCAGCTTCACTCTCTGTGTGGATGATGGATACAGGAATACCCTCCAGCAGACTCACAGGGCTTGCCGACGGTGACTGTGGAACCGAGCGCATCCAGACAACGGTCCGCGAATTCCTCAAGAACCTGCCCTTCTATCGCTCCTACCTGAAGCATCCAGAACTCGGGTTGCCGAGAACGACCAATTCGGTCGAGTCTATGTGCCGCCTCCTTCGGGAGATGCTCCGCAGCAGTCGCGCCGGCTCCAATCCGGCTTCCGTCTTACTTTGGGCAACCGCCTTCGTTCGACTGCGAGCCGAAGTGACCTGCAACGGCCATACGATCAACAGAAAAACTTAACCCTTCCCCATTTTGTCTGGTCAGGACGTTCGCCGCGTTAGTCCGTAAGCACGGCACCGAGAGGTTTCAATAGATCCGCCGAGATGAGTCCTTTGATCAATAACGGGACCAAAGCCGTGAGGGCCGAGCTACCAACTCGAGCGAGCGCTATCGTCCTGAATGGCCATTCCGGCAACGCCTCCGCTTCCGCGCGGCGCCTGAGCAAGAAGTCAATCGTCTCCTGCGTCTCCTTTGAAAGATCGGAAACCCTATTCGGCGTGATTTGGCGAAGCGTCACATCAATATGATGAAGTTGCGTCCTTTTGTACTCGACCATCGCTAGATGCATCGGCATTTGACCTTGAATGAACGTTCCTAGAATAAAAGGCAACGTTGGTGCGCCGAGCAACACCACAGGATAGCTCTGCAAGGTTTCTGTGAACGACGCGTCGGATGGTCCGAAGAGAGCGCTGAAAGTGTAAGCAAACCAAATAGCACCGATGATCATCCAGCACTGTGCCAGCGCATGACCGGTGCCCAAAATGCCGAAGCTTCCGGTAACAACAACCATCTGGGGGCCCCAAGCTCTTCCAAGATCAGAGACGGCCGCCTTTGCTTTGTAAATCGCCCAGAGACTGCATCCTGCGAACAGTGCGGCAACAAAAACAACAAACTCCGCCCAGACCTTTCCAAGGCCTATAAAGCCGTCAAGGTAGCGCCCATGGGTGAAGGCGAGCTCGGCAGTGCAAGCTAGACCGAGTCCCGCCACTAGCATCATGCTGGAACCTTCGAAGAATTTCATTTGCGTGCTGTACCAGCCGCGGAGGGCCCTAACATCGTCGGTTATGACGAAATTGTCCACAGAGCGTGCCCACGCAAGGAAGATTGCACGGCAACGCCTCAACCCCAGTGGCACGAGTATAAAGGCGCAGAACACGAGATCACCGCAGAGAAGCGAGTATTTGCGGGGATTTGGCTGTTCGAGCGCAAGCAGGATCGTCATTCCGACGCTAATAGAAAAGCAAGTGAACCAGAACCAAAATGGCCTTCGCCGGAGTGAAGAGGGTAGCCATGACTCGGTCACAAGGCCAATCGTTGCGAATGGTTGGCAACCTTCCTTCGGCGTGCTCGGAGACGACTCTAGGGGTTTCATAGCTTGCTGTTGACCTGATGAGTTCGGGGATGCGCTGGTCAATGGTGACGGCGCCGCCGTCGAGGTCGAATCACACGAGGTAGGACTATGCACGGAAAATCTCATTAGGAAGCTTGCCGGAAATTCCGGTCCCCTGTTCAAGGGAATCTCGAATATCGTGTTTGCGCGGTCCGTTACGCCCAGGTATTCGCTTAGTTGAGACACGCTGGACAAGGGCTTCGAGCGTATCGAGGTCGAGGCCACCGCCCCGAAATGTGCGAAACCTACGTTACGTCATCGACCCGTCGACGTAACCGTCCGGGCCGACGGGCTGAGCCCTGCGTGCAACCCGGTGACCCGCAGCAATGCGTAAGAATCCCACAGGACCACTCGCGTCGGCGCGTTTAGCCGCGTTAGCCGGGGCGGCGACTGCGAACGATGTGCCGAACATTGGCTTCGGGGTGCTCCGCAGTGACCTTAATCCGCTCGACTGGAAGCGCTCGCAGCTCCGCCAGGTTCGTCTCAGATGTTCTCGAGGAGGATCGCGACTTCATTCGGCGTCGCTTTACGGAAGGAGATGACACGATCCGGAGGGACAAGGACGACGAACTCGCGCACTCTGTCGCCGGCCCAGTACGACGAAGGGAGCCGCGCCAGGGTTCGCCGCCTTCTGGTCAGTCACAAATGCACAGGATTCCGTATCCCCTTCCCAACAGCGGACCCCTGCGCTAGTCTGTGATGGTCCCATTTCGGGAGAAAGAGCGAGACTCGGAGAATTGCCGCGGGCGGCCTTGGTACGGACGACACTCAGGCGAGAACCTCACGACGAGAGAAAGGCCTGATGCAAGAGAGGACGTCTTATGATGGACCTTAGTATTGCAAATGCTCTCTTCGCGATCCTCGGCCTCGCAGTCGCGTCTGGTGCAGCGGTTGACCTAACGAAGATCGGCAGTCGCGGTGGGATCGCCGTCTCCGCGTTCGCTTCCATTCAAAGAGCGGTGCACAGATTGTTCGCTCACGCCATCGGTGAGAAGTCTGCAATCGACCCCGCCAGCGTTGAACGAGAGCTTCTCGAAATGCTTCGCGCAAACTGGATTAGTGCCATCGCGCTCGATAAACAAAAGGAGCATGCCAAATCCATCCTCAATCTCTATCTGTCACCGGACTTAGCAAAATCATTTGCAATTGCGACACGTGTCGACGGGCATGTGCTTGCGGCTGCGGCTGCTAACAAATACACGGGTGCCGCTCTAACGTCGGAGCAAGAGGCTGTGTTGGCGCGATTCGATCTGGCACTTGCAGCGATACTTGAACAAGGATTTCAGACGGCAAATCAGAAATATCGCAATTGGTGTCACGTACTCGCGGGGGTTTTTTCTGTTGTTTTCTCGGTCCTAGGTGGTTTGGTTATTTCCCCAGACGTCTTAACTTTTTTCCACACCGGGTACTTTTGGCTTTCGGTGCTATTTGGAGTGTTGGCGACGCCTCTTGCTCCCGTTGCAAGAGACATCCTTGTCAATGCTTTGTCGGTTATTTACAAACTCGCCGAGACTTTGAAAAAATGAATGCGTAGAGAGTGAGAGCAAAGCTACGCGATCGGCTGATCGTTATCGTCTTTCGAGGTGAGTCGTCCAGCAAAGTAGTGATGACAGTCGATGAGTCGATGATCGACAGCGGGCGTGGCTTCCTCCTTCCTCCGTTAGCAACCGCCGAAACACCTCGCGATCGATCTGAGTCGGAAAGAGCCTCACCGCCGCGAATAGCGTCGGACCGGCCAGCCAAACCTTCACTCTTACCGTGACGTCGAGCGCGAAGGGCCACTGCGAGCGCGACGACGACAAAGATTGCGACAAAGATGGTGAGCGGCACCATCACAAGCCGGGCGAAAACCGGGGCAATGACGACCGCAAGAAAGACGGCGGACTATAGCGCCTGGGCGAACATGCGGCCTTGCGGAATGCCACACCGGGAGCTCCGAGTACGTCTCCTCGACTTTGGCGCCCCGGATGCACATACCGGGCTTCCAAGGGGGACGCAAGTCCCCGCGCCCCCACTCGTTCCGCAAGCTTCCCGATGTGGATATACCGCCTGTTAACCGCAGGCAATGGGTCTTGCTCGGCCCGCACGGTAGCGCACGCACGTGCACTCGCTTGCTTCGGTGCGCCTAGCTTAGGAGGATCCGCACTTCGCCTAACTCAATGGTCGGTTGGGTGCAAACGCGACATGGGCGCTCTCTTGGGCTGCCAAGGGTCTCGGTGATTCCCGGGTTCCAGATTGTCGTGAATGTTTCACCACAATCCACCGGTCTCTGCTACTCGCGCCAAGATCTGTCACCCAAATCTTAGCTCGCAAGCCGGAGAAACCGCCGATGCCTTTGCTCAAGGAGAACAACACTGGGCCGAAGCGCTATGCGCGTCGGCAGCTGAATCTGTTGCCCGTGCATTCCTTGCAAGCCATGTTTAAGCATGGGTCCGTCGGTTTCTTGAAGGACGTCTCGACGAATCTCGATCGTGTAGTCGGGACGGACAGAAAGGAAGAAGCGGTCAAAAGCCGCGTGGTGCAACTTACATAGCGCAATGCCATTCGGCACTATCGGCTCGCCTTCGGGATCGGCATCTGCAAGGATATGTGCAGCATCAAGCAGCTCATCGTGCTTCAGGCGGCACAGCGCGCATTGCTGTCGATAGGCATCGATCACACGTTCACGAAATGCCGCTTGATGAATCCTGCGTCTTACCGTGGCGGTGATATACCCTCGCCTTATGTCGGCCACTGTATCCTCGGCCTCTGGCGACATCCCAACGCCGGCCTTAAACGCCAACGTGTCGTCGACGGCTACAGAGAACGTAAGAGAGGCCGGGTCATCGTGAACTACAAAGACTGGCCAAACGACCAAGTACTTTCCCTTGACGAGCGCGTGAAAGTAGATCAGCGGCTCGCGCCGATCAATCATTTCCCTTAAACCAGCGTTGTCGCGATGATTCGGATCACTGCCCCGATACCGGTACCGAAGCAATGACGGGCCGAAGGCGTCTTCATACGGACCATCTGCGACCGTCGTTATCGAAAGCGGTAACGCCATCTGGCGCGGTTTAAAAATGCCCTGAGGTGACACAAGCGGGATGCGTTCGTTCTTATATGGGAAGCCCCTCGCGAGCAATTCCCGCGACAGAACCTGACCGTGAACGTCGACCTGTTCGTCAAGCCAGGCGAAGGCGGCACGGCGGATGTCTATGTCCGACATACAACAGCGACGGCCGGAGAGTGCGCCCCGTTAACGCTCATCACTACAGCCCCGTTTCTTCATAAGGCTTTAGGTTCAGAAACGTTATACGTCGAATCGGGTTCTGCAGCCTTGCGGAACTCTGACGTTCGCTGAATCTCCATGCGCGATCGGACAAAATTCTCCGTCTCCCGATCGTAGGGGAAAGAAGGCTGGCAGGAAAGCGCAGCTTGCGATCGTGGGGCGCGATGATTTGGGAGCGCTGCGCAGCTATTTCGCCGAGCGCGATCAGGTGCTGCTGCCGCTGCTGGAGCTGATCGAG
>Ga0187846_10000436_pt1 | contig 24468 bp, 23 predicted proteins | sample TC_taG_FD_161473 | JGI IMG/M metagenome (GOLD analysis project Ga0187846, IMG submission 161473) | Biofilm microbial communities from the roof of an iron ore cave, State of Minas Gerais, Brazil - TC_06 Biofilm (v2) | ecosystem: Environmental > Terrestrial > Deep subsurface > Cave > Wall biofilm... | reverse complement strand
AGGAGCGTCATCATCGGGATCCAGGCTGATGGCTACATCAAATACATCGAGAGCTTCCCCGAATCGTCGTAGCAGGTGAAGAATCTTGCCTTTCTCGGCGTAAGCGCTTGCGCTGCTTTCATCGAGCTCAATTGCCCTGTTACAAGCACTCAGTGCATCTTGATACCGTTTCAGGTGGACAAGCGCCTCGGCCCTCTCTTCATGAAGCTTTGCACAATGAACGAAGATTTGGAGCGCCTGGTCGTACATAGCCAGCGATTTTTCATGATCCCCTCTGTAATATCGGAGGCTTGCGACGCGTTCGTAGACATCCAGATTGAGTGGGTCAAGTTCTATACTCCGTGCGAAAGCTGCAAACGCTTCATCATATTGTTTGAGCGTGATGAGCGCATTGCCTGCTTCGTAGTAATCCCCAGCAGATTGGCAGTGTTTCGCTAGCGTTTCTTTCGCAGTCGTTTGTCTTTTTACCCTATCAGCGTTTTCCTCGAATTCCTGCGTGTGAAATATGTAGGAGGAGAGAAAATGGCTGCCGCTCTGTGCTCTACTGTCGGAGGGGTCAAGCGGAAGGGCATGGTCAAAAGCGGCTTGAGCCTCTGTGTAACGATGTAATGAGATAAGAACGTACCCTTTCTCTCCCCAGGCTCTGGCCGAAGTGGGATCAAGCTGCAGGACATCTTCGTACACAGCAAGCGCATCTCTGCTCCGGCCTAACTGGCTCAGCATTTCTCCTTTGCCGAACAAAGCTTCCAGGCATCCGGGATCACGTTGGAGCGCTTGCTCATACGAAAGCAGGGCCTCCTTGTAGCGCCAGGTTTTGTCGAGCATTATTGCTTCCTCGAGCAGCTGCGCGACCGTCATCTTCTCGCGGTCGATGCTGCGAGGTTGAGGAACGTGAATAAGTGGCCGGGGAGAGGCCGATGCTGGCTCTGGTGGCCGCCGAGCGGGACCTGGGGCGCGCGCTTCTGGGAGAGGGACGGGACGCGGGGCCTGTCCGACCAATGTACTGCCCGGTGCCCCCTGGTTTCTCTGGAGCTCTTCCAGGAGAATGAGGCTGCACTCGTGGCAGTAGGGGACCTCACCTAACCGTTGATAGTCGGCCATGGCGAGGTAGAAGAGGTGCTTGCAGATCCGGCAGGTGAGTCGCTTGACCGGCCCGTTATAGCCGTCGGGGATCACGGGGGTGATGTTCATCGCGGCGCTCCTTTTTCAGTGGGATGGCGACACTAACTTCGGGATTCCAGATCTCTATGGAAGAGCTAATCAGAACAGGATGCCATAAGGGTATGAAAAACCGCGCCAAAGTGCAGGGGGGATAGTGTCGCTGGCGACACTAATCATGGCAGCGGCGACACTAATTCCGGGATCCCACACTTGTGCGAGCCAGTAATGTTTTACCAGAGCCAGGAGGGCCACTCATCAAAACGTTGTGCCCACCGCTCGCGGCAACTTCTAAGGCGCGCTTGACGTGTTCCTGCCCGCGTACCGCCGCCATATCCTGGGCGTATACATCCGTTTCGGCATTATCCAGGATGCGCGGATCAGGTATGTATGGCTCGATCAGGCGCTCACCGTTAAGATGGGCAATAAGGTGTCCCAGCGTCTCGACAGGGTAGATGGTCACTTCCTTTACAAGCGCCGCTTCCATCGCATCTGAAGCGGGAACAAATACCGCTTTGACTTGCTTCTCTCGCGCTAACGCCACCATCGGCAAAATTCCATTGGTATGGCGAACACCGCCGTCCAGCGAAAGTTCCCCTAGATAGAGATAGTCCGCTATCTGCTCGTCAAGGTTGATCTGTCCCGATGCAAGCAGTATCCCAATGGCTATAGGAAGATCATACGACGGGCCTTCTTTGCGTAAATCGGCAGGAGCAAGGTTTACTGTGATGCGTTTGTAGGGGAAAAGACAACCGCTGTTCTTGATTGCCGCTCGTACGCGGTCTTTTGCCTCATTTACAGCCGTATCGGGGAGTCCAACGATCATGAAACCTGCCAGGCCGTTGGAAAGATCGACCTCCACCTCGACCAGCGCGCCCTCTAAACCAATAACCGCGCAGCTACGTACTTTTGCCAGCATAAACCACGTGCCTCCTCAGCTTTTGTTAAAACGCATTATGCATGAGGAGAGACAAAAATACAATATGTTTGATCAAATGTACTATGCCCGCTATTTCACCCTGACGCGTAAGAGGCCTGGTACAAGGGCGACAATTGCCAGCGTAGCGAAAATGCAGGCCAGGCCACCGCTTACAACCGAGAACTCAGGTGTAAAAAGTCCCGCGACCAGGCCAGATTCGAATTGACCGAGCATGGGACCACCTATCACAAACATGGCGTTAACTGCGCTGATACGCCCGCGAAACTCGTCAGGGGTTGTTAACTGAACTATCAGGCCGCGCAGAATCATGCTGACCATATCTGCCGCACCTGCTAGCGCGAGAAACAAGACTCCAAGCCACAATGGAGTCGGGGAGAGACCGAATGCTATGATACACAGGCCCCAGACAATGATCGCCAGTACAACACCCAGACCCTGGCGTGAGATGCGTCCAATCAGTCCGGTGAATGGCGCAAGAGCAACCGCACCAATAGAGGTTGCCGCCATCAAGATTCCCAGTCCTTGCGGGCCGATGTGCAAAATATCACTGGCATAGATAGGCAAAAGCGCCCGTGGCGAACCAAAGAACGTAGCGAAAAAGTCAAGCGAGAGCACAGCCAGGATCACCGGGTGCGCGCGCAGGAACTTGATCCCATCTACAAGCGCACCTATGCTCGCCTGCGCCCGCTTCTCAGCTGGAATGCGCGGAACGACCATTAAGAGCAAGGAACCTATGACGACGAAATAGGAAACGACATCGACCCAGTAGGTATTCGCAATCCCTATCCACGCAATTGCAAAACCACCCGCAGTCGGGCCAATAATAAAGGTCAACTGCATCATAACCATGCTCAATGATAATGCATTTGCCATTTCCTCGCGGGGTACCAGGCCAGGAATCATCGCTTGCCGGGTTGGAAATTCAAATGCAGAAACACTGGCGGATATCAACACAACAACAAAAATGATAACGATATTTATCACGTGTAAGATCGTACAGAGCGCCAGCACGGCAGACATCGTTGCGAGCACCAGTTCGATCACAATGAGCAATTTGCGCCGGTCAAACACATCTGCGAAAACCCCACCTACAAGGGAAAAGATCAAACGAGGGATCGCCTGGAGAAGTCCAATCAAACCCAAGGCAATGGCTGAATTCGTGAGCAAATATACCTGCCAGGCAACAGCTACCACCTGCATCTGTGTTCCCGCCGAAGAGATTAACTGGCCCCAGAACAGCAATGCATAGTTGCGATTGCGCAGTACTTTCCAGGGTCCCAGTGAACGTTTAGCGGGGATAGCCACAGCGGGGGTAGATCGTGAAGTCGCTTGACCAGTGTGGTCTTCAACTGTTTCTTTCTGTGGTTCAATCGTCATGTTTGATAAAGCTCATATCCTACGCTTCCTCAAAGGAGGGTAGTACGATCACCTCTTGCCCGGGTTTGAGGGATGTTTTTAGCCCATCAATGCCTGCTATGAGCTCGTTGTTGACAAAAATTTTGATATGATTCCGCACCTGGCCGTGCTCGGAGCAAAGGTGCTCCCAGATCAGGGGATGTTGGCGCTCTAATACATCCAAAAGTTGTCCTACGCTATCGGCCTCAAGCAGAATCTGGCTTTTGCCATTACTATAGGCGCTTAACGTCGATGGTAAGCGCAGCATCACGGTCGCTTTTTCTTCATCATTCATATCGATAAAATTCTACAGAGTGATGATTCGCACAAATGCCCTTACGAAAACAATCGTTGCGCTTCATCAAAAAAATACGCTCGATGTTGCCAATGTGGAGTATACTCCTAAGCAATCCTGCTTGCAAGTAAACACAAAGGTCTGCCACAAATGGGGGGTCAAGGATGAACGACCACCCGCGTAGGGGCGGGAGAGGAGAGAACGAGGGGTGGGGGCGCTTGCGCCGCCCATGTCTCCATCATGACTGCCTTGGTGGAGCCAACATCATGATTTTGCTGCTTCTACCGCCTCTGCTACAGTCCCCACTACTATCGCACCTGCTTGCAGCAAGTCTCGTATCACGTTCATACCCTCGCCGCCGGTATAGTCTCGTTGGATTATGCCTGTCTTCTCTAACAACTCGTCATCGCTATTTGTGGCGGAATCTTCTTTCGCCTCATTGCTGGGACCAGCTCCGGCAGGAGCCAGCAGGAGAACCCTTATCCCACGACGTGCCGCAGAAAGCGCCTCTTGCAGCAGGGCAAGATTGCCTGGGCCAACAGGCACCGGGCAAAGAATGAGCAGTGTTACTCGCATCAGGCTTTTGTGCACTTGCGCTAATATCGCGGGTGAGATTGGCGCATAAGGCTGCTCCGTGATAACTTCACTCGCAAGGCGAAGTGCCAGGGTATGATCACTATCGCCGATGTTGAGTGCGCCGGCAATGAAAGGTATGTGAGCGTCTGCCAGCGCTCGCATCAATAGCTCGCCGGAACCACCACCTGCCATAACAAGCACTTGAGATTGCGATTCTTCCTCGCGCTCGTCTTCCAAAGTCTCATCGGCTGGAGGTAAGACGCTCAGATGCTCAGCACCGCGCAGTATGCCCACCTGCACATTAACGCCATAAACACGCTTGAGCAAGTGTGGTTCTAAAACTTCAGCAGGGCCAGCATCAGCCACCACAGCACGCTGGAATAGCAGGAGGCGCGGAAAATACCGTGCCGCCAGGTTCAGATCATGCATGGCGGCGATCACAGTCACCCCACGTTCGCGGTTAAGTCGCTGCACCAGCTCAAGGATATCAATTTGATATTTGATGTCGAGATGAGCAGTTGGTTCATCCAGCAGCAGCAATGTGGGCTGTTGCGCCAGCGCCATTGCTACCATCACCCGTTGTCGCTCACCTCCGCTTAGCTCATTGAAGATTCGCCTGGCCACCGAAGTGATATCAGCAGCTTGCATTGCGTCCTCTATAATGTTCTCATCATCCCTGCTTCTTGACCCTAAAAGGCTGACATAAGGGGTGCGGCCCAGGTTCACCATTTGCTCAACGTTAAAGGCAAAGGGCATATGTAATTCCTGTGGAACCACCGCGATACGCTGGGCGATGCCGTGTCGTCCCCATTCTTGCAGATCGCGCCCCTCCAGGACAACTTTTCCCTGCTGTGGGCGCAAGACGCCGCTCACCAGGCGCAGCAAGGTGGTTTTGCCTGAACCATTTGGCCCCAGCAATCCGACCATCTCGCCTTTGCGAACCTGTACATGCACGTCATACAGTAGTGGCTCGCGCTCATATCCAAAGGTAACGCCCTTGACCTCTAATAAGACGGGCGAAATGAATTGCTCCACTACATTGTTTCCTTCATCTACCATCGGTATGTTCGCTTACTGTTCCTGAGCAGGAATAAGAAAAAGGGCGCCCCTACAAGTGCAGTAAGAACGCCCACAGGCAACACGGCAGGAGCAATCACTACGCGCGCCAGCAGATCAGCCAGTGTGAGAAAAATAGCGCCACCCAGCGCCGAGGCCGGAAGAAGTAAGCGGTGACGCGGTCCCAGTAAGAGGCGCATCGCGTGGGGCGTCACCAGCCCTACAAAAGCAATCAGCCCGCTTATTGAGACAGCCGCAGCCGTTATAAGCGATCCAACAATAATAATCAGTAATTTGTAGCGCTCGACATGTAATCCAAGGTGCGCTGCACCCTCTTCGCCCAATGCAAAAGCATCCAGCACATTTGCGAGCAACAAGGAGAACACGAAACCAGCGAGGATGATAGACCCGGCAACAACAATGGGGGTCCAGTTCGTAACAGCTATACCACCGGAGAGCCAGCTAAACAGGGCCTGTATACCAAACTGAGCATGCGGGCTAAGCATCAAAATGAGCGTTTGCAGTGCGACCAGGACCGCATTGACTACGACGCCTGCCAGTAGCAATGTCACAACAGGAGTTTGACCACCAACCCGGGCAATAGCATAGACGAACAGCACTGTGAGCATTGCCCCGCCAAATGCCAGCAGAGGCGTCAACGAAAAGAACGAACCATAGATGGTGTCGAACGGCAATACAAAGGCGATGACCGCGCCCAACGCAGCACCCGACGAAGTACCGATGAGAAAGGGATCCGCCAGTGGATTGCGAAGCATGCCCTGAAAGAGAACGCCCGCAACAGCAAGGGCGCAGCCAACGAGCGCTGTACCAATTACAACGGGCATACGTACCTGCCACACGATCACTTCTGCGGTGAGGTCCCACTGCCGCGCAAAATGGAACAGACCTGTACCGTTCAAGAGAATCTGTGTGATAGTGCCGATAGGAATTGGCGTAGAACCAAAACTCACAGCTACGAGAATGACGACAAGCAGCATGCAGCTCAACGCCAGTAGGAGGAGCGATGCTGGCAGCGCCCGCCTACCCTCTCGTAGGTGTTTCAGTTGGAATTTTTCTGCTGCAAGTTTCATTTGTTGCAAACTACGCTCCAGTCCAGTCAGGGCTTCCATTATACATGGATGCTGACCTTCTGTACAGTTGACAAGAAGCATAGAGAGGATGATACTACAGTTCAAGCATAGCAAAGAAGCGAAACAAAATAGAGCAATGCGTATCCGTCCATCGATTAAAGGACTATCAGTTAGATGACGATTGAAAAAGATTTTTTCCGGCAAGTGATGGGCCAGTTTGCAACCGGTGTTACCGTAGTAACTACTCGTAGCCAGGAGGGGCTGGCCGGCCTGACAGTCAACTCGTTCGCCTCTGTCTCGCTAGACCCACCCTTAGTCATGATCTGTATCGATTTACACAGCATGGTTCTGCCATTTATTCGTGCCAGCGGAACATTTGCCGTCAATATTTTGACGAGCGAGCAGGAAGCGCTTTCACGTTGTTTTGCGACTACTTCAGAGGAGCGCTACAAACATTTTTGCCACGCAAGCTACCATGTTGCTGCCACAGGCTCCCCGATTATCGATGGAGTGCTGGCATTTATCGATAGCCGCATAGTTGCCGAATATCCTGGCGGTGACCACGCGATCTTCCTTGGTGAGGTTGTCGCGATGGGTACTGATGGCCAGGCGGCCTTTAACAGCGAAGCGGATAAGCAACATAACACCCTGATCGAATGGCATACTGATCAGGCAGGCGAAGCGTATATCCGTTATACTAATGACCAGAAAGAACCTCTCGCCTATTATCGCAGCCAGTATCGACACCTTGCCAGTGATTATCAACGACCGAGCCTTGCAGCTTATTATGACGAAGATTTTGAGTGAGGAAGAAAAAGAAACCAGCCAGGCAGAAGCGATCAATGAGCTACAACGACGCATCCTAAGCTGCCGCCTCTGCGAAGAACATGGCTATATTCCTATGGCTCGTCCTCTTGTCAATGGGCGAGCAAGCGATCGAGTGATGGTGATTGGACAGGCTCCCGGTCACCGCTCTATTGCGAAAGGGCGATCATTTAGCGGGCCAGGCGGCACTATCCTGCAAAAATGGCTTGAACAGGCAGGATTCCCTCCTGGATACCTCCGTGTACATACTTACCTTAGTTCGCTCACTCGTTGCGACCCCGGACGCAATCCGCGAGGAGACGGTGATCGTCGTCCTTCCGCTGCTGAAGTGGCCCTTTGTAAACCCTTTCTTGATGCAGAGCTACGACTCCTGCGACCCAAAGTTGTCTTGCTGGTAGGAACAATGGCAATTGAAGCTTTTTTTGGCAAAGTAAAACTAGAGCATGTGATTGGCGCTTACCAGGAACGCGAGGGGATGTTGTTCCTGCCCCTGCCTCACCCATCTGGCGTAAGTCGCTGGCTTCTTGACCCTGGTCACCAGCAATTACACAAACGAGCGCTGGAGATCCTGGCAGGATGGCGTATAGCTTTCGCATTGTGAGATAAAATCGCTGTAGGGGCCGATTTATCGGCCTCCGATGGATGCTCCACCACCCCGCATAATTTATCAATGCGCCTTCTCCCTACCCCTTAGCTTTCTGGCGCATTTGATACTCATGCACACCCTTTTTAAGCGTACCAAGCGCCAGTGTTGCGCACGTAGGGCGCGTCATAACCAGCTCGCGTCCAAGGTCCTCAATAAGATCTTCAAAGCTCATCCCCTCGACTTCTTCCGCCGTCATTCCCCTGGTAATTTCCGTCACATAAGAAGCCGCCGCGCGACTGATCGTACAGCCCTCTCCTTCCCAGTGAACGTCCTCTAACTTGCCATCTTTATCAAAACGAGCATGCATCGTGATAATATCTGCGCACCCTGGATTTCCCCCGTTCAGACTTACATCCGGGTGATCTAATGGGCCATAATTGCGCGGATTATCATAATGATCCAATAAAAACTCAATCGATTCTTGACGATCCATGTATATTCATTCCTTGTAGGGGCGGGGCTTGCTCCGCCCTGACTTCTACCTCCGCCCTGACTTCTACCTCCGCCCTGATTTCTATCTCCACCCTGATTTCTGCCCCGCCCTTACTTGCCTCCGCCCTGGAAGGCCAGATCTGTTCTGTTACGGCTTCTCGATAGGCGCTTTTACCAGGTTGCCCCACTCCGTCCACGATCCGTCATAATTCCGCACGCGTGGATAGCCGAGCAGATAGGTAAGTACAAACCAGGTATGCGCGGAACGCTCGCCGATACGGCAATAGGTGACGACATCCTTATCAGATGTGATATCCTTCCCACCGTAGATCTGGCGCAGTTCCTCAGCCGATTTGAATGTGCCATCAGCATTTGCTGCCGTCCCCCAGGGAATACTCTTGGCGGTGGGAATGTGCCCGCCGCGCTGCGCGCCCTCCTGCGGGTAGTTGACCATGTGGATCAATTCGCCAGTATATTCCTGTGGTGAGCGCACATCGATCAGGCGGCGATTGGGATCCTTTAGTCCATTCGAAACATCGTCACGGAAAGCTCGAATAGATTCATCCATCGGCTGCGCGTGATAAGTGGTAGCCGCAAAATGCGGCACATCCTTCGTAAAGGTCCGGCCCTCTGTCTCCCACTTCTGACGCCCACCATTCATGATTTTTGCATTCTTGTGACCATACATGGTAAACAGCCAGAACGAATAACAGGCATACCAGTTGTTTTTATCGCCGTACAGGACGATCGTTGTATCATTGCTGATACCCCAATTGCTCAAGAGCTTTTCCAGGGCCTGCTGATTCACGAAGTCACGCCGAAGCGGATCCTGCACATCGACATGCCAGTCAAGTTTAACGGCTCCAGGTAGGTGACCTACTTCGTATAGCAGCACATCTTCATCGGCCTCGATGATGCGGATAGTTGGATCATTGAGGTGTTCGGCAACCCAGCTCGTCTCAACCAACACCTCGGGATGAACGTAACCAGACGTGGCGCTTGCGCCAGTCGTCGCAGTTTCTGTCTCGGGCATTCGCTATGTCCTCCCTAAATAACTAGAGTATTCTGACACAAACCCAACTCTGACCGTTGGGCCAGTGATCACTTTGAAACAAGCAATGCGAAATGCATCGCCAGGTATTGATAACAAAGTTGATCCACTTTATATTCTACTTCCCAACTCGGAATTAAACAAGTGTTGTAGGCCTAAATACTGAGCCGTTCCGCCAACGCCGTATTACGCAGCGCAACACGATTATTCCTGACAGCCACATCCAGCGCACGCGGCTGGCCCACAATCACGCAGAGGCGCTTAGCGCGAGTAATGGCTGTATAAAGCAGATTGCGTTGCAGCAGCATGTAATGTTGATTGACAAGCGCCAGTACGATAGCTGGATACTCACTTCCCTGGCTTTTATGCACGGTAACAGCATATGCCAGCACCAGTTCATCCAGCTCATTAAAATCGTAACTGACCAGTAGAGGTCCTGCCTCTTCCAGAAATTCAACTTTGATCGTCGCGTTTTCTTTGTTGATGGCACGAATCCAACCCACATCGCCATTAAATACACCCTTGTCGTAATTATTGCGCACCTGCATCACCTTGTCCCCAAGGCGCAACATACGGCCACCCCATTCCAGGGAAGCAGATGCGCTGGGGTTCAAACGCGCCTGCAGTTCTTCGTTTAAGCTGGTGACGCCCAGCGGTCCCCGGTACATTGGGGAAATCACCTGGATATCTGACATAGGATTGAGATGGTAGTGATCGGGGATGCGACGCTGCACAAAATCAAGCACAAGATGCTGAGCGCGTATAGGGTCCTCCTCCACAACAAAGAAAAAATCTCCTTTTGGTTCTCTTTTCAAAGATGGCATTTGGCCGGCATTGATGCGGTGCGCATTGACTACAATCTGGCTTTCCCTGGCCTGGCGAAAGAGTTCCGTTAAGACCGCCGAAGAGATCGCCCCACTGCGCAAAAGATCGCGCAGCACGTTTCCCGGACCGACGGAGGGCAATTGATCAGCGTCACCGACCAGCAAGAGGTGAGCATCTGGCGGCAATGCTTTCACCAGGTGATAAAAAAGCAGTATATCGACCATCGATACCTCGTCGACGATCACAAACTGATACGGTAGTGGATTCTCTTCGTTACGCTGATAAGTATTGTCATGTGGAGCGTATTCCAGCAGTCGATGCAGCGTTTTTGCTTGAAAACCAACGGCACCAGTAGCTTCAGTGAGTCTTTTAGCAGCTCGCCCGGTCGGCGCTGCCAGGGCAACCTCGATCCTGCGCTTGCGCAACACCATGAGCAAAGCACGAATGGATGTCGATTTTCCCGTTCCCGGTCCCCCCGTCAGGATGCTCACCTTCGAATTATAAGCCATCTGCACCGCTTCGCGCTGCTTTTCAGTCAGCACCATATTGCGGTTCTGTGCCAGGTAGTTAAAGACTGCATCCCAGTGCTGCTGGCTCACAGGTGGAAGCTTGCTGGGTGTACGCAAGAGCGTGCGTAAGATACGCGCCGAGCCTTTTTCCGCGTGCCAGAAAGGCCCGAAGTAGATACGCTTCTGCGGTTCTTCGGCGGGCGCAATAAATTGGGCCCCTACATTGAGAGAAGGTGACTGATCTTCATCTATGAGCTGATGTGGCAAAGTTAATCGCGCAGTCAAGGGAGGCTCTATAAAAACATCTCGCTCCCCGCGCAATTCTTCCATAGCAGCAGATAAGAGTTCGTATGGCGCTTGTAGTATTTCCGCAGCGCGGCGTATCAATTCATTTTCAGGTAAAAAGCAATGTCCATCGTCATTTGCTGCTTGCGCGAGCACATACTTCAGCCCGCTTGCCACTCGCGGTACGCTATCACGCGGTAGTCCAAGCTTTACGGCGATTTCATCGGCAGTCCGAAAGCCGATGCCATACACATCCTGCGCCAGTTGATAGGGGTTTTCACGAATGACCTTGATCGACTCCTGGCCATACTGCTTATAAATGCGCGTTGCCAGGTTCATCGACACATCATGAGATTGCAAAAAGAGGTGCAGTTCTTTTATTTCATTCTGTTCTGCCCAGGATTTAGCAATCTGTTCGCGATCCTTCGCGTTTATCCCCTTCACCTCGCTCAGTCGCTCCGGCTGTTGCTCTATGATCGCCAGTGTTTGTTCACCAAAGTGCTCAACGATACGTTGAGCCTTCTTTGGCCCAATCCCCTTTATCAAACCAGAACTCAGGTAGCGCGTAATTCCTTCAATAGAAACAGGTAGGCGTTGGGTGAAGCTGGTAACGTGAAGCTGGCGGCCATACTTCGGATCATTCTCCCATTCCCCTTCGACCGACAACAATTCGCCAACATGCACACTCGGGAGCATTCCAACAATGGTCGTCAAATCGTCGCGAAATAGCCGCCCGCTATCGCTGGAGCGAAAACGCGCAACAGTATAATGATTGTCTTCGTTTCGAAAGACGATATTCTCAATGGAGCCTTCAAGCCTGGGCATACTACTTTATTCCATCTTTATGTTTCTATCTGGTAATCCTAGCCCATTACCGGGGTATACGTCAACGCGCTACTAATCGGGGGTTCTATCCTTACGTGGGGAAATACCCTTCCTTTACGGTCGAGGGTGGTGTAGGGGCCCGATTTATCGCGCCCATCGCCGATCATGATTTTTACCATTCAAGATCGGTCAAGTTTTGTCACCCTGAGCGAAGGGTCTTTCTCGTCAGGCAGCGAGATCCTTCGCGGAGTTTACCCTGAGCGAAGCGAAGGGCTCAGCATGACAGGACTGGACTTTTCCGTTCGTGAAGCACTGTCAAGTGCATTTGAACCGTGCCTTAAGTTATATACTATAAGGGATAGGATTCCCTCAACAGGGAACAACCCAGAGTTAGAAAGAAACACAACCAGGTATGACACAGACACCACAACCCGCTAACAATGACAAAAAGGCACAGGTACAAGATTACTTCGCGCGCACAGCGGAAAGCTATGTTGCCAGTTTCTCGCACCGCGCAGGAGACGACTTGCAGCGACTAATCGAGCTTGGAGAATGGAATCCCCAGCTTCAAGCGCTTGATATCGCTACCGGAGGCGGGCACACCGCCCTGGCTATCGCGCCATACGTGGCACGGGTGACGGTCACCGACCTGACACCCCGTATGCTCGAAAAAGCGCGCGATTTTTTGCTTGCGCATGGTGTAACGAATGCTGTGTTTCAGGTGGCAGATGCCGAGCAGCTCCCGTTTGATCCCACGACCTTCGATCGCGTTACCTGTCGCATCGCTCCCCATCATTTTCCCACTATACCCCCGTTTGTGCGAGAAGTTGCACGCGTCTTGAAACCTGGTGGCCTTTTCCTGCTTATTGATTGCATAGCTCCAAGTGATCCAGAGCTGGACATATTCGACAACGCTGTCGAAAAATGGCGTGATCCATCACATGGGCGATCATGTACGGCAGAGGAGTGGCAAGCTTTTTTTCAACCGGCAGGGCTACCTATCGAACATCTTGAATTTTTTCGTAAAATTCACGACTTCGATGATTGGACAGCACGCTCACAAATGCCCCCCAACGAAAAGGCAAAGCTTGCACAGTTCATCCTGCAGAGCAATGACCGTATCCAACGCTATTTTGAGGTCACGCGTAATCAAGACGGCCAGCTCATCAGTTTTACGAACGATTTCATTTTGCTCAAAGGTCGAAAGGAAACTCAACCATGACTAATCATAATTCTGAATTAGCATTCTTGATGCAGCAAGCAAAAACACGCCACAAGATTGAAGCAGCCATTACACATCAATTTGCTCCTGAGGACGAGGGATTGCAGTTTGCCCTGATGGCAGCGAAGCAGGCAGGACTGCCACAGATCCAAATTTCGCCTGTTCAGGGCAAGCTGCTGCAACTGCTTGCTGTCGCTTGCAATGCACAAAAAATTCTTGAAATCGGATCACTGGGTGGTTACAGCGGTATCTGGCTGGCGCGAGCATTGCCCCCGCACGGTCGTCTCATATCCCTGGAAATCAATCCTACCCACGCCAGGTTGGCGAGTAACGCCTTTGCTAAGGCAGGCGTAAGCGACCGTGCGGAGGTGCGAGTCGGCAAAGCGCTTGATCTGCTCCCACAATTGGTGAGCGAGGCCCCTTTCGATCTTGTTTTTATTGACGCCGATAAGCCTCCCTATCCCCAGTACCTTGAGTGGGCACTCCGCCTTGCCCGGCCCGGCAGTATCATCGCTGCGGACAACTGCGTGCGCAGCGGCAAAGCATTTGAAGAACCGGAAGACGAAGGAATGGCTGGCGTTGTAGCATATAACAGGCGTATCTCAAGCGACCCGCGGCTAATGTCCCTGGTTATGGCAATGGATGATGACTATACCGACGGATTTGCTATCTCGGTAGTGAAGCAATAAGCGCATCCCTACTTCACGGGGATCCTATCCCAACCTGGCAACTGTACATTCATTTTGCTGTCGAGTTTCAGCAGCAAACTCTGTGTCTTTGTAGTCAGATCATCAAACCACATCTTCTGACTGCCATCCATATAATAAGCAGTAACAACCAGCCCATGACCATATGGGGCGAAAGCAACGTCACCGTCACAAATTACCGCAGCAACTTCAGGGCCACAGAGAGAGGTTGCACCAGGAGCAGCATCGTCAAGTACGACCTGGAATTGCTGCCCCGTTGCTGCAAACTTTATGACCTGGAACTTCCCTGAACTGAGGCGCATAGCTTCTAATGAGTTGTCCAGAGCAAAACCAATTGGTTTAGCATAACCGGCAGCCGTGAAATCCTGGCTCAACATCTCTCTTGGATAGCTTCCATCGCTATTGGCTGACCGGATATGCGGCCATCCTGATTCTTCTCTTTCCGCGTAATAGATTGTTGAGCCATCGGGGCTGAGCCAATAACTGGAGCCTTTTCCAGTAGGAGATGCTGACACTATCTGAGGCGAGGTACCAGCAGCGTTAAGTTTGATACGGTAGAGAGTCCCTTCATAGGGATCAATCGCACCAATGAAATACAGGTAGGGAGCGTGAAAGAACGTGAGGCGCTTAACCTTGAGTGTAGGGAAGACATTTATCGAGGCGCCTGAATGAATATTCACAAGCGCAACGCCGTTGTGCTGGCTGGCAATCAGCGCGTGATCGTTATCCATCCAGACTGCATTGACAGCGTTCTCATCTTTCAGCTCATAAAAGAAGTTCGTACCTTTGACTGGTATCGACGTTGAATACATGGTATGACCGCTAGCGGAGAATTGGTAGAGTAAATTGCGCCCATCGGGAGAAATGCCATCAAGTCGTATATTGTCAGGAACCTGCGACGATGATACCAGGTCAATATGCCGGCCGTTTGCGGGATTGTAGTTATAAATCCCTATGAGCTTAGACATACCTGGAGCGGCCATTGTCAGCCCAATCACAACCGAGTCCCAGCCATGCGAATCCACCCCCGCAGGAACATGCCCCGCAGGTACCGGGCGGTTCAAATGATGGCCGAAAACGCCAAAGGCAAAGAGTATGAGCGCTGCCACAGTCGCCAGTAGCATGGCATTACGCAGCCAGCTATGCACATAGCCAGTAGGCATAGTCTCCAACTCGTGATGATGTGTGCCATTCAGCTTTGGAGACTCAGGAGCCAGGACTATCTCTTGAAGATGATAGCCCACCCGCCTCTCAGATGTACCCGGTCGCGATCCATTATTCTGTTCGGTGCGAATCGCGGCCAAGATATCTGAGATTGTTGAGGAAACCGGAGCCTCACTCCCGATTAAAAAATCTCGCAACATTTCCCGCTGCTGAGAGCGAACACGGCGGCCCTGCGCAAGCAAAACTGTGCATGTCGGGCAATGGGGTAGATGCAGGCGTAGTTTACCCAGCAGGCGCTCATCCCGCAAATCGTCCTTGAAGTAAACTTGCCCAGGGTTCTGCGTAAAGCCTGTTTCGTCGAGATCGTCAAGCAAGCGCAGGCAATCAGTGCTCATTGAACACGGTGGCAAACTGCGTAAATCCACTTGCTTCATGACCGTCCCTCCTGATCGAGTCTGGTGTAAATTTGCTGAAAGGACCGGCGCGCGCGCGATAACCTGCTGCGTACTGCTGAGAGCGTATCTTGCAATATCTCAGCTATCTCGCGGTATGAGAACCCCTCGGCATCTAACAGCAGGCACAAGGCGGAAGCTCTCGGAAGTTGGTCCAGCACTCGCTGGATCAAATCACGCTGCACAAGCCGCTCCTCAAAGAGTTCACTGCTCACCAGGTATTCCTCGCCTGGCTCATCGAAAACATCGTCCTCATTGCCCTGCGGCGACGCAAAAGGAATCCAGGTGACGTGTTTGCGACGACGCCATTCGCTGCGCAATTGGTTGAGAGCGATGCGGTAGAGCCAGGGAGCAAAATGCAACTCTCCCCCGTCCATACGAGGTAAAGCACGGTACGCTGACAGTAAGGTTTCCTGGCAGAGATCCTGTGTCAGTTGGCTGTCCTGTGTCAGGCTATAGAGCATGCGTCTAATGCGCGGCTCATAGTACACCACAAGGGTCTCGAAGGCCATTGCTGATCCCTGGCACGCTTCGAGTGTGAGTTGGGGCTCGTCTTCCAGTGCTTTCATATGGCTCCAAATTATTCAGTTGAGTGCTGAATTCAGACCCTCTGAGAAGGGATAATGCATGAGATGGGCATTTTGTCTCGACATAATCAGTAGGGAACAATGACATTCTGAGCGTAGGGGCCCGATTATGCACATTAATAAACTAACCTGGCCATCCGTAGGGGCCGATTTATCGCGCCCACCGCCGATTTATCGGCCCTCAGCGGATTTCCCAAGATCCCGATTATTTTGTTAAAAGCCATTATCTGCCCTCGGTGGATATTATAATGTCCTGATTAATAAATGTAATCTGCATGTTCGCGTCAGTGGCATGCCATCGTATCCTATGTAATTACTACGTATCATAATCGGCTCACCGCACAATTCGACCATAACTTACCGGATTAGCCTGAAACGTGGCAAACTAATATCCTCACTAACCTGGTCAAACACCACAGTGACAGCAAGATCAACCCCCAGCTCTGACGGGTCAGCATCCACAATGTTGCTCAGCATGCGAGGCCCCTCCTCCAGTTGCACAATTGCCACATTGTAGGGCGTATCACTCATGAATTCGGGAGACTTGCTCTGCCGGATAATGGTATAAGAGTAGATCACGCCGCGCCCGCTCGCTTCAACCCAGCGTAATGCATTGGAGCCGCATTGCATGCAGTACAGGCGTGGGTAAAACTGGTATCGCTGGCACAGTCCGCAGTATTGTAACAGTAACTTTCCCTGCCGGCATCCCTCCCAGAAAGGGCGGCTCTCCTCCGTTACGACCGGTAGCGGTTTGAGACGATTGGGTTCTGGCATGCTGAATTTTCCAACCTGTTAGCTTTACTACCCATCATCTTAACATTTTCTACGAAACCGGTGTAGGGGCCCGATACTTAGCTGCGCTCAGCACAAGTTTATCGCGCCCATCACCGATTCATCAGCCGTAACACGCATCAAGAAGTCATGCTCCTTCGGCGCACCACCCAGGATGAAAACAGGTTTAGTAAGACTGTGAAGATCCTAGCGAAAGGACGGGCTTAGGTTAATGCCGTCGAGCTTGTTGTTCATCAACAACCAAAGCTGCAGACCCAGTATTCCGTAGGGGCGAGCGGGGAGAGGATGGGTGGAGTGGGCCTTTATGGTCGCCCGTCGTGGTTCGCCTGAGACGCTGACTTCTCGATCAACGGCCTGCATGCCCCACCCACGGGCGACCATAAAGGCCCACCCTTCCCCTCTCTACCACCCTCGCCCCTACGGCTGTCGATGGGTTTTTCGTTAGATTGATTCGTATTGGAGGACCCTTGCGGTCACCTTTTGGATTCGCCAGCAGTATCTGCTACAAGCGTTACAACTGCGACAATCGCGACAAACAGAAAGAACTTTTCTCTAACCACTAAAACAAAACCTCAACCGTGAAAGCAAGTTTCCCCTTGTTTTGCCCTTTACAATATGGCTATAATCGGGTCACAGGAATCATCCTCAACTTCTCAACCAATGAGCGAAGGAGTACCGATCCTATGTCTGAATACCATGGACGCATTGCCATCGTAGGTGTCGCCGAATCCGACTACGGCCGCGTTCCACATATGACCGAGATGCAATTACACGCCCAGGCCTTTCAGCGCGTGCTGGAAGACAGCGGCCTGCGCAAAGAAGATATCGATGGCGTGTTCTGCAGCTCGCACACCCTGGGCATGCCCACGATCATGCTCTGCGAATACTTGCAGTTGTTTCCGCGTTACAGTGACAGCACCTCCCTCGGCGGCTCCTCCTTCGAGGCTCACCTCAATCACGCTGTTGCAGCAATCCACGCGGACAAGTGCGAAGTGGCGCTAATCACCTACGCCAGCAACCAGCTCTCTACCCGTGGACGCATGCTCGGCACCGGATCACGCCCGGCAGCCATCCCCGAAGCAACCTACGAGGCTCCTTACGGGAATACGCTTGTAGGCGCATATGCGATGGCAGCCCGCAGGCACATGCACCAGTATGGCACGACATCTGAGCAGCTCGCTGAAATCGCCGTCGTGACACGCAGACATGCCGGTCTCAACCCCCTTGCCATGTACCGCGAGCCGATCACTGTGCAGGATGTACTCAATTCCCGTATGATCGCCGACCCATTGCACCTGCTCGACTGTTGTGTCGTGAGCGATGGTGGAGGCGCTGTACTGGTAACAACAGAGGAACGAGCCAGGGACCTGAAACAAACGCCGGTATTCGTGCTAGGGAGCAGCGAGGGACACACTCATGCCCACATCTCGCAGATGCCCGATCTGACCATCACGACCGCAGCAGTAACAGGGCCCCGGGCTTTCGCCGAAGCAGGCGTCACGCCAGACGATATTGACATGGCCATGATTTACGATTCGTTCACCATCACCGTGCTGCTATTGCTCGAAGACCTGGGCTTCTGCAAGAAAGGCGAAGGGGGAGCCTTTGTGCAGAATGGACGTATAGCACTGGGTGGCCAATTGCCGGTTAATACCGATGGCGGCGGGCTATCTTCCAATCACCCAGGTATGCGTGGCATCTTTCTGATTATCGAGGCAACACGCCAGTTGCGCGGTCAGTGCGGAGCGCGGCAGGTAAAGGGAGCAAAACTTGCAGTAGCCCATGGAAGCGGAGGGCTGTTATCGTCGCAGGCCACAACGATCTTGGGCACGTGAAGGATGCTCTTGCCGCCGCCACAAGGGGGTGCCGGGGGACGCAGTCCCCTGGCCGCTGCGCGAGGTGCCCTCGCTTCCCCTTCCTCGCCTGCCGCCGCAGGCGGCACAAAAAAGGCTCCTGAGTAATTATCTACAAGCAAAAAAACTGTTCTTCTGTCGTCTATCATTTGGGTGAAAGATGAACCGATTTAATATTACATGGGGTTTTCTCCCAAAAATACATCAAAATCAACCCTTTTTAGGTAGAATTAATTAGATAAAAATGATATTATTGATGGGGATGTACTCGCTCACCCGGTAGAGAACCGTTGTACTGCTCTCTCCATCATCTGGAGAGAGAACGTCTTAGAAAGCCGCGCCCAGAACTGAAAGCAATCTCAGTGCAAAGCTGAGATAGTACACGGGGGGGACTATGTCCACACTCAGGGTCAACCTGTTTGGAAAATTCTGTGTTCGGCGCAACGAGCAAGTGCTGGATGGGTTCGATGCCCGCAAAGTGCAGGAACTGTTCTGTTACCTGCTGCTCCACCGCGACCACTCCCTTCCTCGCGAAACCCTCGCCAGCCTCCTGTGGCCTGATACCACTACGATTCAGTCAAAAAAGAACCTGCGGCAAACACTCTGGCAGCTCCAATCCGCTCTAGGTTCTCAAAATGAGCGTTTTAAGGACCGCATCCTGTTCGTTGAGCCTGATTGGGTTCAACTTAATTCGGGAGCCGACATCTGGCTCGATGTGGCAGTGTTCGAGCAGGCATACAACCTTGTTCAGAAAACGCCAGGCCAGGATTTGAATGGCTCGCAAGCACAGCTTCTTCAAGATATAGTGCAGCTCTACCAGGGACCGCTCCTGGAATGTTGGTACCAGGATTGGTGCTTGTTGGAGCGTGAACGTCTCCAGAGCATCTACCTGACCATCTTGGATAAGCTGATGAGCTATTGCGAATCGCATCGCGACTACGAGACGAGCCTGTTATACGGCATGCGTATTATGTGCTACGACCGCGCTCGCGAACGGACCCACCGCCGCATGATGCGCTTATATTACTTCCTTGGCGACCGGGCGGAAGCCTTGCGCCAGTATGGCCGATGCGCAGCAGCTTTAGAGGAAGAACTTGGCGTACAGCCTTCTAAAAGTACCGTCGCACTCCATAAACAGATTCAAGCAGATCAACTTGATGAGCCAGTGCCATCGATGGCTCTAAGAGAGACCGACCCGGCTCTTGAAGCGGCGACGCCTCTCCTACATGAAGTACTGGTGCACCTCACCTATCTCCTTGATAGCTTGAGCGATCTGCAGGACCAGGTACAGCAGAGCATTCAGCAGGTTGAACTGGCTTTGAACGCCGCCATAAATTCCCCACAGCAAAAAAAGACGTTCAGTTGACCTTCAAGAGACGTTCAAGAGACGCTTGAGAAATGCTTAAATAACGTAAGCAAGACGCTATGTAGACGTTCAATAAACGTAAAGTGAGATAGCGAGTAGACGTGATGATAGATACCCCCATGTTATGTTTACCTCAGCACCCGATAAGGTCCGGCTGGAGCGAGCGGAACTTGTCCGAGATCAAATGAGAGGCGTGGACGAGTATGGAACCGTTGGAGTCAACTTCCCAATCGTTCATCGTCAAAGTCTGGGTCGAAGACAGCGCTGAATCAGGCGGTCAAGGAATGTTGCGTGGTCATATCACCCACATACCCAGTCACGAGCGCCGCTACCTGAAAAACCTGGGCGAAATCGAGGACTTCATCGCACCTCACCTGGAAGAAATGGGTGTAAAACTCGGCATACGCTGGCGGTTGAGACGTTGGCTGAAACGCTTGATGGGGCGCGGTTGAGCGCTAACCAACTTTAGCTGCCAGCGACGGTACAAAGATCAGGTGACTTTTTGGATGTCACCTTGAAAATCAATGGGTTTATCTACAGGAGGAATCACTATTTCATCTCACTGTAGACCCACACGTCTCATCAAGGAGGAGGCCAGTTATGACAGAGCAAGCGGAACAAGTAGAACAAGCAAAACAAGCAGACCAAACAGGCTCATTACCATGCTTATGTCCCGATGACAATTGTGCAAATCTCGGCTGTGTGGCTCCTTCACCTAGTTGGTGGTCAACGGCACCTACATCATGTCCTTTAGTAATCGACCCTGATGCCTCAGGCTGTCTCAGCGGTGGAACTGTTTACGCGCAGACCCGTGAGTGCAATAGCACAACTGCTTCGAGTGTAATTGACAACGATGACGATTGGGTTATCGACATTCACATTACATTGTCAGGCTCTCCTCCATATTTGGTATGCGGTCTTTGGTGTGTCTCCGCCTGCCTCGAAGATATGTGTGGGCCTACTACATATTATCGATTCCCACGTGATAGCACTGATTCCTCATACTGTTGTTGTTTAGTAGCAACAGATCAATTCACCTCGGATTATGAAATCAGTATCTGCATTCCGGGGGGGAAAGTCGCAGAATCCGAATGCGGTGCCCCATATGAGCTCGCGGTAATTGTAACCCTCCTCTCTCGAGATCAAATGAAGCCAGGTGATATATGTGATCCAGCCACCTATATGCCGCTTGGCGTAGCCACCGCTTGCGAATTGCCGCTGATGACCTTCTATGCGGGAGTCTAGATTATACAAGTAACTTCTGCAGGCGATACTACCGCGCCTGCAGAAGTTACTTGCAGCGGAGTCAAACCAGTACCTACAAACACTGCTTCCGCGAAACTGAAAGCAAGGAGCAGAAATGCTACCCGAAAAGTCTTGCAGTATAGTTTGTTGAGTAGTATGCTGGATTCGGATTCCTCCTGTGATCTATTGGCTATTAAATTCGATGAGGGAATGTCATGGCCAGCAAGCGTTCACCTACTGACAAGACTGCGGAGCCACCGAGAATCGATGATTTGAAGCTCATCAATGGTATTGGCCCAGCAGTCGAAAAACGGCTGAATGGTGTTGGTATTTTCACCTTTGCCCAACTTGCCGCTTTGTCACCTGCTGACGTGGCTGCTGCGGTCGCCAGCCTTGCTGGTCTGTCAGCCGAGCGCATCGTTAAGCAGGACTGGATCGGCCAGGCACGCAAACTGGCAGCAGAATCGATTGTAAGCGAAGCACAAGAGGAGGTTGAGACTCCCGCAGCGGCCATAGAAGATGCTCTCGTTGCTATACCTCCGGCAGAGCCACAAAAGGACACTGAGACCATAGCATCAAAGGAACGCCTTCATCCTGCAACCTTCACGGTTGAACTCCTGCTCGATGAACACAACAAGGTGTACAGCACGCATGTTTTGCATGTTCAGAGCAGGCGCGAGCATTCCTGGACGGGTTGGCCAAAATCAGAGCTTGTAGACTTCCTGGTCCAGAGCGCCGGGGTAAATGTTATGTCAGTTGAACCAGTTCCCGTAACAGCCGAAGAGCTTGAACCTGCGCCAGAGGTAGTTGAAGAGCCTGAACATCTGCCAGAAGTAGTAGTAGAGGGCACGCCTCTTACTGCAAAGCCCGCATTGGCTGGCACGTTACACCTGCGAGACATAAATGTGCTAACAGCTGGGTCCTCAGAGCCTCGTAGATTACTACCCCACGATGAACCATTCGATGTCCGCCTTACTCTCGATCTTAGCGAAATAACAGTGCCGGGCAATACGCCACTTAACTACACAGCGTCTATCTACCGCAAAAGCCGAAGCGATCCTTCAGGCCAAATTATTGGAGAAACTGAAGGAACCATCAACCCGGCTGATAATGTCACCATTGATGTCGAGGGGAACCTCCTGCCAGGGGGCTCCTATCGGCTGGCAGCTACAGTCATACTTGCACTGCCAGGCACGAAGCCAGGATCGAAACCTGATATCATGGCCGTAATAGAAGGGGGCAGAATTCGGGTGTATTAAGACGTTCAAAACAAAAATACCTGGTAATAAATCAAAAAGGGGTCCCACCTGCGTTTTTTTCTGCTTTCGTAACAGAAGAGTTTGTTCCTGCAAAAGCTAGGAGAGAACGAAGGTGATCATCGTGAAAGACCGCGATACCATACGCACAGCCTACTATCTATCTCGACCACAAGAATATCAGGCAGATCGCGCCAGAACAGCAACATTCCAGCAGAACGACTAGGAAAGCCCTGAAGGAAACCCAACCACAACCCTATCAGCGTACCAGACCCAAATCGACTCCTATATTCTACCTAATTAGGCGTTTAGAATGTGTAACGTTTAAGCAGACCAGGAGGATTCATCCCTCCCCGATCAGAAGCAAGGCCTAACGAGTAAAAACAGAGAACGAGGAGATGAATATGAGCACTCAGGACAATGATGGAACCACCAGCGGGTTAACTCCCGGTGTTTCCTTTGGTTTCTGGGGGGATACGAAAGCTGGTACCGGTGTCTTTGGCACCAGCGCCTTCGGCGACGGCGTCTCTGGCCTTAGCAATGATGGCGCTGGCGTCTCTGGCAAGAGCACACTCATCGGCGTTAAAGGCTTCAGCACTGATAGCACTGGCGTCAGCGGCGAGAGCCTAAACGGCAACGGCGTCTTCGGCTTTAGCAACAGCGGCGGCGACGGCGTCTCTGGCCTTAGCAATGATGGCTCTGGCGTCAGCGGCTTCGGCGTCAACGGCGTCAGCGGCGAGAGCACCGACGGCGGCGACGGCGTCTCTGGCAAAAGCATCCTCGGCAACGGCGTCATTGGCGTCAGCGAGAGCACCGACCACACTCATGGCGGCATTCATGGCATAAATACCAGGGGCGGCCTGGCCGGAGTGTTTGATGGCCCTGTCCAGGTGAATGGCAACTTCTCGGCGACGGGTACCAAAAACTTTGTGCAGGCTCATCCGACTGATCCCAGCCGGGAAATCGTGTATGTGGCGCTGGAGGGAGGCGAGGCGGGGACCTATGTGCGTGGCAGCGGTCAGCTCCAGAGCGGCAAAGCAGTGCTTGCGCTGCCGGAGCATTTCGGACTCGTCACTGCCAGTGAAGGCTTGAACATCCAGCTCACGCCTCGCAGTGAATGGCTGCAGCTCTACGTAGTGGAACTGGACACGGCCCAGCTCGTCGTGCGGGAAGCCCAGGGCAAGAGCGGCTGGTTCGACTATTTCATCTGCGGCGTGCGCCGGGGTTATGAGCAGCACGAAGTGCTCCGCACGAAGCGCTAGGCTCGGCCAGCTTCGCCAGGGCCTGGGCGAAAGATCACAATGTAAACGTCAATTATCGATAGTAAAGAACGAGTGGTATTCCATGAAAAAGGGTATCCTCTCATACTCCCAAGAGCAGAGAGGATACTCACGAAGTGGCAGAAACAGGTCAGGACTGCCGCCCCATACCGGTGAACAATCCAATCCGATTGCCTGTCGGATCGCTGAAAACGGCCCACCAGCCCATTTGAGGAATCTCCGTTTTAGGCAATACGGTCTTGCCACCCAGCGACTCAACTCTAGCAAGTGTGGCTTCGATGTCATCAGTCGAGACATAGACGAGCAAGCTATCGGGCTTATACTGTATTGGAGCACCACTCCCGCCTACCTCGACAAAGCCGCCACCAGGCCCACCTTCCGCCCGGAACTGCACGTAGTTGTACGTGGGGTCAGCCTCAATATTCCAGCCAAAGAGGTCACCATAAAACTTGCCTGCAGCGGCTGTGTCTCTGGCCGGAATTTCAATGTGGACGATCGGATGATTTGACACGAGGATCTCTCTCCTTTCAGCCTTGAGGACTACATAGATCGAAGCAAACGACAATCACCAAAGGAGAGTATAGTACAAAAATTCTAAAAATTCAAGGGAATTCCACAGGTTGGGACTTTTGTCT
>Ga0187846_10000435_pt1 | contig 24548 bp, 24 predicted proteins | sample TC_taG_FD_161473 | JGI IMG/M metagenome (GOLD analysis project Ga0187846, IMG submission 161473) | Biofilm microbial communities from the roof of an iron ore cave, State of Minas Gerais, Brazil - TC_06 Biofilm (v2) | ecosystem: Environmental > Terrestrial > Deep subsurface > Cave > Wall biofilm... | reverse complement strand
TCGGATGCTCTTCGCCCACAGCCGGCTGGTCGAGTCATGGCTACGCGCCGCGTTGTGGAGTGAGCCCCGCATTCGCAGCGCGAAGAGTGGGGCGAAGACACTTCTGCGGCGCCTGGGGAGCCGCGACATCCACCTTGAGCCAACGCGGGTAAAGCACTGAGCGCGCGCCCGCGCGGAGGTATCCGGCCAGCTCCAATTCACGCGCCCTGCCAAGGCCCCCCCTGCCCCGCCTCCGCCGCACGTCTGCGCTGGGTTATCTCGTCGACGTGCCGTGCGGCACGTTCGGATCCCGGGGCGGTCCGGGCGGATTCGATGGCCCGGAGGGATTCGACGGTCCGGTAGGGTTCGACGGGCCCGACTGCGTGGACGAAGTAGGCCCGACGCCGGTGTGGTTGCCGGTGTCGTTTCCAGTGGGCACGGTGCCGTTCCCGGCAAAGACCAGGACATCGACGCGGCCGGCGACCTGTTGATTCCCCGCCTCCGCCGACCAGACGATGGCGAGAGACCCGACAAACTGCTGGAGCGCGCAGAATGGCAGGCGTTCCGTGGACGACACAAAGACTTGGGTGGCTGGCGTCGCCACAAACGATTTCGGGCCGCCCGTCCCGCTGAGGACGAACTGCAGGCCCTGGCAATCGACCGAGCTGATCGTGCCCTGATCCTTCAGGACGTCGATGCCCTGCGCGTGGCCGGCCTGGGGGAGTCCACACCAGAGCAGCACGCTCGCGAGGATCACGCCCACCCCTTGCCTGGCCCGTCGAATGCTCATGGTCTCTCTCCTGTGCCCGCGGTGTCCCGCGTCCATTGGTGGCATTGTCCCCTCCTCTTCCGGGCTAAGATGCCGCTCTCTCCCAACCTTCACTCGGGACGGCGTGACCACTGACAAATCATGGCCGCCACGCCCACGCACTCACCGCGACCGCCGCGGCGCCCACCAGCAGACCCTGCGGACTACACACGGCGCGGATGATCTCGGCGGCCATCGGGGCGCCCACGATCATCCACGCCGGCCAAACGAGCATGATCAGAACCGATCCAGCGACCTTTGATGCCGTGCCGTCTTGTCCGCGCTTCCTCATCTTCTTCCCCTCCCTGGCGAGTCTCGCTCCTCCGGCCGGGAGTTGGTTCCCGTGGTTTGGCTTCCAAAATACGCGCCGTCGGAGGTCCATCGAGAGGGTACAGGACTGCCAGGAAGGAGGCAGTGAGCCCGATCACGGGGGGTCTGTGAAGTCTGTCATACGTGCAGCGCAACTGGGATGGGGGCAGCTGCCGCAGGGCCGCCGCGAACGGAGGGTCGCAGAACCCGGTGGCAGGACTCGCGGGGAATCAGTATCGTTGGAGCGTGACGCCGCCTATTGATCCGCCTCGACCGCGACCTCGCCGCCCTCAGCCGCCGCGCTGAAGGTGTGGTGTCCCTGGATTCGCCTGGCGGTGGTGAGGAAGCCGGTGTGCGCCACCATCCGGTGCGCCGGCCGCACGCTTTGGCCTTCGATGTTCCAAGACCGCATCAAGACTTCGATGGTCTCAACGAGGGCAAACGCGCCCGACTGCTGAAGCGCCTCGGTGGTCCGCGCCACCTGGGGGACGGTCGGGACGTACGAGAAGAAGATCCCGCCGGGGACCAGCGCCTCGGCGGCGTGTTCCACCACCCGCCACGGCTCCGGGACATCGAGGACGATGCGATCGAGCGGACGGTCCTCGGGCAGCACCCCGGCGTAGACGTCGTGCTGACGGAGGATGAGCGCGTCTGCCGCCCCAAGAAAGCGGCGGATGTTCTGCTCCGCGATCCGGGCGAAGTCGGTCCGGACTTCGTAGCTCGTGACACGCCCGCCGGGCCCGACGGCGCGGAGCAGCGCCATCGTGAGGGCCCCGGAGCCCGTGCCCGCCTCCAGCACGCGGGCTCCCGGGAAGATGTCAGCACCGACCAGGATCGGCCCGAGGTCTTTGGGATAGACGACCTGAGCCCCCCGGGGCATCTCGAGGATGAACTCCGCGAGCGTGGGCCGCACCACGAGGAACCGCTCCCCCCGGGTCGAACGCGTCGTGGCCCCCTCGTCCTGCCCCAAGAGCGCGTCGTGGTCCACTTTTCCGCCGCGGAGATCGCTGGTCCCGCCGACACGCAACACGATCATGTACCTGCGCCGCCGACGATCGATGAGGAGCACTGGCTCCCCCGCAACCAGCGGTCGAGTCGGCACCCGGAACGCGCCTTTAAGATCCCGGAACGACCGCGCCCTCCTGCGCGGCCGGCACCGCACCAGCCGCCGCGAGGGGGGAGAGCCTGCGGATTCGCATCCGCTCCGCCGCCCGCTCGGTCATCCGGCAGAACGCGCACACCTCCGCCGTGGTGGGCTGTCCGCAGTGGATACACGCGTGGATCGACGCATCATCCATGTTCACGAACACCGACCGGCCCCGCTCGAGAAACCCCCAGTAGAGACTCTGCTTGGTCCCCGGGGCGGCCTGCTCGAGAAGGTTGAGCGCTTCTTTGATCAGGAGACTCCTGGCGCCGACGCTGTTCGGGCATTCCTCCACGATGTAGTCGATGCCGCGGATGATTGCGTACGCTGCGGTCTCGCGCTCCGCGATCCGATAAAACGGCTTGACCTTGCGCACGAGGTGCGGGTGGGTGCTCGGGAGCACGGGGGCCTGGCGGGCTAACGACTCCGTCTGCCAGTGCATCAGGTTGCCGAGCAAGACGGCCGCCTCGTCATCCAGGTTGTGCCCGGTGGCGACCACGGAGAATCCCTCGTCGAGCGCCACCCGGTTGAAGAGGTACCGTTTGCTCAGCCCGCACGCCGAGCAGCTGACCCGGCCGGTGGCCCGAGCGAACTCCTCGACGTTCATCCCATACTCCTGGGGGATGTCCACGATCAGCAGTTCGGCGCCCTGTCGGCTGGCGTAGGCGGACGCCTTCCGCTGGGATTCCTGCGAGTACTCCCCGATGCCGAGGTTGATGTGCAGCCCGGTCGCGTGGTAGCCCAGCCGCAGGAGCACATCCCACAGCGCCAGGCTGTCTTTCCCCCCCGAGACCACCACGAGCACCCGGTCGTCTCGGGTGAACATCCGCTCGTGCTCGATCGCCCGCTCGACCTGGTGGTCCAGGAACTCGATAAAGTGCTCGTTGCAGAACGCAGCGTGATGGCGGCGCATCTCGATGGACGCCTGCCCCTTGCACTTCTGACAGCGCATCACGCACCCCCTCCGGAGACGACCGGCCGCAGCTCGATCGTGTCCTCCTCGGCGACCTGAACATCATGCGTCAGCAGCTGGGAACCGCGGATGACCAGGACCGTCTCGGGATTGACCCCCAGTTCGGCCAGCACGTCCCGCACCCGGCGCCGCCCGGCGACTTCGACCTCTCGCTTCTGGTGTCGGATCAGCACCTTCACGCGGTTACCCCCCGCGCCTTGACGTGCTCGCGCACCCAGGTCACGATCGCGTCCAGCGATGTGCCGGGGGTGAACACGGCCGCGATGCCGGCCGCCTGGAGCCCGGGGATATCCTCATCCGGGATGATCCCTCCGGCGAACACCTTCATGTCGGCCACCCCCTCCTGACGGAGCAACTCCATCAGCCTGGGCAGCAGGACGTTGTGGGCTCCGGAAAGGATGCTCAGGCCGATCGCGTCCACGTCCTCCTGAACCGCAGCGCCGGCGATCATTTCGGGGGTCTGGTGCAGCCCCGTGTAAATGACCTCGAACCCGGCGTCGCGCAGGGCTCGCGCCACGACCTTGACTCCCCGGTCGTGACCGTCCAGCCCGGGTTTGGCAAGCAAAATACGGATCTTGGGCGCGTCCACATCTGCTATTATCCCATGGGGGGTGGACTACGGACAAGCCGCCCCGGCGCGGAAGACCGGAGTTAAAATTGTCCATAATTCCATACTATTGAACGCCCGGAGTTCAGCCGGGGGATAAGCACGCCACACGCACGCAACAGGAGCCCAGGAATGGAGAATGAGTCGCGGACGCTCGCCGGGGACAGCGCGCCCCCCTCTGTAGGGGGCAGTACGATCCTCCGTCCGATGAGGGTTCTCCCCCGACTGCACTACGCGTGGATCGTGGCGGGGGTCACGTTCCTCTGCCTCCTCGTTTCCGCGGGGATCCGCTCGGTTCCCGGCGTCCTGATCGTCCCGCTGGACAAGGAGTTTGGTTGGGGGCGGGCGGCGATCTCCCTCGCCGTATCGATCAACCTCGTCCTCTACGGGGCGTTCGCCCCCTTCGGAGCCGCCCTGATGGACCGGCTGGGCGCCCGGCGGGTGATGCTGGGGGCGCTCGCCTTGCTGGCCGTCGGCGTGGCCCTGACCACGCTCATACGCGCGCCATGGCAGCTGGATCTGCTGTGGGGCGTAGTCGTCGGCGTCGCGACGGGATCCACCGCGTCCGTCCTGGGCGCGTGGGTCGCCACCCGGTGGTTCGTCGCGCACCGGGGGCTCGTGTTGGGCCTGCTCACCGCCAGCTGGGCAACGGGACAATTACTGTTCCTCCCAGTGCTCGCGCGGCTGGTCATCGGCGCGGGGTGGCGCTCCGCGGCCTTGGTCATCGCGCTGGCCGCCGCCGCGATCATCCCCATCGTCGCCATCTTCATGCGCAACGATCCGGGCGACGTTGGGATGCGCCCGCTCGGAGCGGCCGCCGGGGATTCCCCGGTGCCGCGGGCGGGGGGAGGTGTCCCCCGGGCGGCTTTTGCGGCCCTCGCGCGCGGGACGCGCTCCAAGGACTTTTGGCTCCTCGGTGGGTCCTTTTTCATCTGCGGCGCCAGCACCACCGGCGTGATCGGGACGCACTTCATCCCGGCCTGCATTGATTATGGAATCTCCGGGGTCACCGCCGCCGGACTCCTGGCCGGGATGGGGGTACTGGACCTGGGCGGCACCACGGTATCAGGATGGCTCTCAGACCGGTGGAACAGCCGGTCCCTGCTGTGCTGGTACTACGGACTGCGGGGGCTCTCGTTAATCTTCCTCCCGTTCGCCTTCGGTGCGCAGCTGCTCCTCCTCCCGAACGCGCTCGGGTCGAATCTGTTTGGATCCGTGTCAGCCGGGCTCGTCGTCTTTGCGATATTCTACGGTTTGGACTGGGTGGCGACGGTGCCCCCGACGGTCAAGCTGACCGCCGATCTCTTCGGCAGGCGCGAGGCCGCGGTGATGTTCGCCTGGATCTTTGCCGCCCACCAGCTCGGGGCCGCGACCGCCGCGTATGGCGCCGGGGCGATCCGGGCGTCGACGGGAGCCTACCAGATCGCGTTCGTCGGATCTGGGGTGCTCTGCCTCTTGGCGTCGGCGCTGGTGTTGCGGATCGGGCACCCGAAGCACGCCGATCCGGCCCGGAGCGTCCCCGCCGAGATTCCCCAACCGGTCTGAGGTCGCAGCCCCCCTTGGTGAGGCCCTGCCGCTCGCGCGGGATTGAGGGCACAACCACGATCCTGCCTGCTAACTAGCGCAAAACTTCCCGCAAAACTGCAATAAATCTCCTCCCCGATCTCTGAATCGAACGGCTACGGGAGACCCGAATGCTGAGCCGGCAGCACGATTCCCGGCCTGCTACGCGGGCGGTTGCGCGCTCCTCAAACCGCTGAGCGCGCTGCTGGCCAAGGTCTCCAACCTAGGCGCGGTGGGCACTAATACTCGTCTGGAAGGCTGCCACAAACTGGAGGGATACGATGAAGGCAGCAAGGCTAGTCGCAAGGACCTTGATCGTCGCCATCGCTTGCCTTGTCCTCTCTGGAATGCCCGTGCAGGCGCAAAACGTCAACCTGAATATCAACTGGAACCAGAGCCCTGAGCCGAACCAAGCGCCAGCGTATCATTCCAACTGGTACGAGTACCATCACACGTGGCAGCAGCGATGCTACGCGGAGCCTTCCCACGGACACTGGGGACGCGACAGGCAATGGGACAAATGGTGCTACAGCAACCTCCGCTTCCGCCATTCCGATCCGGACCACGACTGGCGGCGCGACCATCCGTGGGACCACGGGCGTGAATACGACCACAGCCGGTAGTTGAGGGAATGTGCTGGGGGCGGCGAGCTGGTGCCGCCCCCTCCTACGTCTCCAAACTCACGGGGACGCGATCAGTCGATAGACGAACCTGTGAGGTCCCTCTATGCGACCGTTCCGGGCGTTCCGGAGCCCGGGCGGGGCGACGCCGTGCAGGGGCGCAACGTCCGGCCCGCCGCGCGCGGGGCAGATTCTCGGCCGACGACCTATTCGTCCTCGCCCAACGCCTCCGCAGTGGTTTGAATCCCATTCTCAAAGCCGGGGCCGGACCCCGAATACAATAGATACATCGGGCTCTCTTCGTCCAGCAGGCGAATGGCGTTTTGGAAGTCTTCCAGGTGATAGTAGAGATTCACCTGGCCTCCGCTCATCCCATCCGGGGGCAGCGCCGAGCCGTCGGGCATGAAGATGAGCTGGCCGATAAACGCGCTTCCATTCTTGAGCCAGATCCGGGGCGGGAACTTGTTCGCCGAGTACATGACCTGAAATTCGGTGATCTGCGTGAGTGCCATGTGATTCATTCCTCCTCCCTGGGTTGCGCGTCGCCCGGATTCGTTCAGCCTGAAACTGGGCCGAACCTCAGCCGGGTCGATCGACGCTCATGTTACGCGCAGCGGGATTCGGGAGCAGTGATCCGCATCACGGTCTTGCTGTGGGATTCGTCACGCGGGTGTGCGCAGGGCGCGCGCCTTGCCCCCCGGAGACTGGGTCCAAGTCGCCTAGGACCTGGGCTGCCAACGTCTCAAAACGTACGCTGGTCCGTCATCCCGTGCCTCCTTCCCCAGGCTCCGCAGAACACCCGCGCGCCTACGACGCAGGGCGGCGCAGCTGCGCCCCTCCCCACGCCAACCAAATGATGACCAGCACGAATCCCAAGCCCATCAGCGCCATCTGCGTGCTGAACACCTGCAAGATTTCGATGATGCCGGCGATGATCGCGACCCAGCCCAGGGTCGTGTTCATCACGCCCGTCGCGACGATGGCCCACCCGGCGACGAGCGTCGCCGCGCCCGTGAACGCGTTGGCCGTCGCCATCAGTCCTTCGTTCACTGCCCCCGCCGCGATCCACGCTTGACCCGCGGCCGGCTGATCCCTGGCGGCGAGCGCAACCAGCATCGCGCCACCCTGCCACAGGAGGGCCGCCCCAACCGCGTGCGTGGTCAGCCCCACGAACGCCAGGCCCAGCGACGCCGCGGCCCGCGTCGGGGCTTTTGGCCAGATCCGGGCGAAGAGGCCAAACGTGAAGACGAGCCCGAATCCCGAGGCGAGCAGGCCGAGCACGCCGATGGCCGCAAACGTGCCGGCCTTCTGCCCGAGTAGCGGCAGCGCCTTGGCGGGATCCTGCGCGGTCTGCATGTCGAGGCCGCTGGACACGAAGAGGATGAAGAGCAGGGCCAGACAGATCGCGGTGATGATCCCCGCGGTGCCTCCGCCGTTCTGAATGCGCTCCATAGATCACCCCCTGAAAGAACCATCCGTCGATCGGTTCGTTCGGTGGTCCCCCGATCTTCTCCTCGGATGTTCCCCGATCAGGGTGAGCGGCGCACGAGACGAAGCAAGGAGTTTCACGCCGCGTACCAGAACAGCATCAGCCAGATCGGCCTGGAGGTGCGGCGGTGATGAGGAGTGGCGTGCGGCCCACGGCGCTGGCCCTGGCGCTGCTGGCGACCGTGGCGTGTGGGGTCCCCGGCCCGGTGGCGCAGGCCCAGCCCCAAAAGTTGCACATCGGCGTCGCCTATGACGTGGGCGGGCGGGGCGATCTCTCGTTCAACGACATGGCGTACGCGGGCCTGACGCGCGCGCAAAAAGAGTTCGGGAACCGGATCGAGACGCGCGACCTCGAGCCCACCAGCGGGGGCGAGAACCGCGAGGAACTGCTGCGGCTCCTCGCCGGCCAGCACTTCGATCTGATCTTCGGCATCGGGTTTCTGTTCACCGACAGCATCACCCGCGTGGCGAAGGACTATCCGAACGTGAAGTTCGGCATCGTCGACGGATTCATCCCGGACCAGCCCAACGTCGTCAGCCTGCTGTTCAAGGAACAAGAAGGGTCGTTCCTCGTCGGCGCGGCCGCGGCGCTGAAGTCCAAAACCGGAACGGTCGGCTTCGTCGGCGGCATGAAGATCCCGCTCATCGAGAAGTTTGAATCGGGCTACATCGCCGGAGCCAAATACGTCAAGCCCGGGATCCAGGTGGTGAGCGATTACGCCGGAACGACGGGCGAGGCGTTCCGCGATCCGGTCAAGGGCCGGGAGCTGGCCCTCGCCCAGTACGATCGCGGGGCCGACATCATCTATCACGCCTCCGGAGCGACCGGGATCGGGGTGTTCGAGGCCGCGGTGGTGAAGCAGAAGGTGGCGATCGGCGTGGACGCCGACCAGTCGCTCACCGTGAACCCGCAGCAGCGCGCCCAGATCCTCACGAGCATGATGAAGCGGGTCGACGTCGCGATTTACGAGACGATCAAAGCGTTCGTCAACGGCAAGTACAAGCCGGGCGTGCAGGAGTTCGGGCTCAAGGAGAACGGGGTCGCGTACGCGCTCAATAAGTACAACCAGGCCGAGATGGCACCCATCGTCCCGAGGCTCGATGCGCTCAGGCTGGCCATCATCGCCGGGAAGATTACGGTCCCCTCGAACAAGACCGAGCTGGACGCGTTCCTGAAGACGCTCCCCAAGTAGCGGCGGGGCGGCACCGGACGGGGCGGGGCGCGGATCGGCCCCGCCCCGGCGTTTTCGGTCGTCCACGCCGGGACCACCAGGGGGTTCGTTCCCCGACCCGAATCGTCCTTAGTGGCCATGGGCCAAGACCTCCTCATCGAACTCCGCGGGATCACCAAGCGCTTCCCCGGCGTCCTCGCGAACGACCACGTGGACCTCACGATCCGCCGCGGCGAGATCCACGCCGTCGTCGGCGAGAACGGGGCGGGCAAATCCACCCTGATGCGGATCCTCTACGGGCTGTACCAGCCCGATCAGGGGGAGATCATCGTCGACGGCCAGCGGGTGGTGCTCGACAGCCCGCGCAAGGCGCTCGGGCTGGGGATCGGCATGGTCCACCAGCACTTCATGCTCATCCCGCGGTTCACGGTCACCGAGAACGTGATCCTCGGCAGCGAGCCCACCGGGCCGTGGGGGCGCCTGCGCACGCAGCAGGCGCAGGCCCAGGTGGCCGCGCTCTGCGCGCAGTACGGCTTCGCCCTCGACCCCGCCGAGCTCGTCGCGCGTCTCTCCGTGGGCGAGCAGCAGCGGGTGGAGATCATCAAAGTCCTCTACCGGGGGGTCGAGATCCTCATCCTGGACGAGCCCACCGCGGTGCTCGCCCCGCAGGAGGTCGACGAACTCTTCGGCAACCTGCGGAGGCTCCGCGAGCAGGGCAAGACGATCCTGTTCATCAGCCACCGCCTGAACGAGGTACTGGCGATCGCCGACCGGATCACCGTCCTCCGCCACGGGCGGGTGGCCGGGACGGTCCCCGCGCGGGGCACCAGCAAAGCCCAGCTGGCCGAGATGATGGTGGGCCGGCCGGTGCTTCTGGAGCTCCCCCATCCCGACGTGAAACCCGGGGAGGTGCGCCTCGAGGCCGACGGCCTCTCGTCGTCGGCGGGCGCCGGGAGGACGGTCCGCGCCGTCTCGCTGACGGTGCGCGGGGGGGAGATCTACGGCATCGCGGGCGTCGAGGGGAACGGACAGACCGAGCTGGTGGAGGCGCTGGTCGGGCTCAGGCCGATCACCGGCGGCACGCTCCGCATCGACGGTCGGGACATCACCCACAGTTCCACTCGGGAGATCCGTCTCATGGGGGTGGCCCACATTCCCGAAGACCGGCAGCGGCGCGGGCTCGTGCTGCCGATGGCCGTGTGGGAAAACCTCATCCTCGGCCAGCACTCCCGGAAGGAGTTCGTGCACGACGGTCTGCTCAACCGCCCCGCGATCGACCGGTTCGCCAACCGGCGGGTCCGCGAGTTCGACATTCGGACCCCCGGAATCGAGACCCCGGCCCTGGCCCTCTCGGGAGGAAACCAGCAAAAGGTGGTGCTGGCCCGGGAGTTCAGCTTCGCGCCCAAGGTGCTGATCGCGGCCCAGCCCACGCGCGGTCTCGACATCGGCGCGACCGAGTTCGTCGAGCGGGAGCTCCTCGAGGCGAAGTCGCAGGGGATGGCGGTGCTGCTGTTCTCCGCCAGCCTCGACGAAGTGCTGTCGCTCTCCGACCGGATCGGGGTCATGTACCGCGGAGAGCTCGTGGCCGAGTTCCGCCGGGGCGAGGTGAGCCCGGCGGACTTGGGGCTCTACATGACCGGGACCCAGCGCGCCCCTCAGGGGACGGCCGGATGAAGGCGCGGCTGTACCTCCTGGAGATCGCCACCCCCCTGCTGGCGATCCTATTCGGCGCGGCCGTCGCGTCGCTCATCATCCTGGCGATCGGCAAGAATCCGCTGGACGTGTACGCGGTGATGGTGCAGTTCAGCCTCACCCGCCCCGACAGCATCGTCTCCATCCTCTTCAAGACGACCCCGCTGATCTTCGCCGGGCTGGCCGTCGCGGTCTCCTTCCGGGCGATGCTCTGGAACATCGGCGTGGAGGGTCAGTACTACGTCGGCGCGGTGTGCGCGGCGTACGTGGGGTTCGCCGTCCGCGGGCTGCCGGCGCTTCTCCACCTTCCGCTCTGCCTGCTGGCCGCCGCCGCGGGAGGGATGGCGTGGGCGTTCGTGCCGATCGCGCTCAAGCTGCGGCGGGGGGCGCACGAAGTGATCACCACGATCATGATGAACTACATCGCCGCCGCGATCATCCTGTACCTCATCTCCGACGTCCTGCGGGATCCGACCCAGTTGGGCACGCCGCGCGTGCGCACCCCGCTGTTTGCGCCTTCGGCGCGGGTGCCGTCGCTCGGGCCGTTCCTCGGCCTGCTCGGGGTCGCCGTCCCCGAGGCCGGGCGCTTGAACTGGCTCCTGCCCGTCGCCCTGGCGACCTGCGTCGCCCTGGCGTTCGTCCTGGGCCGGACGCGGTTCGGCTACGAGGTGCGCGCGGTCGCGTTCAGCCCCGACGCCGCGGAGGCCGCCGGGATCGGCAACGACCGCGTCCGGTTCCTGATGTTCATGCTCAGCGGGGCGCTCGCCGGGATGGTCGGGCTCAACGACATCCTTGGGTTCTTCGGGTATCTGGACATCGACTTCCCGAAAGGCTTGGGGTTCCTGGGCATTTCCGTGGCGCTGCTGGCCAAGAACAACCCGCTCGGGGTGATCCCCGCCGCCCTGCTCTTCGCCTTCCTCGATCGGGGCGCGGAGGGGGTCCAGTTTTTCTCGCAGGTGCCCAAAGAGGTGATCGTCATCCTCCAGGCGTTGATCATCCTGGCCATCGTCGTCGCCTACGAGCTGCTGACCCGCTACATCCGCGGCCAGCGCAAGCGCGAAGCGGAAAGCGCGCCCCCGCTCGTCCCGCCGACGCGCCGCGTGAGCCTCGACACCGCGGGGGTGCAGGAGGTTCCGCCGTAGACTACCTCGCCCCCCTGCTGAGCGGCGCCTTGATCGCGTCGGCGATCCGGGTGACGATGCCGATCCTTCTCGCGGCGCTCGGCGCCGTCTACTCCGAGCGGGGCGGCGTGGTGAACATCGCGCTGGAGGGGATCATGATCGTGGGGACCTTCTTCGGCGCGCTCGGTGACTACTTCTTCGCGCAGCGGTTCCCCGGCCTGACCCAGGCGATGCCGGATCTCGCGCCGCTCGCCGGAGTGGTCGCCGCGATCCTGGCGGGCGTGTTGATCGCGCTGATCCACGCCTTGGTCACGATCACGTTCCGCGTGGACCAGATCATCAGCGGGGTCGCGCTGAACCTGCTGGCGGTGGGGGTCGCCCGCTTCTTGAACATCCAGCTGTTCCACGTGGCGACGCAGTCGCCGAGCGTCCGGGGGTTCGACCCGATCGACCTCCCCCTGCTCCGGGCGGTTCCGGCCCTTCGACCGCTCGCCACGGGCGTCTCCCCGATGATCATCGTGGCGCTGATTCTGGTGTTCTTCACGCACTGGGTGCTGCTGCGGACGCGCTTCGGCATCCGATTGCGGGCCGTCGGTGAGAATCCGCTGGCGGCGGACACCCTCGGCATCAACGTCTACCGGATGCGCTACGCGGGGGTGATCCTCAGCGGCGTGCTGGCCGGGCTGGCGGGGGCGTACTTGGCGATCGAGCAGGCCCACCTGTACTTCGAGGGGATGACCCAGGGGCGCGGGTTCATCGCGCTCGCGGCGATGATCTTCGGCAACTGGTGGCCGATCGGCGCCATGGGGGCGTCGTTCCTGTTCGGATACTTCGACGCGCTCAGCCTACGCGTCGTGCGCCTTCCGGTCCCGTACGAGTTCATCACCGCGCTGCCGTACATCGTCTCGATCCTCGTGCTGGCCGGCTTTGTCCGCCGGGCCCAGCCCCCCGCCGCGGATGGGATCCCGTACGTGAAGGAAGAAGAATAGAGAAGTGGGCTCAGAGCAACTCGAGTTGTTCGGCCTCTCGGGGCGGGCGGAGATACCGGGGTTCCAACGGCCCTAAGCGCGCCTTCTGCTCGTCGACGATCCCCGTGATACGCTTCTCGTAGACCGCGGGGGCGTACTTTCCAGGATACAGCCGCTGGTACCGCCGCACGAGGTCGGGGTAGCTCTGCTTAAGAAACCGCATGAACGCATCCCTCGTGACCTCGCCCAAGTAGAGGATCCTGTGTCCCACAAAGCTCGCTCCCGCGCCGCGCGCAGACTCGATGACAGCCGCCAAGCTCTCGGAACCGTCCGTGAGGCCGGGAAGGATCGGGGCGAGGAGGACGCCCGTCCGGATTCCCATCGAGGAGAGTCTTTCCACCGTCTTCAGGCGCTGCGCAGGGGGAGCAACGGTGGGCTCGATCGAGCGGGCCAGCGTCGGATCGGTGGTCGCGATGCTGATGCAGACCGTGACTCCCGCGCGCGCCGCGAGTTCGGCCAAGAGCTGGCGGTCCCGAACGATCATTGGCGATCGGGTCACGATGCTCACCGGGGTTCGGAAGTCTCGGAGGGCCTCCAGGATCCCTCGAGTGATACGGTACTTTCCCTCGATCGCCTGGTAGGGGTCGGTCGCGGTTCCCAGGGCCACCTCCTCCCGTTTCCAACCAGGACGGGCGAGTTCTTGCCTCAGGACCTCAGGCGCGTTGATTTTTACGAAAATCTTTGACGACCATTCGTCGACGCCGTCCTCGTCGAGAAACCAGTGCGTCCTGCGAGCATAGCAGTTGTGGCTGACGACGCCGTTGGCGATGAAGTTGCCGGTTCCGGTTGTGATATCGAAGAGGCGACGAGTACCTAGGCGCTCAATCGCAACCACGCGTAAACGGCAATTGTTCTTTATCGCCGTGCCCTCGATGGCTTGCTTGCGTGCGATGGCAGGATCCACACTGTGGAAGAAACGAAGCTGCTCTCTAAGACCCCCCCGAAGACGCACAACCTTGATCGGCTTCACGCCATTACCGGACGGAGACTCGATCACGAAGGAGAACTTAAGCTGCTCCAGGGAGCGTGTCGTCTGATTGATGATTACTGCGTCGGTGTTCGTGATGCGGAGGACACCGCTATTGTACCCACCCTCCGCATCAAAAATTCCGGCCAGGAACCCCTTGCTCCATTCGACCGAAGGCTCAGCGCGCCATTTGATGATCTTTTGGATGTCCTCTACACGCCTCCGAGCCTGCGTGCGAATCCCCTCCAGGCGCCGCACGCGGCCGGAGGCCTCTTGGAAGAGAAACCTGTCCGTCGAAACCGCGAAGTCGAGCAAATACCGTTGCGCCCGCTCAAGACCCTCTCCATCGGTTAGGACAAGCCGAAACTGGTCCTGGTTCCCATGCACGCGTCCTTCCCGCTCGTACTGATAGAATTTAAGCAGTCCATCCCCCCGGATCAATCCGCACAAGTAACCTCGCTTGTAGTCTGCCGTTCTCACGGGGGATGCCGTGAACGCACCTGTCCCCATCAGCTTGTTGTTTGTGGTTAGGTGCGGTCGACGCATCGCACCTTGGTCGCTTCCGGTGACGAACTTCCAGCCTCGGTCTGTGAGAAAGCGGTGATCTCCGCTAGCTACAATCCGCGTTCCATCCTCGAGCGTAACGCGATACGCTAGCTTCTCAACACTCCAGTGCGCCAGCACTGACGTTTGGACGTAGCGACGATACGGGCCGGATCGGACGGTCCCGTAGATCCTATCGCCAACCTCGACCTCATCGAGCGGCTTCGTGGTCCCGTCTGCCATGAGGATGGATGTTCCGCCAGATAGGCAGAATACGCATCCGTGAGAGCAGCCTCGGTAAGGATTGATCGACCAGTGGAAGGGCATCCCAGCGACCCGGTTGAGAACGGACCTGGCTTTGATTTCCACAAACTTCGCAGACGATTCCATTTCCTCCGATCGTACACGAACGTACGTTCGTATTCAAGTGCTTGCTTCAATCCGCTGTCGTGGTCACCGGTAACTATTTCCAGCTGGAAGTTTGGTTTTGATTTGACTTAGTCAACGACTTAGTCTAGTATTTTGGGTGGGTGATGCCTATTGAACGTTAATATTCACGAAGCGAAGACGCACTTTTCGAAGCTGATCGAACGTGTCCTTAGAGGAGAGGAAATCACGATCGCGCGGGCCGGCCGTCCGGTCGCCCGCCTCGTCCCAGTCGCCCCAACGCCGACCCGCAGGGTGCCGGGAACGGCCGGGGGGCTCGTCACGGTCGCGTCCGACTTCGATGCCCCACTTCCCGAAGAACTCGAGCGGAGTTTCTCGTGAGGTTGTTGCTGGACACCTCGGCGTTTCTGTGGTGGATCACGGACAGCGATCGGCTGTCCCGGCGCGCCCGGGAAGTCCTCGCTAGCGGCCTGAACGAGATTTTCTTTAGTGCCGTGAGCGCTTGGGAGATCGCCGTCAAGGCCGGGTTGGGCAGGATTAGGTTGCCCGACGATCCGGAACGATTCATTCCCGAGCAACTTACCGCCAATGCGTTTCAAATCCTCCCACTTCATATGCGGCATGCTCTGCGAGTGTTCGCCCTTCCCAATTACCACCGCGATCCCTTCGATCGGATGCTCGTGGCGCAGGCCCAATCAGAGGGTCTGGCGCTCCTCAGCGGAGACGCTCAGTTCGGTCGGTACTCCGTTGAGGTGGTATGGTAGCCCGATTGTTTAAGGAGCCGAGGTCATGAAGGCAATCGACCTTTTTCCGTATTGGGCGGACAACCGGAGCCTCGTCATGGACGTGGTCGCCGGCCTCCGGGACGACGAGTTGGAGTTTCGGCCCGCCGCCGATCTTTGGACGGTGGGTGAGGTGCTACGCCACATCATCATCGCCGAGGAGGGCTGGTGGCACGGCGGGATCCAAGGGGAACCGTACGAACGCTGGCGTCCCGAAGGATGGGAGCGTCTCAGTCCGACCGAACAGCACGCGCACTATCGGGAGCGGTTTCCCACCGTCGCCGCGATCCTCACCGGGCTTCGCGCCGCGCACGCCCCCATCGAGGGATTTCTCACCGACTTCGATGCGGCCGATCTCTGCCTCAAGCGCCGCGCCACCTGGGGGGAGGAGAACACGCTCCGGTGGATCTTCTGGCACCTCGTGGAGCACGACCAGCACCACCGGGCTCAGCTCTACACGCGGCTCCGCATGCTCGGGCACCAACCGCCGCAGATCTGGCCGCGGCCGCAGGTGATGGGGCGCACCCCCGCGGGCTCCTGGCGGACCGGGGAGGCGGCCGTCACGGATGTCATCCCGTACTGGAAGCACCTGCACGGGGCACTCCGAAAGGCCGTCGCGACCCTCGCTGAGGCCGATCTAAGGTTCACGCCGGCGCCAGGCCGGCCCACGATCCACGATCTCGTCCTGCACATCTTCATCTGGGAGGATTTCCTGATCCGCCAGAACCTCAAGGGCGAGATGGGGCGCCCCAGCGGCAAGATCGAAGGGTGGTTCTGGAAGTCGGAGATCACCCAGCTGGCCCAAAACGTGGGCCCAGTCTTCCCAACCGTGGAAGCCCTCCTCGAAGGGATGGACGCTGTGTACGCGGCGACCCGCGCCTACGTCGAGGGACTAGCCACGACGGATCTCGTCCGGACGATCGAGACGCCCGCGGGGCCGGAGACGGTCCACCACGTCCTGTGGTACGCCCGGGAACACACCGTCCACCACCGGGCCCAGGTCTTCCTGCGCATGCGGATGGCCGGGCGCACGCCGCCCGACCTGTGACTCAGAGCACCGCCGACTCGCGGTACTCCCCGTACACCGCCCGGAACACGTCGCAGATCTCACCCATCGTGACGCGGGCCTTGACCGCGTCCACGATCAGCGGCATCGTGTTCCCGCCCGCCTCGGTGACCCGGTGGAGCGCGTCGAGCGCCGCCCGGGCCGCCGCCTGGTCGCGGGCCGCCCGGAGCTTCCGCACCCGCTCGATCTGCCGGCGCTCGACCGCGGGGTCGATCTTCAGCACCGGGATGGGGGTGGCGTCCGGAGAGACAAACTCGTTCACCCCCACGACCACCCGGTCCTTGCGCTCGAGTTCCTGCTGGTAGCGGTAGCTGGCCTCCGCGATCTCGCGCATCGGATAGCCGCGCTCGATCGCGGCGAGCATCCCGCCCATGTCGTCGATCTTTTGGATATACGCCGACGCCTCCGCCTCGAGGCGGTCGGTGAGGTGCTCGACGAAGTACGCGCCCCCCAGCGGGTCGACGGTGCCGGTTACGCCGCTTTCGTAGGCGATGACCTGCTGGGTGCGGAGGGCCAGGGTCACGGCCTCCTCGGTGGGGAGCGCGTAGGTCTCGTCCATGGAGTTGGTGTGGAGCGACTGGGCCCCACCGAGCACAGCCGCGAGCGCCTGCAGCGTCGTGCGCACGACGTTGTTGTGCGGCTGCTGGGCGGTCAGGCTCACCCCGGCCGTCTGGGCGTGCGTCCGCAACGCCCACGCCCGGGGCGTGCGCGCACGGAACCGCTCGCGCATGATCCGGGCCCACATCCGGCGGGCGGCGCGAAACTTCGCGATCTCCTCGAAGAAATCGTTGTGGACGTCGAAGAAAAACGACAGGCGGGGCGCGAACGCGTCGACGTCGAGCCCGGCCTCGCACCCGGCCTGCACGTAGGCGATGCCGTCGGCGAGCGTGAACGCGAGCTCCTGCACCGCGGTCGCGCCGGCCTCCCGGATGTGGTAGCCGCTGATGCTGATCGTGTTCCACCGCGGCACGACCGACGTGCAGTAGACGAGGGTGTCCTGCACCAGCTTCATGCTCGGCCGCGGCGGGACGATCCACTCCTTCTGAGCGATGAACTCCTTGAGCATGTCGTTCTGGATCGTGCCGCCGATCGCCGACGGCGGAATCCCCCGCGCCTCCGCGACCGCGACGTACATCGCGAGCAGCACGTTGGCCGGGGCGTTGATCGTCATCGAGGTGGTCACGCGGTCGAGCGGGAGGCCGCGGAGGAGGAGCTCCATGTCCTCGATCGAGTCGACCGCGACCCCCTCCCGCCCTACCTCGCCCTGGGAGCGAGGATGGTCCGAGTCGTACCCCATCAGGGTGGGCATGTCGAAGGCGACCGACAGCCCCGTCTGGCCCTGGCCGAGCAGGTAGTGAAACCGGGCGTTGGTGTCCTCGGCCGCCCCGAACCCGGCAAACATGCGCATCGTCCACAGGCGGCCGCGGTACATCGTCGGGTGGACCCCCCGCGTGAACGGGTAGTCTCCCGGCAGCCCAAGGTCTGCGTCGGGGTCGAGGTGCGCCGTGTCGAGCGGCCCGTACAGCCGCGCGACTTCCAGGTCGGAAAGGGTGGAAAACCGCCCGGCGCGCTCCGGCTGCCGGGCGAGGCTCTGACCCAGGACGGTGGCCTCCCAGCGTTTGCGGGCCGCCTCGAGGCGTCGCCGCTCCGCCTTCGTCATCCCGCTGTGCTCCTCAGCTTCTTGACCTCCTCGGTGAGCAGGGGGAGGACCTGGAAGAGATCGCCGACCACCCCGTACGACGCGACCCCGAAGATCGGCGCCTGCGGATCCTTGTTGATGGCGACGATGTACCGGGACCCGGACATTCCCGCGAGGTGCTGGGGGGCGCCCGAGATGCCGCAGGCGATGTACAGCTGGGGGTTGACGGTTTTTCCCGTCTGGCCGATCTCGTAGTCGTGGGGCACCCAGCCCGAATCGACCGGCGGGCGGCTCGACCCGACGGCGGCGCCGAGCGCCGAGGCGAGTTCGTTGAGCAGGACAAAGTTTTCGGGGCCCCGGAGCCCCCGCCCCCCCGAGACGATGATGTCCGCCTCGGTCAGCGGGAGCGTGTCCCGGGCGATCGCCTTGACCTCCAGCACCCGGGTCCGGATCGCGGCCGGGTCGATCGCGACCGACACGGGAGCCACCACCGCGACGTGCGAGGGATCCTGCTGCGGAGCGGAGTGGACGTTGGGGAGCACGACGGCGATCCGGATGCCGTCGCCGCGGAAGGCCATCCGGGCGATCGCCTTCCGGGTCATCACGGGCCGGGTGACCTCCACCTGCTCGCCGACCAGCTCCACCGTGGCGCAGTCGGTGATCACCCCCGCGTCGAGCCGGGCGGCGAGACGGGGAGCCAAGTCGCGGCCCACCGCGGTGCTGCCGATCAGCACGAGATACGGCTGCTCGACCGCGAGCACGGGCTCGACGACCGCCATGTACGCGTCCGTGGTGTACTGGGCGAGCAGGGGATCGTCGGCGATCCTCACCGCGTCCGCCCCGTACGCCGCCAACTCGTCGCCTAGCCCGGCGATCCCGGACCCCAGCGCGAGCACGACCACCTGACCGTCCAGGGCGTCCGCGAGCTCGCGGGCGCTTCCCATCAGCTCGTACGTGATCTTGCGGGGTCGCCCGTCGGCGATTTCCGCCAGGACCCACACGTCGCCGCTCACAGGACCTTGGCCTCCTCCCGCAGGAGCCGCACCAGCTCCTTGACCATCGCCGCGGGCTCCCCTTCAAGGACTCGGCCGGACGGGCGCGCGGGCGGCTTGGTGTATTCGAGCACCTCGACGTGCGCGGCCCCCGCGTCCGCGTCGCCGAGCGCGAACCCGAGCTCGCCCAGCGTCTTCGCCGTGATCGGGGTGCGCTTCGCCTTCATGATGCCGGGGAGCGACGGGTAGCGCGGCTCGTTGATGCTGCGCTCGACGGTGATCACGGCCGGCAGGGCCACTTCCAAGACTTCAACCGCGCCCTCGATCTCGCGGTGCGCCGTGGCCTTCCCGTCCCCGAGCTCGAGCTTGGTGACCGCGGTGGCCTGCGGGATCCTGAGATACTCGGCCAGCGCCGGTCCGACGATGGCCGCGTTGTCGTCGGTGGCCAGTTTGCCGCAGATGACCAGGTCGCACGGCCGCGTGGAGATCATGGCGGCGAGCGCCCGGGCGACCCCCAGATGATCCGCGCCATCAAGGGTCGGGTCTTCGATGTGGATGGCCTCGTCCGCGCCCATCGCCAGGCCGGTCCGGAGCGCCTGCGCGGCCCGGGCCGGCCCCGCGGTGATCAGCGTCACGGTGCCGCCGACCCGTTCCTTGATGCGGAGCGCCTCCTCGATCCCATGCTCGTCGTAGTAATTCACCACGTACGGAAGCGCGCTCTCGTCGATCCCGCGGCCGTCCTGCTGGATGCGGATGGGGGCTTCGGTGTCCGGAACGTGCTTCACGCAGACCACGATGTTCATCGCTATCCTCCCCGCCCGGGCCGGCGTGCGCCCTCGTGGATAATGCCCCCCGAGTGCCCCGTCGAGCCGTCCCCGGCCGTGGGCGGACCCTTACGGGGACGGCCCGAGGAGCTGCCGCGCGATCACCAGCCGCTGGACCTCGGACGTCCCTTCGTAGATCTCGGTGATCTTGGCGTCGCGGAAGTGGCGCTCCACCGGGTAGTCCTGCACGTACCCGTAACCGCCGAAGATCTGCACGGCGTGGGACGCGGCCCACACCGCCGTCTCGGAGGCGAACAGCTTGGCGATCGACGCCTCCCGCGTGTAGCGCCGGCCCTGGTCCCTGATCCAGGCCGCGCGGTAGCCGAGCAGCCGTCCGGCGTGGATCCGGGTGGCCATGTCGGCCAGTTTCCACTGGGTGGCCTGGAATTCGGCGATCGGCTTCCCAAACTGACGCCGCTCCTTCGCGTAGGCGATCGAATCCTCCAGGGCCGCGCGCGCGATCCCGAGCGCCTGCGCGGCGATCCCGATCCGCCCGCCGTCGAGGGTGGACAGCGCGATGTGAAACCCCTTCCCGCGCTCGCCCAGCAGGCGGTCCTTGGGGAGCCGGCAGTCGTCCAGCACGATCTCGCAGGTGCTGCTCGCCCGGATCCCAAGCTTGTGCTCCACCTTCCCGACCGCGAGCCCGGGATCCCCCTTTTCCGCGATGAACGCGCTGATCCCACGGCTCCCAAGCGTGGGATCGGTCCGCGCGTAGACGATCAGCACGTCGGCCTCGACGCCGTTGGTCACGAAGATCTTCGTCCCGTTGAGCACCCAGCGGTCGCCGTCGTCGCGGGCGCTGACCTGGAGGGACGCCGCGTCCGATCCCGCCCCCGGTTCGGTGAGGCAGTAGCAGCCCAGCTTGCGGCCGCGCGCCAGGTCAACCAGATACCGGCGCTTCTGCGCCTCGGTGCCGAAGGTGAAGATGGGATAGCAGTCGAGGGAGTTGTTCACCGCGACGACGGCGGCGATCGCCGCCTCGGCGCGCGCGATCTCCTCGATCGCGACGAAGTAGGACAGGGTGTCCATGCCCCCGCCGCCGTACGCCTCCGGGATGAAGACCCCCATGAGCCCGAGATCGCCCATCTCGCGGAGCAGCTCGGGTGGATAGCGGGCCGTGCGGTCCATCTCGGCGGCCAGCGGCAGGATCCGGGAGGTCGCCCACTCGCGGACCGTCGCCTGCAGGAGGCGATGTTCCTCGCCAAGGTCAAATTCCACGCGATCACCCAAGGCGATCTTCGCGCCAAGCACTGGGCGGTCCTGCGCCGGCGCTCACCCCTGCGCCCCTTTCGCGTACTCGTAGAATCCCCGCCCCGTTTTCCGGCCGTGCTGACCGGCGAGCACCATCTTCCGCATCAGCGGCGGGGCCGCGTACTTGGGATCCTTGAACTCCGCGAACATCGCCTCGGCGATATAGTAGGTTGTGTCGATCCCGACGAAATCCAGCAGGGTCAGCGGCCCCATCGGGTGGTTCAGGCCGAGCCGGACCGCGGTGTCGATGTCCTCCTTGCTCGCCACGCCGAGTTCGAGCGCGCGCACGGCGTCGAGCAGGTACGGCACCAGCAAGAGGTTGACGATGAACCCCGGATAGTCTTTGCACAGCACCACGGTTTTGTCGAGGCTCTCGCAGAACGCCCGGCAGGCGTCGAGGGTCTCCTGGGATGTGAGGAGGCCGCGGACCATCTCCACCGGCTTCATCACCGGCACCGGATTAAAGAAGTGCAGGCCCAGGAACCGCTCGGGCCGCTTGGTCACCGAGGCCATCTCGGTGATCGACAGCGAGCTGGTGTTGCTGGCGAAGATCACCGGCGCCGGGCAGATCCGGTCGAGCTCGGCGTAGAGGCGCTTCTTCTCGCGCATCTGCTCGATGATCGCCTCGACCACGAGATCGCACGCGGCCAGCTCCCCGAGGGCGAGCGTCCCCCGGATGCGGGCCCGGGCGGCCGCGCGGGCGTCCTCGGTCAGCTTCCCCCGGCTGACCGCGCGTTCCATCGAGCCGTCGATCCGCGCCAGTCCTCGCCGGAGGAGGTCGTCTGCCACCTCCAGGACGATCACATCGTACCCCGCGCGGGCGCAGACCTCGGCGATCCCGGACCCCATGAGCCCGCACCCGACCACCCCCACGGTCCTGAAAGCCATCCCCCACCTCCTCGCGGGCACGCGCGGGCGCGCGGGCACCCGCCGGCCCTATGATGTGATGATCTCCTGGATCAACGCCGGCCGCGCCGCCGCGGCGGGGCCGATCCGAAACGCCGCGCGCACCCGCCGGCTGGCTTCGTCGGCGAGGTCGGCGTCACGGGTGTGCACGATCGCGAGCGCCTGGCCCCGGCGGACGCGCGCTCCCACCTTGCGCTCGATCACCAATCCGGCGGCCGGGTCGATGCGATAGCCCGCGTGGGCACGTCCGGCCCCCAGCGTCGTGGCCGCGAGTCCGATCGCCCGGGCGTCGATGGCGGCCACGACCCCGTCGTCCTCGGCGTCCACGGGCTGCCGGATGGGCGCGTGCGGCAGCCGGCCGGGGTCGTCGATCACCGCGGGATCCCCGCCCTGCGCGGCGACCATCTCCCGAAACTTCCGGTGCGCGTCGCCCCCGCGAATGCGCGCCTCGAGGATGGCCGTCCCGGTCGCCAGGTCGGAGGCCACGCCCCCGAGGACGAGCATCTGGGCCCCCAGGGTGAGGCACAGCTCACGGAGATCTTCGGGCCCCTCGCCGCGCAAGGTCTGGATCGCCTCCTCGACTTCGAGCGCGTTGCCGACCGCGCGTCCGAGCGGCTCGTCCATCGCGCTGATCACGGCGACCGTGCGGCGGCCGACCGCCCCTCCGATCGCGACCATCGCCTCGGCGAGGGCGCGGGCCTCCTCCGCGGTCCGCATGAACGCGCCGCTGCCGGTCTTGACGTCGAGGACGATCGCCTGGCTCCCCGCCGCGATCTTCTTGCTCATGATGCTGCTCGCGATCAGCGGAATGCTCTCCACGGTGGCGGTCGCGTCCCTCAGCGCGTACAGTCGCTTGTCGGCCGGGACGAGCCGCGCCGACTGGCTGGCGATGGCGCATCCCACCCGGTTCACCAGGTCGACCAGTTCGGCGGGGGCAAACTCGGTCCGGACGCCGGGGATCGCTTCCAGCTTGTCCAGCGTGCCTCCCGTATGCCCCAGCCCCCGACCGGAGAGCTTGGCGACGCGCACCCCCGCGCTCGCGACCAGCGGAACCAACGCCAGCGAGGTATTGTCGCCCACGCCGCCGGTGCTGTGCTTGTCCACCGTTCGTCCGTGGACGCGGCTCAGGTCCAGCGTTTCGCCGCTCTCGACCATCGCCATCGTCAGCTCCGCGGTCTCCGCGGCGCTCATCCCTTGAAAGTAGACGGCCATCAGAAACGCGGCCATCTGGGCGTCGGGAATCCTTCCGCGGACGTACCCGTCGATCAGCCAGCGGATCTCCTCGGCGCTGAGCGCGCGTCCGTCCCGCTTCGCGTGGATCAGGTCGTAGGTCCGCATGCCCGCCACGGCCTCACTCCGGCAGGTCGCGCACGATTCGCCTGATCAGCCGGACGAATCGGGGCTCCATCTCGCGCGCGGCGCGCAGAACCTCCTCGTGCGTCGTCGGTTCGGCCCCTCCCGCCGCGTTCGCGATGGCGGACACGCCCACCACCCGGAGCCCGGCGTGCCGGGCGACGATGACCTCGGGCACGGTCGACATCCCCACCGCGTCGGCGCCCAGCCGCCGCAGCATGGCCACCTCCGCCGGGGTCTCGTACGAAGGGCCGCTCAGCCCCACGTACACTCCCCGACGCACCGGGATCTTCTCCTCGCGGGCGGCGACGAGCGCGAGCGCCACCAGGTCCGGGTCGTACGCGCGCCCCATATCGGGAAACCGGGGGCCGAGCGCGTCGTCGTTTGGGCCGATCAACGGGTTCGCCCCGAAGAAGTTGATGTGGTCGGTGATCACCATCAGGTCGCCGGCCCGGAGGCCCCGGCCAACGCCGCCGGCGGCGTTCGTCACGACCAGCGTGCGGACGCCAAGGGCCGCGAGGACCCGGACCGGAAAGGTCACCTCGCCGAGCGAGCACCCCTCATACAGGTGTGCCCGTCCCTGCATCACCGCCACCGGTTTTCCCTCCAGCCGTCCCAGCACCAGGCGGCCGGCGTGCCCGTGGGCGGTGGACACCGGGAAGTGGGGAATGTCGGCGTACGAGATCTCGGCGTCCCGCTCGACCGATTCGGCCAGCGCGCCGAGCCCGCTCCCCAGGATGATGCCCACGCGCGGCTCGATGCATGTCCGGCCGCGGATCGCCTCGACGGCCGCGGCGATGCGCGCCCGCGCGTTCACGCCGCCACGACCTCCTCGAGGAAACTCCTGCCCACGGGCGGCGGTGCCACCGCGAAGGCCGCGGCCACCGTCGCCCCCACGTCGGCGAAGGTGCCGCGCACTCCCAGGTCCACCCCGCCCCGCACGGAGGGTCCGGCGACGAGCAGCGGGACGTACTCCCGGCTGTGGTCGCTGCTGGGGGTCGTCGGGTCGTTCCCGTGATCCGCCGTAATGATGAGAAGGTCGCGCGTACCGAGCGCGGCGATCACGGGCGCGAGGGCGGCGTCGATGCGCTCGAGATCGTCCCCGTAGCCGCGCGGATCGTTCCGGTGGCCGAAGCGCGTGTCGAGGTCCACCAGGTTGGTGAACACCAGCCCCGTCCGCGTGGTGGAGAGCGCCGCGAGCGTCTCCTCCATCCCGTCCGCGTCGCTGTGGGTCGGGATCGCGTCGGTGATTCCGCGCCCCGCGAACAGGTCGGCGATCTTGCCGATCGCCACCACGGTCCGCCCGGCGGCGTGCAGTCGATCCAGGACGGTGG
>Ga0187846_10000434_pt1 | contig 24588 bp, 22 predicted proteins | sample TC_taG_FD_161473 | JGI IMG/M metagenome (GOLD analysis project Ga0187846, IMG submission 161473) | Biofilm microbial communities from the roof of an iron ore cave, State of Minas Gerais, Brazil - TC_06 Biofilm (v2) | ecosystem: Environmental > Terrestrial > Deep subsurface > Cave > Wall biofilm... | reverse complement strand
GGGAACTCGACGTTCGCGCCGGGCGCCTCGAGGATGCGATCCCAAGACTCGAGATGGCCGCGCGGCTGGACCCCACCCTGGTGCCGGCGTCGAACGCTCTCGTCTCTGTCCTGATTCGCCTTGGCCGACTCGATGAGGCCCGCCGGGTCAACGAGGCTGCGCTCGCCCAGGCCAGCGACGCGCCGGGCCGGGCGCAGGCCCAGATCTTCCGCGCGAGGATCGAGATATATGAAGGCCACACCAGGGAGGCGCTGGACGCGCTCAGGGCCGCCGCTCAAGACAATCCTCAGGTCCAGCGAGCCCCCGATACGGTGATGATGGAGGCGAGCCTTCTCTACCAGCTCGGGCAGCTCGATCTCGCGATGGAGGCGTTGGACCGGGCGGACGTCGACAAATCCGAGGACAGAGCTTGGATCGAAATCATGCGAGGCAGCATCTTCCTGCAACGCGGCAACCTCGATGCCGCGTTGCAGGCATGGGCGCGGGTCACCGAGCTGCCCGATCCTTCGACGGGCAGCAGACCACTGCGGTTGGCCAAGGCCTTCGCCTACTTCAATCTCGGCGATGCCCGCCGTGCGGTAAGTCTGCTCGACGAAGCCGCGGGACCGGACGTTGAGATGAACGGCGACTACTGGGCGATGCGGGCGATGAGCCTCTTCGTGATTGACCGTAGCGGCGAGGCGCTCGAGGCGGCCGATCGTGCGCTCAAGATCCTCGGTCCCCACGCGTACGCGGTGCGAGCCATGCGGGCCCAGGCGCTGACCGCCCTCGGTCAGGACCGGGAGGCCATCGATGAGTTCGATCGGGCGCTGACCGATGCCCCCAGGTTTGCCCCTCTGCACATCGGTAAGGGCTTCGTGCTCATACGCCAGATGAGGGTCGCCGAGGCATTGGCGGCATTTCGCACTGGGAAGGCGGCGGCCGACGACATCAATCGGATCTCGGCCGCGGTCGGCGAGGGGCTAGCGCTCTACTTGTCGGGCGAGCACGAAGAGGCGCTGCGCGTCCTAAAAGAGAACGCCCGGGCCAGCGACAAGCTGCCTGCTCGCGTTCCCTACCGCTGGCTCCCCAGGTGGGCGCTAGGCACCCTCTACGCCGAGCGGGAGCGGGACGAGGAGGCGCTCGACGCCTTCGTCCGTGCCTCCGGCCTCGAGCCGGACAACGCCCGCATCCAGATCGATCAAGGCTGCATTCACGCTCGGCTAGAAGACTTCGACGCGGCCCTGTGCTGCTTCCAAGCCGCGGGCAGGACCGCTGAGGAGGGAGAGAAGACTCGAGCCCTAATCGGCCAAGGTGGTGCGCTTGCCAAACTCGACCTCCACGACGATGCCGTCGCCGCCTACCGCGCTGCGCTGGGCCTGGATCCGGAGAACGCGACCGTGTGGCAGGGGCTCGCCGAGACGTACGCCGCCGACGGGCGGCACGGTGCCGCCCTCCAGGCCTTCCGCCGAGCGTACCGCCTGAGCGGGCCCCAGCCGAGCGGGCGGCGGCCAAGCACTGCGGCGCTGGGCGTGAGCGCACAGCTGCTTTTGCTGGAGAGGAACCAGGACGCGTGGCAGTTTCTCGACAAGGCCCGGCACGAGGCTGAGTCGGACCCCAAGCTCGACTTCAACCGCGGCATCGCGCTGACCCGCCTGCGGCGCTACCGAGAGGCAATCGGGGCATTCCGCGCAGCCAAGGATGTGGCCGGCGCCGCCGATCAGATCGAGGCGCTCGAGGCCCGTCGTTCGAGGGGCCGCTCATGGCTCGACGTGTGGTTCGGCCCTGACACCTCGCTGCCGTCGCGAATCGGCGGGGGGGCTATCCTCGCATTCATCGCGCTCCTCATGGGGCTTATGCTACTCAACCCTAAGGAGATCGCCGGGTTTGCCTGGGTCAACACAGGCGATGCATGGAAGGCCGTAGGCGTGCTGGTCCTCATCCTGCTGCTGCCGTCTGCCAGCCGTCTCAAGTGGGGCGAAGTCGAGATCCAGTCGCTGCCGCAAGAGGTCTTGCCCGAGATCCACCTGTTACCGAACGAGCCGCGCTCGGCGCTAGAAATACTAGTGCGTTCGACGAGGCTAACCCCGTCCCCACTCGGCTCCGCGGTATCCCTATCCAAAGCGACTGTGGAGTTTGAGCGGAACAAAGTACTCACGCATCGCCGAGTGTAGGTACTGAGCGACACTGACTGATCGCCATGCCTACGACGTCCGAGAAACGCCACACTTTTCGCGGGATCCATGAATCCGGATGTTTCGTGATTCCCAATCCGTGGGATGCCGGCACGGCGCGTTATCTGGAACACCTCGGGTTCAAAACACTCGCGACGACGAGCTCCGGAGCCGTTGTCGATGGCGTTACCGGACGCGGACTGGGCCCTGACCCGCGACCCGATGCTCGCGCACATCCGCGCCATCGTCGAGGCGTCCGACGTTCCGGTGAACGCCGATTTCGAGTCAGGTTATGCGGACGAGCCGGCGGAACTCGCCGAGACCGTACGGTTGTGCGTTGAGACCGGCGTGTCGAGCCCGGAGGACTTCATTGCGGGCGTGCGTGATCTTGAGGAGGCGATCCGGCGGCTCAAGGCCTACGCGGCGGCCGGCGCCGACTGCCTCTACGCGCCGGGTATTCAGACGCGTGAGCAAATCGCATCGGTCGTCACCGCCTTCGCCCCGAAGCCGGTGAATCTGATGATCGGCGGCGCCATCGGGCTCACGGCAAAAGATGCCGCGGACCTGGGAGTGCGCCGGATCAGTGCCGGCGGCGCTTGCGCGTGCTGCCTGGGGTGGGTTTATCCGCGCAGCGCGGGGCCTCGTCGAGGGCAGGCTCGATGGCTTTGCGGATGCGGCATCAGGGGCCGACCTCAACCGCGTATTTACCCAGGATGTGCCGAAACAGAGATTGTCAGTAACATGGCAATCAATAAGGTCAATGAGAAGGCTCCCTGGCTCTCGGGAATCTCTAGTCGGCGCATCCGCTAGGGTCACTGGCTCTGATCCCCCGCGACTCTTAGGAGGGATGCCCATTGCCGCTCCCGCGCCGCGACGATCGCGGCTATCCCTTCCTTGCCGATCACGTCCCTACAGGTCATGTGCCGCGCACCCAAGGGGCGTAACGAGACAGGCTTCTGGTTTCGCCACCGCGACGAGTACAAGGGTGAGCGAAGTCGTGGGTTGTCGCGGCGCAACCGCGGGACTGGAGATCTTACGACGTACGGCTTCCGATCGAGCCTCCGAGCTAGCGTTTTTTGGCATCTCTGCGCTGCTCTTCGTTGCCAGTGCGGCATAACGATCATCTGGTGCACATCCATGTCGGCGATATGCGTTCAGGACTTACGCACGAGCAAGAAAACCGCCTAGGGGTCGCCGGCTGCCTATAGTCAACACAGATACCATCCCTTGCAGTGCCCCCTCGTTGGGAGGGCCCCCGCCCGAACAGACGATTAGCGCGATCAATCTTACAGCGCTGCATGCCCCCCGGGTCAGATCATTTAAGGTAGAGTGCGGACACTCGGCATAAGGAGTAGCCGCTTGAAACGACTGCCTTCAGGATATGGGGGGGTCGGCCGTGGCGTTGTGGATCGCCCGATGCGGCGGTCGTCTCTCGGTGTGCCCTGACAAGTGCAAAACAAGTGCAAACGAGGGGGGAGTGCTCTAGCGCATACCACTTGACTTGACAGATGATCATGAGAAACGCTTGATTTCTTAGGCATTTCCGAGAAGATCGTCATCATCGGGGGTCTCGCCGAAACCGGACAGGCGGGGGTTCGAATCCTCCTCCCCCAGCCACGCACCTCGCCGCACCGACCGGCATCGGATTCACGCCCGCACGCGACGTCTCCGGGTGCGCAAGATCGATCAAGCGGACCGCGTCAAGATCGGACATAGTGGAGTTCGTGCCGACCCGAGAGCTTGCCGTGAATCCTGTAGAACGAGCCCTTTGGTTTATCGAGAGCCACTTCGCGGACGAGATCACGCTGGGCGCGGTGGCGAACAGAGGCGGGGTTTCCCGCTACCATATGACGCGTGCGTTCGGTGAGGCGACCGGTCATTCGCTAATGCGGTACGTGCGGGGTCGGCGTCTGACTGAGGCGGCCCGCTCGCTGGCCAAGGGCGCCCCAGACATCCTGGCGGTCGCCCTTGAGGTGGGATACGGCTCTCACGAGGCGTTCACCCGGGCTTTTCGTGATCAGTTCGGACTGACCCCCGAAGCAGTTCGATCCCAGGGGCACGTCGGAAACATCAAGCTGCTGGAGCCTATCAGCATGCAAGACACGTCCGCGGTGACTTTTGACCCTCCGCGCTTCGAAGACCGGTCGGTGCTGCTCGTCGCAGGACTGGGGGGGCGGTACACCTGCGAGACCACCGCCGGGATTCCTTCGCAGTGGCAGCGGTTTTTGCCGCACATGGGGAACGTCCCTGGACAGGTGGGCATGACCGCCTTTGGCGTCTGCTGCAACCACGATGATGAGGGCAATTTTGACTACGTCAGCGGGGTCGAGGTCTCGGAGTTTTCGCACCTGCCAAAGAATTTTTCGCGCGTGAGGATTGGGGCCCAAACGTATGCCGTGTTCATTCACCGCGACCACATCTCCTCCATCCGGAGAACCTGGAACGCCATTTGGAATGCGTGGCTCCCAGAATCCGGCCGCGAGGTGGTCGATGCGCCAGACTACGAACGCTACGGTGAGGGCTTCGACTCGGCGACCGGGTGGGGAGGGGTTGAATTATGGGTGCCGATCAAGAAATGAGAATCCCCGCGAATCGCGGACGATCGGGAGGGGCGTCATGACAACCCGTGAGGAGATTCTTGACTTCTACGCGCGCCCCACGGGGATGACGGACGCCGGCAAGTACTCGACGCTCTTCGACAGATTGCCGGGCGACGTCGACAGTCTCGCGCGTATCGTCCAGGGCCTGGTGGTGCATGAATTTGTCGCCTCCGCGCTCTATGGTGTGGACATATCGGATGAGCGCAGGATCGAATCTGATATTCGTCCGGTCGAGCGGATGCTCGATCGCCTCCTCGCCATCGATGAGCGTCCGCTGACAGTGGCGAGGCCTCCTGAGCGGCGCTTGGTCGGCGTTTGCCGCCATTTCGTCGTGCTCCTCCTCGCCATGCTGCGTGCCAAGCACATCCCCGCGCGCTGCCGGTCCGGATTCGGGACCTACTTCAATCCTGGCTTTTTCGAGGACCACGTCGTCTGCGAGTATTGGAAGCCGTCCGACGAACGCTGGGTGCTCGTGGATCCACAATTCGACGACGTGTGGCGCGGCGCCTCAAAGATCGGCCACGACCTGTTCGACGTGCCGCGTGATCGATTCCTCATCGCGGGCGAAGCCTGGGAGCGGTGCCGAACGGGCCAGGCCGATCCTGAGAGATTTGGCATCTCCCAGGGCGACCTGCGCGGGCTCTGGTTTGTCGCCGCGAATCTGGTGCACGACCTGGCGGACCTCAACAAGATGGAAATGCTCCGCTGGGACGTCTGGGGCGCCATGCCTTCGCCAGGTGCGGTGCTGACGGACGATCAGCTGGCGTTTTTCGGCAGGCTCGCCGCCATGACGCGCGAGGCCGATGGATCATTCGAGCGCGTGCGCGCCCTCTACGAGGACGACGAGCGCGTGCGCGTGCCCGCAACGGTCTTCAATGCACGCCTCAACCGACCGGAGGGGGTCGACGTCCAACACGTGTGAACCGCGTCCCCCCCACTCCTCCGCCGATTCAATCTCGGGGGCGCTCATCGCCTGGGAGGACGCCCGCTCCCGGTACCGCGTTGGTGACGATCGACGCCGTGCCTCGCATCCTACGGTTCCCCCGTGTTTCCAGCTCAGCCCTGGGCCTCGGAATGCTGACGTCGGCTGGAGGCAAGTGCGTCAAGGCTCAGGGGACCTGCCCCGAAGTAGGCGATCAGCAAGGCTCCGCCGATCCTTGACACGTTTGCCAGGAAGAACCCCAGCTGCATCTGTGCCATCATCGGATCCGTCACCGCCCAGAAATTGTGCATGATCACCGTGACGGGCACAAGAAACAGGACCAGCAGCCACGCGCCGAGCCGTGCCCGGTAGCCTAGCATCACGCTGATCCCTCCGGCCAACGAAATCAGGCCCGCCAACGGCACCATCACATGAGGCCACGGCACGTGCTGTTGGGCGGCCCACGCGACGCCCGCGGCGTGAAGTCGACCGGCGTGAACCACACGAAGACCGCGGCGAACGCCGCGCGGCCAAATGGTGCGAGAAGCCGGTCCACAAGCTGGTCCGCTGATGACCTCCGGCTGCGTCCAGCACCTCTCGTCCGGCGGCGGTGGTGTTCATCGACTGCTCCCTTCTTGTGCCGGGCGGACGCGGCGAAGCCGCCTCCTGGTTGGGCTGGCCGATCCTTCGTGGCGGCGCCTCCCCGATGTCCTCTAGTGCGTCGGAAGACCAGCGATTTCCATGACCGGCCGAATCTCAACGGTCCCCAGGCGCGCCCCCGGGAGCCGCTCCGCGATCTCGATCGCCTCGTCGAGATCCCTGACATCGACGAGGAAGTACCCGCCGAGCTGTTCGCGCGTCTCTGCGAACGGACCGTCGGTGACAAGCCGTTTCCCGTCACGCACGCGAACACTGGTTGCGGTCGACACGGGGTGCAGCGGGGAGGCCGCAAGATACCTTCCCGTCGCCCGGATCTGATTCGCAACCTGCGTAGACTCCTGATAACACGCCTCTTTTTCAGCCTCGTCTGAGGCCTGCTCATCACCGTAGACCAGGAGCATGTATTTCATGTTTTACCTCCCTTTCGACGGCCTGGCGAACACGCGTCTGAAGGGCGGCGTTATCTTCCGCTGCGCCGCTCGGACTGAGCCCGCAGTTCGGGATATCCGGCCGCGGCCTTCTGGACTTCGGCCGGGAAGTCCGAGAACTCCTGGACCTGCCGAACCTCGATCACCTCATTATCCGAGGCGGGGCACCGCGACGCCCACTCGACCGCTTCTGACTTCGAATTCACCTGAATCATCCAGTACCCGCCGATGACCTCTCTGGTCTCAATGAAGGGCCCATCCGTCACCGTGGGCTTTCCTCCGGAGAACGCGACGCGAGCGCCCATCGAGAGCGGGTGCAGGCCATCGAGCCCCAACAGCACCCCGGCCTTCTGAAGCGATTCGTTGTACTTCATCATCGCCGCAACTCTCTCCGGGCTCGGCATGGCGCCTGGCGCCGCCTTTTCGTAGCCCTTCGGGACCATCAACAGCATGAATCGCATCCGCTACCCCTCCGTGGTTCACAGTGTCCGCCGGGCGCCGGCATGGCGCCGGGGGTAGATACGCGGAAAGCCTTGGCATGTCTCGTGATCGGTTCCAGAGCGCGGAGTCGAAGCCGCACCTCCCAACCCCCGTCGCTCATCGGTGAGGTTTTCCCCCCACCTCGCGTCCCCCCTTCTCACCAGTTGGTCGAACGGGTGGGCCGGAAATCGACACGACCATCGGCCGAGAAGCATCCCGGACGCGGCGCGAAAATGGCGAGGGTGGGAAGCATCGAGTTGCGGCGGTCGTAGACCCCTGTAGCATCGGTGAGGGGGGGCTGATGGGCACGGACATTGCTCAGGTCGCGCGCCAGGCGGTTGACGTCGCCTACCGGTCCGACTCGCGCCGCGTCCTCGCCACCCTGATCCGCCTCCTCGGTGACTTTGACCTCGCCGAGGAGGCGCTCCACGATGCCTTTGCGGCGGCGATGGAGCAATGGCCGCGCGACGGCGTGCCGGCCAATCCCCGGGCTTGGTTGGTTTCCACCGGCCGGTTTAAAGCTATCGATACGCTGCGGCGGCGAGCCCGGTTTGACGCATCGCTGACGAAGCTGGCCGAGCAGATCGATACCGGCCCCGGCGACGACGCCGGGTCGGGGAGCGAGGAGTTCCAGGACGATCGGTTGCGGCTGATCTTTACCTGCTGCCATCCGGCGCTCTCGCCAGATGCCCAGGTCGCGCTGACCCTGCGCGAGGTGTGCGGGCTGACAACCGAGGAGATCGCGCGCGCCTTCCTCATGGGCGCTCCGACCGTGGCCCAGCGCATCGTCCGCGCCAAGCGCAAGATCCATGACGCCCACATTCCCTATCGGATCCCTTCACGGTCTGAGCTTCCCGGCAGACTGGACAGCGTGCTCCGCGTCGTCTACCTGGTGTTCACCGAAGGGTACTCCGCGTCGTCGGGCCCGGAGTTGACCCGGTCCGATCTGTCGGGGGAGGCCATCCGCCTCGGCCGGCTGCTGATGGAGCTGCTGCCGGAGCCTGAGGTGGCGGGGCTCCTCGCGTTGATGTTGCTGCACGAATCGCGGCGCGCGGCGCGTACCTCCCCGGCGGGTGAGCTTGTCCTGTTGGATGTCCAAGATCGATCGCGGTGGAACCAGGACCAGATCAGGGAGGGATTGGCGCTTGTAGAACGGGCGGTGTCGTCCCGGAGACTCGATCCCTACACGCTTCAGGCTGCGATCGCGGCAGCGCACGCCGAGGCGCCTGCTGCGGCGGCGACGGATTGGAAGCGAATCGCCGGCTTGTACGACGCTCTGGCACGGCTGGATCCTTCCCCCGTGGTCGAGCTAAACCGCGCCGTGGCGCTGGCGATGCGCGATGGTCCGTCAGCAGGACTTCTTCTCGTCGACTGCCTTCTGGCTCGCGGCGAGCTCGGCAACTACCATCTCGCGCACGCGGTTCGGGCAGACATGTGCAGGCGGCTTGGGAGAATCTCGGACGCCCGAGCCTCGTATGAACGGGCCCTCAGCCTGGCGCAGCAAGGTCCGGAACGGCGGTTCCTCGAGCGACGGCTTCGCGAGCTGCAGGATTCCTCGTGACGGCGGAGGTGCACGGGAACGGCTCGAAGACGGCGCCTGCCAGCCAGCCGCGGTTGGCCTTTCCCCGGGAGATTTACCGGTACAAGCTTCACGGAGAGAGACCCCACGGCTTCTGCTGGCCGTTCCCGGGAGGTCGTTTCCGAGTGAACCGCCGCGCGGCTCGAAAGCGTCGCGGGGATCCCCCGGAGGATCGGTCAGCGGCCCATCGAATGGATACCCAAGGAGACTGAGTCCCCGGATCCACTCATGCTGAAACGGTTCTTCAAAGCTACGGCGCAGAACGGCTACCTCCACCCATGGGGTCCGAAAGCGACTGGGTTGTTTGACCCCTCTGCAATCGAGTTTCAGACCGAAGAAGAGGTCGCCTGGATGATGCGGGTCGGGGCAGGTCACCATTCACAGGTCAATACGACCGCGGATCTCGACCATGCGCTTGTCGCATCCCGCAGCGTCCCGATTTCCATTACCCTCTACGTGGATGAGAGTCTGTTGGACGAGGTGAAGCGGCGGATCGAAGGCTGAGCGCGGTTCCCGGACCGCGGGTCGGCAACGCGAGTGCGGCGCCGGCGCAGGGGTGGGCCTCACCTCGGGATATTTTGAGGTGAGAACCCATCGCCTGATGTCCTGCGTAGACGCCGCCGGCGCAGCGTGCGATTCAAGACGGGCAAAGAGGCAAGCGGTCGCGGGCCCACCCCGGGCGCGCGGGAAGGCTAATCAAATTCGCGGCGGGGGGCCGACTGCTCGGGGCCAACGCGGCCGATGACGATGTCGGCAAGCAAGTAGTTTTCGCCCCGCACGGGCGACCCTGCGAGGCGGCGGAGCGTGGCGATCTGCCCGACGTGCGTCAGCGAATCGGCGACAGGGCCTTGAAAGAGCTTTTCTGGCGAGGCCTGCAGCGGAGTTTCCATCGCCAGGTACGCGTCAAGCGCCGCAAGCGCGGTGAAGAAGCGCTGCACTTCCTGCGCCCACGGCAGCGGCTTCGAATCGTGCCATTCTCGTTTCCCTTGGGCCATCCACAGCGTCCAATCCAACAGGTCCCCCATATGCGCCAGGATTTCTCCCGCGCTTCGGGTGACTTTCGCAATTCGGTACTCGCCGAAACCCTCGGGGGCGCCCCGCAGGGCCTTGCCGGCCCGGTACGCTAGGGTGGCCACGCAGTGGCGAAGCAGCTGACGATCGGATCCGGGAATTCCCGCGCTGGTCTCGGTGCCCATGGAGATCCTTCACACGCTCCGGCTGACTCGTTCGATCCGGCGTGCCCGCCATCCTTGCGCCGGGGCTCACCAGGATCGCCATCGTCTTGGTCCCGCCCCGGGGGGAAGGCTCGTCTTGATGGATTCTTGAGCGTTTCGCGGCGATTCTTGTGCAATTTTTGAGCCGCCCCCGTGGCATAGTGGGAGCGTTACTGACAGCACCCGGTTCGCACGAGGGAGATCGCCGATGTGGGACGTCCTGATTGTCGCGTTGATGCTTTTGCTGTTTGTGATCACCCTGGCGTTGGTCCCTGGTCTGACGCGTTTGATGGGACGGTGAACCGCATGATCGTGCTCGCGAGCGTGCTCTCGGTCGCGCTGTTCCTATACCTCATCGTAGCGCTGTTGAAGCCGGAGTGGTTTGTATGACCACGATGGGCATCCTCCGCATCGCGCTCTATCTCGCGGTGGTGTTTCTGCTGGTCAAACCGCTCGGCGCGTACATGGCCCGCGTGTACGAGGGGAAGCGCACCATCTTCGACCCCGTGCTGCGGCCACTCGAGCGGCTGCTGTACCGGCTTTCGCGGATCGACCCCGATGAGGACATGACATGGCAGACCTACACGGTCGCGATGCTCGTGTTCACGCTGGTGGGCATGCTCCTGCTCTACGCGTTGCAGCGGCTGCAGGGGGTGCTCCCGTTCAATCCCCAGGGCATGAGCGGCGTGTCGCCCGACCTGTCCTTGAACACGGCCGTGTCTTTTGCCACCAACACCAACTGGCAGAACTACGGGGGAGAAACCACGTTGAGCTATCTGACCCAAATGGCGGGGCTCACCGTGAAGAACTTCGTCTCGGCCGCGGTCGGGCTCGCGATCATGGTCGCCCTGTTCCGCGGCCTGGCCCGCCGGACGGCGCAGGCCATCGGCAATTTCTGGGTGGACACAGTACGGGGCTGTTTGTACATCTTGCTGCCCCTGTCGGTCGTCCTGGCGCTGGCCTTGGCCTCGCAGGGTGTGGTCGCCACCCTTTCGCCGTACAAGACCGCGACGCTCCTGGAGCCGACGTCCTATGACCAGCCGGTGACCGACGCGAACGGGAAGCCCGTGCTCGATGCGAAGGGCCAGCCGCAGACCAAGACGGTCAAGGTGACCGAGCAGGTGATCGCTATCGGCCCCGCCGCCTCGCAGATCGCCATCAAGCAGCTCGGCACGAACGGCGGCGGATTTTTCAACGTCAACTCGGCGCACCCGTTCGAAAACCCCACCCCGCTCTCAAACTTCCTGGAGATGCTGGCGATCCTGGTGCTGCCGGCCGCGGTGTGCTACACGTTCGGGAAGATGATCGGCGACACCCGACAGGGGTGGGCGCTCCTGGCGGCGATGACGCTGATCTTCCTCCCGCTCCTCGCGGTGACCGAGGGATTCGAGCAGGGCGGGAACCCGCTGTTCGCAGCCGCGGGCGTGGACCAGACCGCGAGCGCGCTTCAGCCTGGCGGGAACATGGAGGGCAAGGAGGTCCGGAACGGCATCGTCGACTCGGCGCTCTGGGCGACGGCGACGACGGCCACCTCGAACGGCTCGGTCAACTCGATGCACGACTCGTACACGCCCCTCGCCGGGATGGTGCCGCTCGTGATGATGCATCTCGGCGAGGTCATCTACGGCGGGATCGGCAGCGGACTGTTCGACATGATCGTCTTCGTGATCCTCGCGGCGTTCGTCGCGGGATTGATGGTGGGGCGCACGCCTGAGTACCTCGGCAAGAAAATCGAAGCCTTCGAAATGAAGATGGCCACGGTGGTGGTGTTGGTCATGCCGACGGTCGTCCTGATCGGGACGGCGCTGGGGGTGGCGATCGCGGCCGGCAGGGCGGGAGTCGCGAACCCGGGACCGCACGGGTTCAGCGAGATCTTGTACGCGTTCACCTCGCAGGGCAACAACAACGGGAGCGCGTTCGCGGGGCTCAACGGCAACACGCCGTTCTACAACGACGTGGGGGCCGTGGTGATGTGGTTGGGGCGGTTTTGGGAGATCGTCCCGGTGCTCGCCATCGCCGGCTCCATGGCCGCGAAGAAGAAGGTCCCCGTCAGCCCCGGCACCCTGCCCACGCACACCGTGCAGTTCGTGCTCTGGCTCGCCGCGGTCGTCATCATCGTCGGGGCCCTCAGCTTTCTGCCCGCGCTGGCGCTCGGCCCGATCGTCGAGCACCTGCTGCTGCAAGCCGGGACGGTCTTCAAGTGAGGAGAGGCCGATGAGCGTGCACATGGAAGCGAGGCCAGACCAGAGCGGGATGGTCTGGCGGACAGCGATCAAAGACTCGTTCCTCCGCCTCGACCCGCGGCAACAGCTTCGGAACCCGGTGATGTTCGTGGTCGAGGTGGGCAGCGTGCTCACCACGATCCTGTTCTTCCAGGCGCTCGTTGGCCACGGCGAGGCCCCCGCGCCCTTCATCGGGAGTGTTTCGGCCTGGCTGTGGTTCACGGTGGTCTTCGCCAACTTCGCCGAGGCGCTGGCGGAAGGCCGCGGGAAGGCGCAGGCGGAGGCCCTCCGCCGGGCCCGCCGCGAGACCCAGGCCAAGCGGCTGCAGCGGCCCGACCCCAACGCGCCGTACGAGACGTGCTCGTCGACGGCGCTCCGGAAGGGCGATGTCGTGCTCGTGAAGGCCGGCGACATGATCCCGGCGGACGGCGAGGTGATCGGGGGGATCGCCTCCGTGGACGAGAGCGCGGTGACGGGCGAGAGCGCCCCGGTGATCCGCGAGTCGGGCGGGGACCGGAGCGCGGTGACGGGCAGCACGCGCATCCTGTCGGACTGGCTGATCGTGCGGGTGACCGCCAACCCGGGCGAGGGTTTCATCGATCGCATGATCAGGCTGATCGAGGGGGCACGGCGGCAGAAGACCCCCAACGAGATCGCCCTCAGTATCCTGCTCGCCGGGTTTACGATTCTGTTTCTGATCGTCTGCGCGACCCTGCTCCCGTACTCCGTGTTCAGCGTCGGGGTGGCCGGGCGGGGGACCCCGGCCACGATCACGGTGCTGGTCGCCCTCCTCGTGTGCCTGATCCCCACCACGATCGGCGGGCTGCTGAGCGCGATCGGGATCGCCGGGATGGACCGCATGATCAAGCGGAACGTGATCGCCCTTTCCGGGCGCGCGGTGGAGGCGGCGGGGGACGTGGACGTCCTTCTGTTGGACAAGACCGGGACGATCACGCTCGGGAACCGGCAGGCGGTCGAGTTCATCCCGGTCAACAACACCGACACTCGTCAGCTGGCCGAGACCGCCCAGCTCGCCTCACTCGCGGACGAGACCCCGGAGGGGCGGAGCATCGTCGTGCTGGCGAAGGACAAGTACGGCCTGCGGGCCCGGACGGTCGGCTCGGGCCCCGACGTGCCGCAGGGCGCGAAGTTCGTGCCGTTCACGGCACAAACGCGGATGAGCGGAGTCGATTTGGATGGGCTGGTGCTTCGGAAGGGCGCCCCGGACGCGATCATCGACCAGGTGCGGGCGCAGGGCGGGAGCGTTCCGGCCGACCTGAACACGGTGGTCGAGCGGATCGCCCGGGCGGGGGGAACCCCGCTCGTGGTCTCGCGCAACCACAACATCTTGGGGGTCATCCACCTCAAGGACATCGTCAAGGGCGGCATCAAGGAGCGCTTCCTCCAGCTGCGGCGGATGGGGATCCGCACGGTCATGATCACCGGCGACAACCCGCTCACCGCCGCGGCGATCGCGGCGGAAGCGGGCGTCGACGACTTCCTGGCCCAGGCCAAACCCGAGGACAAACTCCGGCTGATCCGCGAGCAGCAGACCGGGGGCCGGCTCGTGGCGATGACCGGGGATGGGACCAACGATGCGCCGGCGCTGGCGCAGGCCGACGTGGCGGTGGCGATGAACACGGGGACGCAGCCGGCCCGCGAGGCGGCCAACATGATCGATCTGGACAGCAACCCCACGAAGCTGATCGAGGTCGTCGAGATCGGCAAGCAGCTCTTGATGACCCGCGGGGCGCTGACGACGTTCAGCATCGCCAATGATGTTGCCAAGTACTTTGCCATCATCCCGGCGGCGTTCTCCTCGACCTACCCGGTGCTCACGGCGCTCAACTTCATGCGGCTGGCCACGCCGCAGAGCGCCATCTCCTCGGCGGTGATTTTCAACGCGCTGATCATCATTGCCCTGATTCCGCTGTCCCTCCGAGGCGTCAGGTACCGGCCCGCCGGGGCGGGCACGATCCTACGGGACAACCTCATCGTCTACGGGGTCGGCGGCGTGATCGCCCCCTTCATCGGCATTAAGCTGATCGACCTCATCCTGGCCGCGTTGGGCCTGCGGTAGATGTCCGGGACCGCACCAGGCTCGGCAACGCGGGGTGGGGGCTCTCGGGGAAGGACGAAAAGGAGCGGATGATGCGTAAGCACGTGTATCCGTCGATCATGCTGACGGCGCTACTGACGGCCTTGCTCGGGCTCGTCTACCCGTTCGCGATCACTGGCGTGGCGCAGATCCTGTTCCCATGGCAGGCGAACGGTAGCCTGATCGTGGAGAACGGCCACGTCGTCGGCTCGACGCTGATCGGCCAGCCGTTTGCCGATCCGAAGTACTTCTGGGGGCGGCTGTCGGCGACGTCTCCGCAGGCCTACAACGCGGCGTCATCGAGCGGCTCCAACCTGGCGCCCACCAACCAGGCGCTCCTCGATGCGGTGAAGCAGCGCGTCGCGGACCTCAGGGCGGCCGATCCCGGGACCACGGCCCCGATCCCCGTCGACCTCGTCACCTCGTCGGGGAGCGGGCTCGATCCTCACATCAGCCCCGCCGCGGCGCTGTACCAGGTGCCGCGGGTGGCGCGGGTGCGCGGGCTTTCCGTGGATACGGTCCGCGCGCTCGTGCAGCGCCACACCCTTGGCCGTCAGTTCCGCATTCTCGGGGAGCCGCGCGTGAACGTGCTGGAGCTCAACCGGGACCTCGATCAACCCAAGTAAGCTGCAGCCCCGCTCGGAGAGTCCGCATTCCGAAGTACTCCCACAACCGTACACGGACGTGCTAGAGTTGACTTAGTTCGGGCGGAGCGAGGTGAATCTTCAGCCGTAATGGCCGTTGAACCGGAACGCCCACAACCGGAGGCGCTCCTCGAGGAGGCGGCTGCCGAGGAGCGGCGGAAGCGGCGCGGAAGGCTGCGCATCTTCCTCGGGTTTGCTGCGGGGGTGGGGAAGACCTACGCCATGCTCGAGGCGGGGCACGAGCAGCTGGCGCAGGGGCGGGATGTCGTCGTCGCCTACGTCGAGACCCACGGGCGGCCGGAGACGGAGGCGCTCGTCGTGGGGCTCCCGGTGATCCCGCGGCAACAGGTGGAATACCGCGGGGTCACGCTTCAGGAGATGGACCTCGACGCCGTGCTCCGCCGCCATCCGCAGCTGGCCCTCGTCGACGAGCTGGCCCACACCAACGTGCCCGGCTCCCGCCACACCAAGCGCGGCCAGGACGTCGAGGAGCTCCTCGCGGCCGGGATCGACGTCTACACCACCCTCAACATCCAGCACGTCGAGAGCCTGAATGACGTGGTCGCGCAGATTACCGGCGTCACCGTCCGCGAGACCATCCCCGATCGGATCCTCGAGGAGGCCGACGAGATCGACCTCACGGATTTGCCGCCGGACGAGCTCATCCAGCGGCTGCACGAGGGGAAGGTCTACGTCCCGGAGCAGGCCACCCGCGCCGTGCAGAAGTTCTTTCGGCCTGGCAACCTCAACGCGCTGCGCGAGATCGCGCTCCGCTACGTGGCCGGGCGCGTGGACCGCCAGATGCGCACGTACATGGGGGCGCACGCGATTCCCGGCCCCTGGCCGGCCGGCGAGCGCGTGCTCGTCTGTCTCGGCGCGACCCCGGTGGGGGAGCGGCTGGTGCGCACCGGCCGGCGGCTGGCGACGGGGCTGGATGCGGAATGGGTCGTGCTGCACGTGGAGACCGCCAGGGACGCCCGCGCGGGCGAGGACCAGCGGGAGCGCCTGGCCCGGCTGCTCCGCCTGGCCGAGGAGCTCGGCGCGCGGGTGGCCACGCTCCCAGGTGCGAGCATCTCGGAGGAAGTGATCCGCTACGCCCGCGCCCACAACATCACGAAGATCATCGTCGGCGCCTCCGGGCGCGCGTGGTGGGCCCAACTGCTGCGGGGATCGGTCGTCGACCGGATCATCCGGGCGAGCGGCGCAACCGACGTGTACGTGATCCGCGGTCCCGTGGAGCGGCTCCGCTACTTCCGGTCCGAACGCAGGGCCCAGCCGCATCCCCGCATGCCGTACCTGTACAGCGCCGGGATCATCGCCCTCGTCACCGCGGTGAGCGCCTTGATCCGGGGGCGTTTGGACCCCACGAACCTCACCATGCCGTACCTGCTCGCCGTGGTGATCATCGCCCTCGAGTGGGGGCAGGGGCCGGCGATCCTCGGCGCGACGTTGGGGGTGATCGCGTTCGCGTTCGCCTTCGTCCCGCCCTACTACACGTTTGCGAAGTCGAGCACGCAGTACCTGCTCACCTTTGCCGGGCTCCTCGTGGTGGGCATGGTGATCAGCTCCCTCGCCGGCCGAGCCAGGGAGCAGGCCGAGGCGGCGCGGCAGCGCGAGGCGTACACGGCCGCGCTGTACGCGTTGAGCGGAGACTTGGCGGCCTCGAGCGGCCTCGAAGCGATCGCCGCGGCCGTGGCCCGGCACATGGCCGCCAGCTTCAGCCGTGAAATCGCGGTGCTGGTGCCGGTTGACGGCCGCCTCAAGCCGATCTACCAGGCGCTCGGGTTCCCGCTGGACGAAAACGAGCTCGCGGTCGCGACGTGGGTGTACGAACACGGGGAGCCCGCAGGCTACGGCACCGACACGCTGCCGGCCGCATCCGCCCGGTACATCCCCCTCAAGACGGCGCAGGCCGTGCGCGGCGTGCTCGCCGTTCGCCCGGGCACGAGCGGCGCGCCCATGACCCCCGAGCAGCGCCACCTCGCCGTGGCATTCGCCAACCAGGCGGCGCTGGCCATCGAACGCACCCAGCTTGCCGACGTGGCCAAGCGGGTGGAGGTGATGCGCGAGACCGAGCGGCTGCAGGCTGCCCTGCTCGACTCGATTTCGCACGAGCTGCGCACGCCGCTCGCGTCGATCACGGGGTCCCTGAGCAGCCTGGCCGATCCGGGAACACACCTGGACGACGCCCAGCGCCGGGAGCTCCTCGAGACGGCGCGGGAGCAGGCCGACCACATGAACCGGCTGGTGGGAAACCTCCTCGAGATGACACGGCTGGAAGCCGGGGCGCACCGGCTCCGGCTGGCCCCGACCGATGTCCAGGAACTGATCGGCACCGTGGTCGGCCAGCTCAGCGACTCCCTCCGGGGGCGCGAGGTCACGATCGATGTCGCTCCTGACCTCCCGGCGGTCCCGATGGACTTCGTGCTCGTCACCCAGGTGCTGACCAACATCTTGGACAACGCGATCAAGTACTCCCCCCCCAACTCGCCGATCGAGATCCGCGCCTGGATGGTGGGGTCGGAGCTCCAGGTGGCGGTCTCCGACCGGGGCCCGGGCATTCCCGCCAGCGAAGCGGGCCGGGTCTTCGACAAGTTTTACCGCATCCGCCGGCCCGGCGGCGCGGGCGGGGTCGGCCTGGGGCTCGCGATCAGCGCCGGGATCGTGGAGCTGCACCGCGGCCGCATTTGGGTGGAGCCGCGGGAAGGGGGTGGCACCACGGTGACGTTCGCGTTGCCGGCCGTTCAGGTCGCCGCCCATGCAGCAAGCTAGTCCGCAGCCAGGCCTTCGCGTCCTGGTGATCGATGACGAGCGGGCGATCCGGCGGTTTTTGCGCGTCTCGCTCAGCGCGCACGGCCACAAGGTGCTTGAGGCGGAGACGGGCAAGGACGGGCTGGCGTCGGCGGCGTCCCAGCGTCCCGACCTCATCATCCTCGATCTCGGCCTCCCGGACCTCGACGGGGTGGAGGTTGCCAAGCGGATCAGGGAGTGGACCCAGACCCCGATCATCATCCTGTCGGTCCGCGACCAGGAGGAGACCAAGGTCGCGGCGCTCGACGTCGGCGCCGACGATTACCTGACGAAACCCTTTGGGGTCAGCGAGCTGCTGGCCAGGATCAGGGTCGCCGTCCGGCACGCCGCCCCGTCGCAGGACGAGCCGGTCTTCGCCACGGGCGACCTGCAGGTCGATTTCGCCCGGCGGCTGGTCACGGTCGGCGGCCGCGAGATCTCGTTGACGCCCACGGAGTACGAGCTCCTGCGGGTGCTGGTCGCCAACGCGGGGAAAGTCGTGATCCATCGGCAGTTGCTGAGCAAAGTGTGGGGCCCGGGGTACGATCGCGACACGCACCTGCTCCAGGTCACGATGAGCACTCTGCGGCACAAGATCGAAGCGGATCCCGCCCGGCCGCAATTCCTCGTCACCGAGCCGGGGGTCGGATACCGGCTCAAGCTGATGTGAAGGCCGCGTCCCGCGCGGGCCGGCCACGCCCCGCGCCATCGGGGCCCGCGCAAGCCGCGCGTGGGCAGACGTTTGATATGGTATTCCCGACAATGCGCATGAAGCCGAGACCGAACGATGTGGACGCGTACATTTCGAACGCCCCGCAGGCCGCGCGTGGCAAACTCCGTGAGGTTCGCGCCGCCATCAGGGCGGTCGCGCCGGCGGCGGTGGAGAGCATCAGCTACGGAATGCCGGGGTATGACAAGGGACGGATCGCCTGGTTCGGGCTGATGAAAGCGCATATTGGGCTCTATCTGCGCCCCCCGATCATCAAAGAGCACGCCCGCGAACTAGCCCCCTACAGCACGACCAAATCGGCCGTGCACTTGCCTTTGGACAGGAAAATCCCCATCCCCCTGATCAAGAAGCTGGTCCGGGCTCGAATCAAGAAGAACACGGCACGAACCTAAGACCTCGTTCAGGCGCGGCGCACGTCGTCCGAGGCGGCTCCGGCCAGCGCGTAGTCGCAGGTGCCGTGCGCGGTCATCTGGCGGGCGGCCCGGACCACCTCGTGACCGAGGCGCTGCAGCTGTTCACCGATGAGGCGGTCGCGGACGTCGCCCTCCTCGTCGAACACCTGGGCGGCCCGGGCGATCGGCATCACGAGGGGAACCGCCCACGCCCTGAGCGATCGGGAGATAAACTCCAAGGTGATGATGGCCTGGAGGCCGTACGCCCCGCCCGCCGTGCTGATCAGCCCGACGACCTTGTCCTGCAAGTAGGGCGGCGAGTACGTCCCGAGCAGGTGCATCCAGTCGATGGCGTTCTTGAAGGTGCCGCTGAGCGTTCCGTTATAGAGGGGACTGCTCCACAGATGCCCCTGCGCCGCGTGAACCTTCCGCAACAGATCCGCGACGACTTTCGGGGGATCGTGCTGGTCCGGCCGAAACTCCGGTAGATCCAGCTCGCGCAAATCAAGCAACTCGACGACCGCCCCCGCCGCCGCCGCGCCGCCCAACGCAATCCGCAGGGCGGCGAGGCTCGTCGACGACGACGCCAACGATCCGCCGAGGCCGACCACGGTAATCGCGCCCTCGCGGGACCCCCCGGACCCGGTGACCGCCCTGGACATTACCGCGTCTCCCCCCGCTCCGTTCTCTGGTGTTGCCCTCGACTCTCCGCTTGTCGGCCGCGTCGCCGGTCCTACGGAACGGCCGATTCGAATCGGCGAAGCGCGAACAGGCCGACGGGGTGTTGGGTCTGCCCGTTGAGGGCGAGATCGGCCAAGACCTCGCCGAAGACCGAGCAGAACTTGAAGCCGTGCCCGGAGAAGCCGCAGGCCAGCACCACGTGCTCGTGCGCCGGATGGCGATCGATGATGAAGTGGAAGTCGGGGGTGTTTGTGTACAAGCACGTGGCCGCCGCCAGGAGCTGGCCGAGCGCGTCCGGCATCAACCTCGTCATGTGCTCGCGGATCCGGGTTTTCTCATCGTCGCCGACCTGTCGCCGGATCGTTTGCGGCGTGGTGACCTCGTTGAACGAGTGGTGGAACCCGCATTTCAGCCCCTGCCCCTCGAGGTAGGGAAACCCGTACGAGTAGATCCCGTGATCTTCCCACAGGTAGATGGGGAGCCGCGTGAACTCCTCGAGACGTCCCTTGGGCTGGAACCAGTAAAGGATCGCGCGCGTGACCTCGAGCGGAAGCCCGAGATCGCGCAGGACCTGGCCCGTCCACGGACCCGCGGTGAACACGAGGGCCCGCGCCTCGTAGCCTCCCCGCGACGTGCGGACGCTCACCCGGCCGGGAGTCGCGTGCCAGGAGAGCACCACCTCCTCGGTGTGCAGCTCGGCCCCGTGGCGCCGCGCGAGCTCGATGTGGGTGGCCACGCACTGCTCCGGAACGAGAAACCCCGCTTCGTACTCCAACAGCCCCACGTGGTCGGCGGGCGGCCGGAGGACCGAATACCGTTTCCGGATTTCTTCCGCCGTGAGCAAGTCGTGGCGGATGTCGTACGTGCGCGCGCTCAAGGCCGCCCCGGCGACGGCCGGAGAATCGGCAGTGCCGATGTGGAGCGCCCCCGTCTTAGTGAGCAGCGTGGTCTGCGCCTCGCGCTCGAGCGCGTGCCAGAGCTCGTACGCGCGAAAGAGGAGGGGGACGTACTCCGGTCCCTCGGCGTAGGCCTGGCGGATCACCCGCGTGTGGCCGTGCGATGCCCCCTGGTCGTGCGCGATCCCGAACTGCTCCAGGCCCAGCACGCGCGCCCCGCGCCGGGCCAAGTGATAGGCCGTGGCGCTTCCGATACCCCCGAGGCCTATGACGATCGCATCGTATCCGGCCATGCTCGCTCCTATCCCCTTGTCCCGCGCGTGGTTCCACGGCCTCGCGACAGACCCCTCTCGGGCGCGTGAGCCACTGGATGTGGAACGCCAGCGCCGTGGTTTGGTATACTCCTTGAGGAACCTCGCGGACGGCCCCATCGTCTAGAGGCCTAGGACGCGGCCCTCTCAAGGCCGAAACGGGGATTCGAATTCCCCTGGGGCCACCAGCCACCGCCCGCCCGCAGACCAGTCTACGGGTTCTCCGGGTCGAGGTTCAGCCCCCGAGCCCTCCTCGGTCGAGATATGCCCCGCCCGCTTTCTACGCGGCCTTCAGCTCCGAGGTGCAGTGCGGGCAGCGGGTGGCTTTGATTGCGACCTTCTCGAGACAGTAGGGGCATGGGCGGGTGGTCGGCGCCACCGTGGGCTTGGGGTACATCTTGTTGATTTGCCGGACTACGATGAAGATCACAAACGCCACGATCAAAAAGTCGATGACCGTGTTCAGGAACACCCCGTAGTTGATCGTCGGCGCGTGGGCGGCTTTCGCCGCGGCCAGCGTCGGGTACGGGCCGCCCTTCAGGGTGATGAAGAGGTCGGCGAAGTCGATGCCGCTCAGCGCCACCCCGATCGGTGGCATGATGATGTCGTTGACCAGCGATGACACGATTCTGCCGAATGCAGCGCCGATGACGATCCCGATGGCCAGGTCGATGACGCTTCCGCGCGTGGCAAATTCCTTGAACTCTTTGAGCATCGTCGCACCCCCCTTGCACTGCGTTTTGCCGCCCGCCGTCTCGATCGAATCCGACCTTCCGCCGCCACCCGCGCGGACCGGTCAGCGCCCTTCGCGCGGAAGCAACGAGGCCCCGGTCACGGTCGTGGGATCCCGCGCCGCCCACCGCCCGGCGTCGACCATCGTCAGGAACTCGAGGACGGCCCGGTTGAAAAGCTCAGGCTCTTCTAGGTTGATCGTGTGGCCGGTCTTCGGGACGACGAGCAGGCCGGCCGCAGGAATATGGCGTTTGAGGAACACACCGGGCTCGAGGCACATGTCGTCCTCATCGCCGGTGACGATCAGCGTCGGCACCGCGAGGCGCTCGAGCGCTTCCCGCAGCGCATACACCGTTGGGCGCTGAGCCTGCACGCCGCGCAGCGTGAGAGCCGATCCTCGGGTGGAATGGCGCGACAGCGCGACGGCGAAGGCATCCCATCCCCGAGGGTCCTTGTGCTTGAACTGGGTCCGCGTCGGACCCGCCGCGTACTGAGGGCCCACCGCCGGCATCCCCTCCCGCTCGATGCGCTGGGCGAGCGCCTCGGTTTCCCGCCGCCACTCGGCCGGGGCGTCGCAACCGTACCCGCACCCGGCCACCACCAGCGACCGCGCGAGATCGGGGTGCCGGAGGCCGAAGTGCAGCACCGCGTAGCCTCCCATCGAGAGACCACAGAGGTGGACCGCCGGCAGCCGCAGGTGCCGGATCAGGCCGTACAGGTCCTCGACCGCCGCGACCTGCGAGTAGGCCGTCGGATCCTCGGGTACATCCGACGGCGGATACCCGCGGGCGTTGTAGGTGATGACCTGATACCGACGCGCAAAGAAGTGCACTTGGGGATCCCAACTGTCGGAATCGCCCGCGAACTCGTGGACGAACACCAGAGGGACCCCATGCCCGTAGGCCTCGAAGTGCAGGCGAATCCCGTTGATCGATGCGTCCGGCATTTCCTGTCCCCTTCGAGGATGAGGCTTGGGCGGTGGCGCCCTCGTCGCTACCGGAAGAGCGGGCTCGCCTGCGCGAGCGTGGCGTAGTCGACCTGCCAGTCGTCTCCGTTGAACCGCAGCGCGACCCGCATGGAAGCGGACTGCTCCGAGCCACCCCTGAGGGTAACCGAAGCGTGGAAGGTCGCCACCGCCGTGTCCCCGTTCACCGTCGGCCGGATCCCGGTCAGCAAAAATGCCGCGACCTCCCCCCTGCGAAACGGCGCCGGCCACGCCGCCGACCGGTCATAGGTGAACCGCTCCACCCATTCCTGGGCGCCCGGAGCCGCGGCGTGCGCAAACCCATCGTACACTTGGGTGATCGACGTCTCGATCAGCTCGGTTGGTGATGAGGGGTACCCTTGCACGAGCCCGGCATCATGGATCCTGGTGACGGCGTCATACGCCCAATGCCAGGGGGGGACGTCAGGAAACGGGGCGGCGGTAGCGATCCCGACGGCCAGCAGCACGCCCGCCGCGGTCGCGAGCAACACCATCTCCGTGAATGCCCGCACGGTGGTCGGCACCTCCTCGGCCGGGTGATCGGCCGGGTGGATGGTTCCACGTTCCGGTGGCGGGCATCCTGCTTACCGACGATCGCGGAGGCCGCCGTTCTTGGGAAGTCGTTAGCCTGTCAACTCATAAATAGGTGTTACTAGAAAGGGTATCGTCTTGTCATTAATCCTGTTACCGGGCCACGGCGACACCGATGTGGAGAGGGCGGCGGCGGAGCTCGAACCGCTGGTGCGGAAGGGGATGCCGCACGGCCCGGATCGGACCACGGTGCGCGAGGCTGTAGAGGTGATGGAGTTTCCGCTCGATCGTCTCGGCGAGGATGAAGGGGTCCAGGCGTGCGCGCAGTTCCTGGAGCACCTTGAGCGCACCGGGATTGGCGGACTCAGCCGCGAGGAGACGATCCAGCGGGGTTTGGGGATGGTCATAGATCCGGCGGAGTCGCGAGCCCACTCGGGTTTTGCGCTGAAGTTTCACGGAGGGCTGGAACAAATTCATCATGAGCCGGAGCTCGTGCCGGTAAAGATCGTTCATGGCCGCCAGGGCTTCGGGGGAATCGTAGCGATCCCAGCCCACGAGGCGACGGACGTGCGTCCAGTTTTTCTGCTCGATGTAGGCATTGTCGTCCTTCTTGTACGGCCGACCGCGAGTGAACCGGATCTCACGAGTCGCGCAGTAGCTGAAGAGATGGTGGTTGATGAATTCCGCGCCGTTATCGGAATCGAGGCCCTGCAACCGAAAGGGCAGGCGGGCCCGGATGTCGTCGATGGCCCCCCCCACCGCGGTCTGGCCCTTGCCCATGACGGCCTGCGTTTCCACCCACCCGGAGTAGATATCGGTGAGATTAAGGGACTGGATAAAATCACCATCCGCAGAGTTGCCGGAATGCGAGACCAGGTCAACCTCGGTGAAACCGGGGGCCGTGACCTCCCAGTGCTCGGTCTTGACGGGGATGTGGTGCTTGAGGAGGGTCCCGGGTTTCGTGCGCCCATAAAGGCGGCGGCGAAGCTGGCGTTTCGTCTGCCGGAGGTGGCGATCGATGGTACTGGGGCTGATCGTCTGGAGGTGGCGCTCCACCTGTGGGGGGATGGCAAAGTGTCGTTTGGCCCAGGGCAGCCAGAGAGGGAGGAGGGCCTTGAGCCGGACGGACCACGGGTAGCCGGCGGCCTCCCAGATCTTCCCCAGGATCGCCAGGAGCTGGGGGCCGTAGGGGGAGGGGCGGCCGCGCGGGCGGCGGGATGGGGTCGGACGAAGCGGCTGGCTCAAGACGCGGATGGCGGCCTTGCGATGGTACCCGGTGGTGACGCAGAATTCGGTAAGGAGCTGAGACCTCATCGATCGCGATACCGACGTATAGCGCTGCCGCATCACCTTGATGTACTCACGGATAGACCGTGGGCTCACCGGGGCCTCCTGGACCTGCGGATAGGGACATCGCCGGGTAACAGTATTTTTGACCCGACGATAGGGCCCTCGGTAACAGTTTAGGTGACGCGACTCGAAACGTTGACACCCCTGTGGTCGCGTGCTACCATTTCGTGGGTTCAACGGGGAGATCCAT
>Ga0187846_10000433_pt1 | contig 24661 bp, 14 predicted proteins | sample TC_taG_FD_161473 | JGI IMG/M metagenome (GOLD analysis project Ga0187846, IMG submission 161473) | Biofilm microbial communities from the roof of an iron ore cave, State of Minas Gerais, Brazil - TC_06 Biofilm (v2) | ecosystem: Environmental > Terrestrial > Deep subsurface > Cave > Wall biofilm... | reverse complement strand
AACTTGCCTCTTCCGATCACCGCCCCGATATCAGCGCTGTGTTTGCTGCTTGCACTGGCCGTGAAGCTCTCGCGGCGGGTTGACGATGATGTCAATGCCTACCGGCTCACTACGATCTTCCTGGTACTGGGTGCCACGCTCTACTATGGCCCCCTGGTCTTCGCAGTCGAATCAGCCAGCCAGGATTACCTGGCCGGTTTTGCCAAAGCCTTCACCAGCAGCTCGAATCCCACAGTTGCTCTATGGATTATGTGGATTTCGCTGGCGGGCGTAGCGCTGGTCACAGCCTGGCTGCTCTACCGGCTTATGCTTTCCGCTACTCGCAGCATGGCAAAGCGTTTGGTTAAAGGGCAAGCCCCTCCAACACCTGAATCAGCGTCAGCCGGACAATAAGTAGACACTATCCCTCCTCGCCCCTACAATCACCTATCGTTGTAGGGGCAGGAGAGGTGTGGATGTAGGAACCTTCGTGATCGTACGATACGCACGGGCGAGGCCGGTGTAGGGGCCCGATTTATCGCGCCCTGGGGATACTCCACCCCTCCACTACCCGCTCGCCCCTACAGATTACCCGCCCTCTTGCCTCTCTTCGAGGCTTAGTTTGATACCAATTGGAGACCATTGTCGTCGTTCGTGGTGGGGTTTTCTTTGCGCCCCCGGTGGGATATAATAGTATTCCTCAGCTTCAGTCTTACACCCTGAATTAGAAAACGTATCCTGGAAATGCGAGGCCTGAATAATGGATAATACGAGGCAAGCCAGCTCAATGGGTGCTATCCTCTCAGATGTGATCGTCGTTGACCTCTCGCGTGTGTTGGCGGGACCATATTGCACAATGATGCTCGGAGATATGGGTGCGACCGTCATCAAGATTGAACAACCCGTAAAAGGCGATGATACGCGCCGCTTTGGCCCTCCCTATATCGCTGGTGAGAGCGCTTACTATCTGGGGCTTAATCGCAACAAGTTTGGCATCGCTCTCGACTTCAGCACGCCCGGAGGCAAAGAGCAACTCCTGAAACTCATTAAAAAAGCCACTGTACTCGTCCAAAACTTTCGGCCCGGCTCAATGGCTCGCAAAGGATTGGGGTATGAAGATTTGCGCGCAATCAATCCAGGTTTGATTTACTGCTCGATCAGTGGCTACGGGCAAACTGGGCCTCGCAGGGACCTTCCAGGTTATGACTTCATTGCACAGGCTGAATCTGGCCTGATGTCGGTTACCGGGGAAATCGATGGAGATCCTATGCCGGTAGGTTCGCCTATTGAAGATATCGCCAGCGGAATGTATGCCTGCATGTCCATCCTCGCTGCCCTCCGTGTGCGTGATCGCACTGGAAAGGGGCAACACATCGACATCTCGCTCTTAGAATCTGCAGTTACAATGCTGGGTAATGTTGCATCAAATCACCTGATTTCAGGTGAAGAGGCTAAACGTTACGGCAATGGCCATGCAAACATCGTGCCATATCAATCGTTCCGCACGCGCGATGGACATATTGCTGTAGCTTGTGGCAATGATGGACTCTTTGCCGACCTGTGTCGATTGCTACAGCGCGAGGAGCTGATAACGGATGCGCGTTTTGCCACTAACCCGCAGCGCCAACAGCATCGCCATGAACTCATAGCTATCTTACAGGAAATCTTTCGCCAGCGCGACACGGATGATTGGCTCACCATGTTGCGAAACGCAGGCATACCCAGTAGCCCGATCAACACAGTAAGTAAAGTGTTTCGTGACCCACAGCTAGAGGCTCGCGGACTTGTCTGGGAATGCCAGCATCCCACTGCCGGAACTATTCACTTCGTTGGCTCGCCTATCCATTTCTCTGAGACGCCAACGCGGCTCTATAAGGCGCCCCCATTGTTGGGAGAGGATAATGCGAAGTTCCTCGATGAAGAAGTTTGAGGCTCCTCATCCTTGCGGGTGAACCCCCTTTCCCGTAGGGGCGAGGGTGGTGTAGGGGCCCGATTTATCGCGCCCTGGCTGGGCCTTTATGGTCGCCCGCCGTTCCCCTTAAAGGATGGAGAACCGGTTTAATCGAGATAGGCACTAGCGCACAAACTGGTCAAAAGAGTTGAGTGCCTTCATGTAATTTGCACGTTCAAACGCAGCAGGTTCGGCTACGGCACGCTGGCTCATACTTCCTCTCATCTGTGTGATTGACTCGTACTCGTGTTCTTCCATCCACTCTTGCAAATCAGTCAAAATGTGCATCAGGCGTCCAGGACCATTGGCCAGCAGCGTAGAAGTCATCATCGCAACGTTTGCTCCTGCCATCATCGCCTTGAGCACATCCTGCGCGGCGTGTACACCAGTTGTAAGAGCAAAATCAGCTTCTACGCGTCCATAGAGAATTGCGATCCAGCGCAGTGGTAAACGCAATTCGTGCGATGTGCTTAACACGAGGTTGGGGAAGACCTCCAACTCATCCAGGTCAAAGTCGGGTTGGTAAAATCGATTGAACAGTACGAGGCCATTAGCACCGGCATCTACAAAGCGCCTTGCCATGTTGGGAAGCGAGGTGAAAAAAGGACTGAGTTTGACTGCAATAGGAAGCTTTACCTTTGCTCGCACATCCCGGACAAGCTTTACGTATTCTTCTTCCAATTCTGCTCCACTTAAATCCACCTCGGTTGGTAAATAATAGATATTCAGTTCCAGGGCATCTGCCCCGGCCTCTTCGATCAGGTGGGCATACTCTATCCAGCCACCTGACGAGACACCATTCAAACTACCAATCACAGGAATGCTCACCGCCTGTTTGACTTTATGCAAATGCTCCAGGTATGGCTCTGGCCCAAGATTGTAGTGGTCCAGGTCAGGGAAGTAGCTCAGGGATTCTGCAAATGAATGCGTGCCCCGCTCCAGGTAATGATCCAGTTCGTGGCTCTCATGAGTGATTTGCTCCTCAAACAATGAATGCATCACTACGGCAGCAGCTCCGGCGTTCTCTAACCGGCGCACATTATCTACCTTCTTTGAAAACGGCGATGCCGAAGCCACCAGCGGATTTTTCAGTTGCAGTCCTAAGTAGTTGGTCGTCAGATCTGGCATCATTTTTCTCCTCTTTTTGTCTTATTTATGAGACGTAGCGCCATTGCCTTGAGATGTAGGTGTAGCGTGGTGTCAACGGTTGCCAAAATTGTTAGACAATCTTAGACAACTACTGTTTGCGCCGCCCTGATTCGGTCCAGCTTTCCGCCGTTCCTGCCACATTGCAGAAAGTTAGCGGATCAGGTGATGCCCTAGAGAAAATGCGGATTGGAACGTTTCCCCGGCGGGCCAACGCGAGCCCCACCACTTTTGCGCGTGTATGCTCATCTGCATACGGGCCTGGCATCCGATCAACGGGTTTGCCCTCCTGGATGCTTCTCCCAAGCGACCTGTAGCCGCTCAGGGCGAGTGTCCACTCCCTTGTGTGGACTTCGGTTTCCTGTGCCAGCACAGCTCTCCATAGAAGCTATGGTGCAGATTCACACTGGCGTTGTGATCAGCATTCGCCTCATAGCCACAGGTCAAACATCGGAAGAGCTTTCCCCCACGCGTCTTCTCCCGGCGTCCGGCGCGAAGTGAGAACCTCTCTCCACGCGCCCCACATCTGGAGCACCGCTGTGACGTTTGCCACGGATTGACCTCAAGCGTGACCACAGCTTGGGTGTACGCCTTCTCACGGGTAATTTGATTGATTTGTCCGCGCAAGTGGTTGGCCTGTTTGCGGTTCAGTCGGTGCGTTTTGCTCCCTCCTTTGGGGGCAATCTTGCGCAACCGCTCAAAGAGAAGCACACAACCGGGATACTTCGCACAGACATTGGCAATGGCACGTGCAACTTTATGAGCGGCATCTCGGTTCTGTCTGCGGACATGCCGCCAGAGCTGCTGGTTGCTGCGTTCTCCTTTGACGGGTTTGCCCGCTTGCCATTGCTTCTTCGCAATGCGCTTGAGGTGCCCATACCGGTGCTGATCCAGGCCATGATCGGTGACAAAGACGGTTTGGATGATGGTTTCCCTCAGCCGCACGGTGATCACCGCGAGATTCTTCACGTTCAAGTCTACGGCCACCGTCACCAGGTCAGGATCACGCTTGCTCTCCTTGACCTTTTTGGCCTTGATCTCTTTCGTTTGGCAGACGTGCAATTCCGCTGCTCTTTGGCGCAGAATCAGCTTGGGACTCTGCTGCTCCCAACCTGGCTCGGTGCGACGCTGCTCAAAGTAGCGGCTGTACTTGACAGGATAGTTGACCCAGGTCCATCCTTTGCCATCGTAGACCTTGAGTCGAACAAACGTCTTGCGTATATCCAGGCCGTCCAGTTCCAGGCTGAAAGCTCCTTCGTAGAGGGTCGGATGATTGCTGGATCCAGGCAGGCCAGGCTTTCCCAGCTTCTTGCCTGATGGGTGCCAATTGGCCAGATTCGAGAGGTAGGACCTCACCCTGCCGATGGCATCCTTGATGACGGATCGACGATAGACAACAGGAAACTTGGGGAATGCTCGGCTGAAGTTCCAATCGGGCAGAGGATGAGGATGCTCGGCAGTTTCGACGGTCTGAAACTCCGTCCAGGTGAGCAGTTCGTTGGGAGAGATGAGTCGTTCCCGTTCCTCTTGATGGTGCTCCGAGAAATAGCTCACGCGCTCAGCCAGTTTATTCGGGTGGGCCAGGAAAAAGGCCATATAGAAGGCCCGCGCCCTATCCAGGAGCTTGGCCGTCTCCTCCAGATAGGCGCGCTTACCTGTATTGGCTCCTCCTTCCGCTCGGGCACCCAGCTCAAGGAGCAGCTTGGTCGTGCGTGTCGCTTGTCCCATCTTCCTGTTCACACTCGCTTCCGAGCCGCTTCGCCCGGCGACTAGTGGGCAGATATCAGACATTTGTTCTATCAGCCTCAAGTATAGCATCATCGTCCTTTTTTGTCAAAGTTTTTGGTATGTCGCTATCTGTTGCAATGTGCTCTGTTGCCATTTCGTGGTAGTGTTCCCAGCGCTCTCTAGCATCTTTTTGAGCTAACCGCATCAAGGCCTCAGCACGTTCCTCATTACTTTGCAACAGCATGCGGTAGCGTGTTTCGTTGTAGGCAAACTTCTCCAGCGGAAGCGTTGGCTCCTTGGCGTCGAGAATGAGCGGGTTCTTTCCTTCGGTATGCAGCGCTGGATTGTAGCGATACAACGGCCAGTAACCTGTTTGCACTGCCAGCTTTTGTTGCTCTAACCCCTTTTTCATATCATAGCCATGTGCAATACAGTGACTGTAGGCGATGATCAAGGATGGCCCATCATAAGCTTCGGCGTCCAGGAAAGCACGTAGCGTTTGCTGGTCATTGGCCCCCATTGCTACACTCGCCACATACACGTTGCCGTAGGCCATAGCTAGCAGGCCCAGGTCTTTCTTCGGCATAGCCTTGCCTCGCGCAGCAAATTTAGCCACAGCTCCTCGCGGAGTGGCTTTTGACGCCTGTCCCCCGGTGTTGGAGTATACCTCGGTATCAAGCACGAGTACGTTCACGTTGCGTCCCGAGGCAAGTACATGATCAAGCCCTCCAAAGCCAATATCGTAGGCCCAACCATCTCCACCGATGATCCATACGCTCTTCCGGACCAGGGCATCTGCCACGCTGAGAAGGCCCTGTATGCGAGACTCCATACTATCCGTCTCTTGCAGGCGTTCCTTGAGCAGCGCCACCCGCTTTCGCTGGGCATTTATCCCTGCTTCGCTTGATTGATCGGCGTTCAGCAGTTCACTCACCAGCTTCTCACCTGCAACATCGGTGCACTGTGTGAGCAACTCACGTGCAAATTCTTGCTGTTTATCTAACGTCAGGCGCATACCCAAGCCAAACTCTGCGTTGTCCTCAAACAGTGAGTTGGACCAGGCCGGTCCCTTTCCCTGGTTATTGACGGTCCAGGGCGTGGTCGGCAGGTTACCGCCATAAATTGAAGAGCAGCCCGTTGCATTGGCGACTATCATACGGTCACCGAACAGTTGTGTTGCCAGCTTGATATAAGGCGTCTCGCCACATCCTGAGCAGGCTCCCGAGAACTCAAACATAGGCATCAGGAGTTGCGAGTTCTTGATCGCTGCCAGGTTCAAATTCGTCGCATCTACCTCGGGTAAGGAGAGAAAGAACTCCCAGTTCACCTTTTCACGTTCGCGAATGGGCGGCTGTTCGGCCATATTGATCGCTCTTCGCCCAACCTGCCGCTTGTCTTTGACCGGGCAAGCGTCTACACACAGGCTACAACCTGTGCAGTCTTCAGGCGAAACCTGTAGGGTATATTTCATGCCTGGAAACTCTTTGAAGTGTGCATCCATCGAGAGGAACGACTGAGGCGCTCCCTCCAGCTCGCTTGGGTCGTAGACCTTCTCTCGAATGACAGCATGCGGGCAGACCATCACGCACTTTCCACATTGGATGCAGAGATCCGGTTCCCATACAGGCATCTCCAACGCAATATTGCGCTTCTCCCAGCGCGCTGTACCGGACGGATAGGTGCCATCGACTGGCAGCGCGCTTACCGGTAAAGCATCACCTTCCCCGGCAATCATCGGCCCCAGTACCTTGCGTACAAATTCGGGAGCTTCCGCCGGTACGGGTGGGCGCCTCCTCAATACAGGAATAAGCGGACGACGTTGCATCGTACTTTCTGCAGATGACTCGCCTGCTTGTCCTGCCGCTGCTCCTGCGGGAACCTTCACTTCGTAGAGAAACGCCAGTGTCTCATCGACCGCCCGGAAGTTCCTCTGCACTACAGCCTCGCCGCGTTTACCATACGTCTTCTTGATACTTTGTTTGATCTGTGCGATAGCCTCCTCTTTGGGTAGGATGCCGCTGATCGCAAAGAAGCAGGTCTGCATAACAATGTTGATGCGCCCTCCCATGCCAATGTCGCTGGCAACCTTGTGCGCGTTAATCACATAGAAGCGCAGTCTTTTATCCAGAATTGCCTGCTGCACCTCGATTGGCAGGTGCTCCCAGACATCCTCTGGCCCGTAAATGCTATCGAGCAAGAAGACGCCGCCGGGTTTGGCATACTTGAGTACATCGACGCGCTCCAGGAACGTGAACTGGTGACATGCTACAAAATTGGCCTGGTTGTTGCCAATCAGGTAGGGTGCGTGGATGGGATGTGGCCCAAAGCGCAGGTGAGAGATCGTTATCGATCCCGCTTTCTTGGAGTCGAGAACGAAGTAGCCCTGGGCATAGTTCTCGGTCTCCTCACCAATGATCTTGATCGAGTTTCTGTTGGCTCCCACTGTGCCGTCTGAGCCTAACCCCCAGAACACACACTTCACCGTGTCTTCGCTCTCGATAGAGAATGAGGCATCGTATTCCACGCTGGTATGTGTCACATCGTCGTTGATACCGGTGGTAAAGTGATGTTTCGGGTACGTTTTGCCCATCTCATCAAAGATGCCTTTGACCATTGCAGGCGTAAATTCCTTTGAGGAGAGGCCATAACGTCCACCGCTAATACGTGGAAGGGCTTGCCCGTCGCGTTTGCCCCGGCCTTCGCTGATCGCTGTTGACACATCCAGGTAGAGTGGCTCGCCGATACTTCCTGGTTCTTTTGAACGATCCAGGGTGGCTATCGTTTTGACGGTAGATGGCAATGCCTGCAAGAAATGCTCCAGTGAGAATGGACGGAATAAGCGCACTTTGACTACCCCTACCTTCTCACCCTGAGCGATAAGGTACTCAGCCGTTGCCTGGACGGTTTCAGCACCTGACCCCATTAACACAATCACACGTTCAGCATCTGGCGCTCCGGCGTAATCAAACAAGTGGTATTGTCGCCCAACCAGTGCGCTGAATTTATCCATTGTCTTCTGCACAATCACCGGGCAAGATGCATAGTAGGGATTAACGCTCTCACGAGCCTGGAAGTACACGTCAGGGTTTTGCGCCGTACCGCGAATAAAGGGGTGCTCGGGCGAGAGCGCGCGTTGGCGGTGTGCCCGCACCAACGAGTCATCGATCATTGCTCGCAAGTCTTCAGTCGTCAATTGCTCAATTTTATCAATCTCGTGTGATGTACGAAAGCCATCAAAGAAGTGCAAGAAAGGCACACGTGCTTCTAAAGTAGCAGCGTGGGCGATCAGCGCCATATCCTGCGCTTCCTGTACTGAACTTGAGGCGAGTAAAGCAAAGCCAGTCGAGCGCGTAGCCATTACATCTGAATGATCGCCAAAGATCGAGAGCGCTTGAGCAGCGAGCGAGCGTGAAGCCACGTGGAACACCACCGGAGTCAACTCACCGGCAATCTTATACATATTTGGAATCATCAGTAACAGGCCCTGAGAAGCCGTAAACGTGGTTGCCAGGGCTCCTGTTTGTAATGCGCCATGGAGCGCCCCGGCAGCACCGCCCTCCGATTGCATTTCCACTACAAGTGGCACCGTCCCCCATAGGTTTGTTCGACCCGCCGCCGACCAGGCATCAGCCAGTTCTCCCATCGCTGTCGATGGAGTTATAGGGTAGATTGCAATGACCTCGCTTAATGCGTGAGCAACGTTAGCTACAGCCTCATTGCCTTCTATCATTACCCAGGTACGTTCCATAATATGCCTCCATTATTTCTAGATTAATTATCCTGTAACGGCTTGCGCCCCCATCTATCGCCCCTTGTCAGGACTACTACAGCAGCCAGTATCAGTACACCACCAAGAAACTCTATAGGGCTTATTGATTCTCCCAGCACGATGGCTGCCATAATAACGGCCACGATTGGTTCAAACGTTGAGAGCGTTGAGGCGTTGGTTGGGCCAATCCTCTTGAGACCGCCGAAGAAGGTGGTGAAAGCGAGTACTGTTGAGATAAGCGCAATAGCAAGAATTGCGATCCAACCAATTGACGTTGCAGGAAACGTCACGCCGCGAATGGCAACAATTCCGGCATACACACTTGCCGTAGATACAATAATAACCGTCGTTGAGCCGAGCGGGCCTGATCGCCGCACTATGCGGCTCCCTAACACAATGTAGATAGCATAATCCACGGCTGCTGCGATACCCAGTAGGATACCAAGCGTGCTGCCACCACTGGTTATCCGTATAGTGAGCGCTGTTCCTGAGAGCGCAAGGAACAGCGCTACAATCTTGGCAGGCGTAAGATGCTCTTTCAGGAAAATCGCCGACAGAGCTGTAACCAGCGCCGGGTATATGTAAAGCAACAGGGCAACTAGGCCTGCAGAGGCCATTGTGAGCGCCATAAAGTACGCAAGCGACTCCCCTACGTACCCTATCGCGCCCAGCAAGATGAGTTCCACTAAAATTAGCCCGCGGGGAAATGGGGTCCTGGTCAGAATCATGATCAGGATCATCAACACAGCGGCTATGGAAAATCGCAGGAACAACACAGTAATCGGATCAGCCCCGGCAGCATAAGCAAGGCGTGCAAAGATCGGCATTGCCCCAAACGAGATAGCGGAGGTGATAATAAGTAGTAGACCAAGCCATCTGTTACCGGTAGCAGAGTGTTCGTATTTCATGATGATGTCAACCTGATTTTGCGCAATTTATTGTATGTTTCTTAATTGATACCGGCCACTTTCAGCTTTGGTGAAAGTAGCTCGACTAAGCTTCTAGAAACAAGAATACCGCAGCAAAATCACAAACAGATCACAGGATATTGCTTTCTCATCACGTTTAAAACACAGACCTCATTATGAGACTTACCCGTTTCTACAAGTCGTTACTCCTCTTGCGAGAACCACGCCGTTCCATACACTCGCTGTAACATGGGGCGATTCTCGTCGCCACGCCAGTAGGCGCCTGCTACGCGCATGAGTTTAAAAGGGCCGATTTGCCCCGTATGCTCTACATGCGGACCGCGACACAGATCAACGAAATTGTGCTGCTGGTAGATTGTGATCTCGCCAGGCCAGTTTCCCCTTTCCCGAACCTGGCACAGTTCAGGGAAGTCGTTCTGTTGCTGGTAAGCATCTGCTTCCTCTTTATCTGGCAAGTTTTCAATAATTTCGACCTTATACGGCTGATCCTTGCTGCGAAAGTACTCCAGCGCCTTCTGACGCGACCAGCGGTCACGCATAAAGGGGTACTTGCCCGCGATGATCCGCGCCATCCGTTGCTCAATTTCGGGAAAATCGTCAGGCGTAAGCGGACGAGGCAGCTCGAAATCATAATAATAACCGTCTTCGATGGCTGGCCCGGTACCAAATTTGGCACCGGGAAACATATCTTGTACCGCTTCCGCCATCACATGCGTAGCGGAGTGCCGCATGCGCTGGAGTGGTGAATACTGTACTGACTTCTCCAATTCCCTTTCGATGTGCATTGATTTTCCTCCTTATCGGCAAGGTTCAAATGAACCTGATGACGATCGAATAAATGGCATGCAAACAAAAAAGCCTTTTCATCCTCCCATGGGACGAAAAGGCTTTGATCTTCCGTGGTTCCACCCAGATTCCGCGTCTTGCTCTCAAGTGAAAGGACGCGCTTTGGCGACCGGTAACGAGGTCAGAACGTGCACTTTTAGGGCGCGATAATGCGGATTAACAAATTCATCCAGCCATCTGTAGGGGCCGATTTATCGCGCCCATCGCCGATTTATCGGCCTTCGCTGGACTTCCCGATATCTAGATTAAAAAGTTAATTTGCATAATCGGACCCCTACAGTTGCAGGCTGGCGAGGGGTGCCATCTCCTTGCTGGTTGGAGCGCTTGCAGCCGCTGGCGCTTCCTCTCTGTCTACCCCTGGGGAGACGCTTGTCTCGCGTGTTTGCCGTAAGTATTTTTTCCAGGGTAACCGCGAGGGTTAACCCTACCATACACGAATTAAAGTTCCCTGCTCTTCGTTTTGATAATTTCCGTGATACGCGCTATGAAACTCTCAAGTGGTGTTGCCCCAAGGTTCTCGTTGGTGCGCAGGCGCACGGCGACGGCATTCTCTACTGCTTCCTTGTCGCCAACTACGAGCATGAAAGGAATCTTCTGCAGTTGCGCATCACGAACTTTGGCATTCATGCGCTCGCTGCGGCTATCTACCTCAGCACGCACGCCAGCAGCCTTGAGCGCTGCAAGGACCTTGTTGGCGTATTCCAGGTGACGATCGGCGATGGGTATAACCATAGCCTGCACCGGGGACAGCCATACAGGGAATGCACCCGCGAAGTGCTCGATAAGCAACGCCATAAAGCGCTCCGTGGAGCCGGTTACGGCTCTGTGGATCATGACCGGGCGATGAGGCTGGCCATCCTCGCCGATATATTCAAGTTCGAAGTTTTCAGGTTGTACGAAGTCTAGCTGCACGGTTGAACACTGCCAGTCGCGGCCAAGTGCATCGCGCACCATAAAGTCCGTCTTCGGGCCGTAGAAGGCTGCTTCACCAATCATCTCACGGTAATGAATGCCCTTGTTGTCGACCGCCTGGCGCAAGGCGCTCTCAGCCTTTTCCCAGGCCTCATCGCTGCCCGCATAGTGCTCTTTGTTATTTGGATCGCGCAGCGAGAGAGCGATCCAGTAGTCCGTCAGCCCATAGGTGTTGAAGATCTCCATTGTCAGGTCGATGGCACGGTTAAACTCCTCCTGAATCTGGTCGGGACGCAGGAATACATGTGCATCATCTTGCGTGAGGCTGCGTACCCGCGCCAGGCCTGTTAAGGTCCCTGCCTTCTCGTAGCGGTAGAGGGTGGCAAACTCGGCGTAGCGCACTGGCAGCTCGCGATAGCTATGGATTTGCGATTTGTAGAGCGTGATATGGTGCGGGCAGTTCATCGGCTTGAGCACATAAGCATCATCCTCCGATGCTTCCTGCTCGCCCTGCATGATCGGAAACATACTTTCGCGATAGTTGAACCAGTGCTTTGACGTCTTATACAGGCGCACTTTACCTAAGTGTGCCGTCCAGACATGCTGGTAACCGTATCTCTCCTGCGTCTCGCGCACATAGCTCTCCATCAGGTGGCGCAGTATCTCGCCATTTGGCAAGAACAAAGGCACGCCGGCGGGCACCTCGTCGCTTATAATGAAAAGCTTAAGCTCGCGTCCCAGCTTGCGATGATCGCGTTTCTGGGCCTCTTCCAGCCGCCAGAGGTATTGATCGAGTTCCTCTTGCGTAAACCATGCCGTGCCATAGATGCGCTGTAACATGGGGCGATTTTCGTCTCCACGCCAGTAGGCACCGGCTACGCGCATTAATTTGAAAGGGCCAATCTGTCCCGTATTGTCGACATGCGGGCCACGACACAGGTCGAGAAACGTATCCTGCTGGTAGATGCCCACCTGCTCATCCGGCAGGTTTTCGATAAGTTCAACCTTGTAGGTCTGTCCTTTTTCACGGAAGTATTCCAGGGCTTTCTCGCGTGGCCAGCTATCGCGCAGAAAGGGATACTTGCCCGCAATGATGCGTGCCATGCGCTGCTCGATATCAGGCAGATCATCTGGCGTCAGTGTGCGTGGCAAATCAAAATCGTAATAAAAGCCGTCTTCAATGGCCGGGCCGATGGCTAATTTGGCATCGGGAAAAATCTCCAGCACTGCCTCCGCCATCACATGCGCCGCGGAATGTCGCATGCGCTGTACAGGCGTATAACCGACCGATTCTAGCAATTCTGCTTCGACCGACATAGTAAAATCCTCCTCATGATGACAATAAAAAAACCTTTCCATCCCGCTATGGGACGAAAAGGTTATAGCACTCTTCGTGGTTCCACCCAACTTCCGCGTTTCCAATACAGTTGGAAAAACGCGCTTTAGCGACCGCTAACGAGGTCGAGACGCGCACCTTTGGCCGCAATTAGCTGGGCCTCTACCGGTGCAGGCTGGCGAGGGGTATCCATTTCTTGCCGGTTGGAGCGCTTGCAGCCGCTGGCGCTTCCTCTCTGCAAACCTTCTTAAGGAAAGGACATGTCTCGCGTATTTGCCGTATGTATTGATTACTGAAATGATAACACAGGCGAGGGGAGAAGTAAATAGGTTTTTGACTGGTGATTCCCCATAAGGTAACGCTGCGTGATTCGGGTCTGCTGGACGAAGGCGCGACACATATCCTTCTGGCAGCGAAGGATTACAGCCAGGGATTTTGTCATCCTGAGCGAAGCGAAGGATCTATTGCAGACTCATGGGTAATCACCAGGTTTTTGACAAGGCACCAGGGCAATCGCAAAATTCTGGTGAGCAATGAGGCACTGATTGACAGAGAAGCTCTCACGGATATGCTAGATAAGTTGCTCCACCACAGCCTGTCGCCACACCATTTTGCCAGTGCTATCGTACAGCTCGGCATACAGTGGCGCTTCCATCGGGCGCTCGTTGCTGAAGATGACCAGCCCGTTCTCAACCGTATCTTCGGCCAGTTCGCCACGAGCGTCGCGCAGGCGTACGCGCGCGATCTTACGCCCGTGGGCGCTGACCTCGCCTCCGCCGAAAAAGCCGTTCTTCGGTGTGCCGTCCGCGGCGTAGACGATGCCGGAGCCGCCATGAAACCAGAGCCAGGGTCGGTTGCGCGCCACGAGCCACCGCCAGAGGGTGCGCGCGATGGGATGCAGTGCCACGGGACCACCGGAGCAGGATAGCGTCCTCCAGAGGCCGTCCGGCTTCCGCGCAACAGAGCAGGTGAACGTGTGCGTTTTCCCTGCTTGATCCTGGATGGCAAGGTAATACAGTCCATGTTCCGGCGTCACTTTTTGTTTAGTGAAGCTCAGCGTGTCCATCTTCCAGTCGTATTGTCCCAGGTAGTACCGGCGCAGCGCCTTCCGCACTGCCGCTGTGGGTTCGCTGTCCTCTTCCTGGCCCATCTGCTGTGCCTCGGCAACCAGTTGCGCTACCCGCTGTTCGCGCTGCTGCTCTATGAGCGTATCCACGGGACGGTGCCAGGAGCGCTCACCCCCATCAGCCAGCACGGCGGCTGCGCGCAGCAAACTGGCACGCTCCGCGGATGCGTCCAGCCCACTGTCGCTGAGCAGCACGGTATCTGGCGGCACGACAAGATCGACGCCGCCAGGATAGTCGATGTAGTACACCTTGAGCGGCGGGATGCGTCGGTGATAGGGACGCAGTTCGGCCCACAGGTTCACAGGCTTCTGTCCATGATGATGCCGCATTTGCAGCTTAGTGCGTATCTCTTTGTTCAGCCCTCTGTTCGCCTGCTGGTACTGCTCCCACCATTCCTGTAACCGCTGCCCGACAGCGGCGTTGCCACTCCACGCTAATGCTGGTTGCCCTATCCGCTCATCGAACGGCACAGGGTGCTCTCCGCCAGCGTGTTGCTCTCGTGCCCATTGCTGTATTGTCTTCTCGTGCTCCTGCTGGAGCTGGAGCACATCCATCAACCACGCCTGCCAGCTCTCAGCGGTCATCCCGGCAGCGCGTAAGCTGCCATCACCGTCGGGATGCTGGTCGAAAGGAGGGGCTGGCAAGCCGTCCTTTTGGAGCACGCGAAAGCAGAAATCGATGGCCTCGCTGATGTCCAGGCTGAGATACCAGGGCTGTGTTGTGCCTCTGACGAACATTGCATGCTCCTTTCCTGATGTCTGCATCACCATCTGCTTTTCTTGCAAGCATATACGTACGAATCGTGGGTTGTGTTGTCTTGTCGCATGTGCGAACAGAGACGGCATTGGATATTTCTGTTAGAGTGCACGTATATACTTATATATTAGGAATGACGATATTCTCGATAGTGAGCAAAGAAGGATAAACATATGCAACTCATTGCTGTACTCATATTCATCAGCATTTTGGTGCTGTTATTGGCTCTTGCTGTGTATCTCGCCAGAAGTCAGAAAACCAGCAATGATCCTTACAAATCGTGGTCCCAGGTCCTGGGTCCTCAGTTTAGAGGGTCGGCTTTTGATGTGGGAGATAATTTGAATAAAGAGATCGAGGCAGGGCGACAGCAATCTCGTCGAGGGCGACAGGCCCATCATGCACGAAGCAAACAGCGATAGTTAGCAAAGCTGTCATCCTGAGTGAGCCGAAGCCCTGAGCGAAGCGAAGGGGAAGCGAAGAATCTCTATAGGGTCAAGAGACTAACTATTTACAACTATTTTCTAATATGCTATGATCTAGCTTACCAGGGGATGTAGCTCAGTTGGGAGAGCGCGACAATCGCACTGTCGAGGTCAGGGGTTCGAGCCCCCTCATCTCCACTACGTACTATACCATCGAAGAGATACAAGCGCCTTTGGGATTAAAATGTGGTATAGTATAGTTTACAACTATAGAAAATCTGCGATAAGCAGGAGTAGTAGGTCGCTTCCTTGCAGAGAGTAGCCGGGTGGTGCAAGGCTACAAACAGCCGGGCCGAACTCGCCTGTGAGCAGCAAGCGTGAAACAATATGTAGGGGCCCGATTTATCGCGCCCACCGCCGATTGATCGGCCGATTGTAGGGGCCCGATTTATCGCGCCCATGCAGACCTACAAATTGTCTAATGCTTGCCGGAACGCCCGTTAAAGCGTACAATGAGTGTACATCAAACTCAATTTCAGGAACTCAGCATGGGCCTGTAGCGCAGCTGGAAGAGCGCATCCATGGCATGGATGAGGTCAGGGGTTCGAGCCCCCTCAGGTCCACCAATTTTACCTGGAGTTGAGCTGATGTAAATCAGGGTGGTACCACGGAAAGGCCTTTCGTCCTGCGAGGATGAAAGGCTTTTTATTATTGTTTTTACTTGTATGTTGATGAAGGTCAGGCTGGTATTATTCATTTTTCCTGTATGGAAAAGCGGGAGTAGCGTTTTATGATCACACGCACGAAGTACAACCCTAAAGAAATTGAGGCGAAATGGCAAACACAGTGGGAGGCGGAACAACTGTATCATGCCCCCGACGATTCGCCTAAACCAAAGTTTTATCACCTGGTGATGTTGCCCTATACATCCGGTGATTTGCACATGGGCCACTGGTATAATTACTCGGGCTTCGACGCCTATGGCCGCTTCAAACGCATGCATGGCTACAACGTTATGCAGCCAATGGGCTTTGATGCCTTTGGCCTGCCCGCAGAGAATGCCGCTATCTCGCGTGGCATTCAGGCGCGCACCTGGACGCTGGCAAATGTCGATAAAATGCGCCATCAACTGCGTACGATGGGTGCCGGGTGGGATTGGCAGCGTGAAATCGTCTCCTGCCTGCCCGGCTACTATAAATGGACGCAGTGGTTGTTCTTGCAATTCTATAAGCAAGGGTTGGCCTATCGCACCAAAGCCCCGGCCAACTGGTGTCCAAGCTGCAATACAACGCTGGCGAATGAACAGGTGCTGCCCAATGGCACTTGCGAGCGCTGTGGCACCACGGTGATACGCAAAGACATCGACCAGTGGCTGCTGAGGATTACCAACTATGCTGAAGAGCTGCTGGATTTCTCCAAGATTGAGTGGCCCGCAAAGACAGTAACCATGCAGCGCAACTGGATTGGGCGCAGCGAAGGGGCTGAGATTCGCTTCTTCGCTGAGTTTGATGAGCAGCGTGAAGAGATTCCCGTCTTCACAACGCGCCCGGACACTATCTATGGCGCTACATTCTTTGTGCTGGCTCCAGAGCATCCCTGGGTCGAGAAGATCACGACGCCCGAACACAAGGGAGAAGTTGAGGCTTACGTGGATCAGGCGCGACATATGACCGAAGTCGAACGCATGAGCACCGAGAAGGAGAAGACCGGCGTCTTTACAGGTGGCTACGTCACCAATCCAGTCAACGGCGAGCAGGTTCCAGTCTGGATCGCCGATTATGTGCTGATGGGCTATGGCTCCGGCGCAATCGGGGGTGTTCCTGCACATGACCAGCGCGACTTTGAGTTTGCGCGTAAGTTCGGCATTCCTGTACGCGAAGTGATTCGGCAAGAGGGAGAGCTGCCAGGCGACCCGGTGACCTGGACAGAGGCACAGGAGCACCTGGGGGTGATGGTTAACTCTGGCCCGTTTGATGGTACACCCGCTGACGAGGCGATTGCCAGGGTGACTCGTTACTTAGAGGAACAGGGCATTGGCAGGTTTATGATCACCTACCGCCTGCGCGACTGGCTGATTAGCCGGCAACGCTACTGGGGTGCGCCTATTCCGATTGTCTACTGTCCCAATCATGGTATGGTTCCGGTACCAGAGGAGCAACTGCCCGTCTGGCTGCCTGAGCATGTCGAGTTCAAGCCAACTGGTGAGTCGCCTCTGCGCTACAATCCAGAGTTTGTGAACACCACATGCCCAATATGTGGAGGTCCTGCTACACGCGAGATCGATACGATGGATGGCTTCATGGACAATTCCTGGTACTTCCTGCGTTACGCCGACCCGCACAACGACCAACAGGCGTGGAGCGACGAGGCCATGAGACGCTGGCTGCCCGTCGATCTATATATCGGGGGAGCAGAGCACGCGGTCATGCACCTGCTGTATGCACGTTTCTTCATCAAGGCGTTACGCGACATGGGACACCTGGACTTTGATGAACCCTTTACACGGCTGTTCCACCAGGGCACTGTGCTGGGTCCTGATGGACAAAAGATGTCTAAATCTCGCGGCAACGTCGAGGCCCCTGATGACTACGTCGCGAAGTATGGGGCGGATACTGTGCGTTCGTACATGATGTTTATGGGGCCATACGATCAAGGCGGCTCCTTCATACCTGAGAATTTAGAAGGCGTATGGCGCTTCCTGAACCGCTTCTGGAGCCTGGCCACCGAGGCCTGGGTTGAGAATCCCAGCAGTGAGGAGACCCAGGAAAGTACTGCTATCGAACGCCTGCGCAACAAGACGATCAAGCGCGTCACCGAAGATCTGACTAACTTCCGCTTCAACACTGCGTTGGCTGCACTCATGGAGTGCAACAACGCTCTGATTAAGCAACAACATGAACCGGTTGCACGCAATGCAGCTTTCCGTAACACGCTGGAGACGATGATGCAACTGCTGGCTCCAATGGCTCCCCATATCACGGAGGAGCTGTGGCACATAACGGGCCATACTGGGAGCATACATTTGACGGAGTGGCCGGGCTATGACGAAGCGCTGACACAGGACGAGACCTTTACGCTGGTCGTGCAGGTCAACGGCAAGGTGCGTGAGAGGATCGAGGTCGCTGCTCATACCAGTGAGCGCGAGATTCGTATGCTGGCGCTGAACAATCCACGCGTGGCTTCGTTCATTGGTGAGGCGACCGTGCAAAAGGTGATCTATGTGCCAGGGCGATTGATCAACATTGTCGTGCGAAAGAGTTAATCGAACCTGCTAAATATGCCAGAACCCGTAGGGGCGGGGGTGGTGTGGACGTGGGGTGGGGGCGCTTGCGCCGCCCATGTTTGCTATCGCACATGGACTGACCAAACAACGGGTGGGGGCGCTTGTGCCGCCCATGTTTGCCACCACCTATCGCACATGGACTGACCAAACATCGTGTAGGGACGCTTGCGTCGCCCTCGGTGGAGATCCTGTTCCTGAACATGGGACAAGCGCCCACCGAGGGCGATTACATCTTCAGTTATTTTCCTCCCAAATTTTTTGTAACCTCCGGCGTTAATACCTTTGGAGGAAACCTTACCCGGTCAAGGCTCCAGGGTTGTCAAAATCCATCAAATTGGCAATTTCCAGATGGAACTAAATAGAGTTACCGTACGTATATCATGACATACGGTGAAGTAACGTGATGTATTTCACAGTTTGAGCGTTATTTTGTCGATAGCTACAACACTGCTTTCCGTTTATACTTTGCTTGTAAGAATAGGAATAAGTAGAGGGGGAAGAGTGTTGTAACACGAACAAAGTGGTATTTGAAATTGTATGGGGTTGATCGTCTATTAAAGTGCAGAGTCTAGATGATAATAGCCCGGCAACCAAAAGTAACGAAGATCTATTGTGAAAGCGAATGAAGTAAAGCAGAACAGCGGAATTGGCCTTGTATAAGGAAGAAGGTAAATACTATGAATCCGCAAATCCAATCAGAAAAAGAACTTGATATCGTAAATAATCCTGAAATCGCAGATACTGAGCTGGATGAACTTGTTAAAAGCGGCTTCACCCAGGACGAAATTGTTTCACTCTTCTACCTCCGCCAATGGTACCAAACTGGTGGGAGCGACCGTGTTGAGGTTGTGCGCCATCTGGAATTTCTTAAACTTATGGTGATGAGTGGGAAGATCGAGCCGTAGCGTAGGTGTATGAATTGTTTGTAGGCCAACCAGACTCGAGTTGGTGGCAAAAGCGGCAGTAGGGGCCGGTTCACCGTGCCCACCGCCGATTTATCGGCCCTCGCTGGAAGTTCCCCTATCCCGATTATTGTGTTAATGGTCATTCTCGGCCCACACACCTTTCCTCATGCTCGTTTTCCCACCACTATTTCATACACCCCCTTACCAGGACACAACCATAAAAGATAACCGAAATGAGGTAATCTACGTACATGTAGATAGTATTGACGGGTAAGAACGACCAGAGGCTTGGCTTGACTTAAGTGGCGCGTGGTCGTTTATTATTAGTTATAGTTATCGCATACTGTAGAATCCAGAAATAAGGGTATTTATGCGTATTATACTCTACCTTGGAAAAGGGGGCGTTGGCAAAACAACTATCTCAGCAGCTACAGCAGTTCGTTCTGCTGAACAAGGTAAACGCACGCTGGTTGTCAGTACAGACCTTGCACATAGCCTTGCCGACTGCTTCAATAAGCAACTCACATCAGAGCCAAAGGAACTCGCCCCGAATCTGTGGGCGCAAGAAGTCAATGTGCTTGATGAAATGCGCAATAGTTGGGGTAAATTGCAGGAGAAGTTGAGTCAACTACTGCGCCAGCGCGGAATAGACTCGGTGATGGCGGAAGAGTTAGCACTCATTCCTGGCATGGATGAGATTGTCAGTCTGCTCAACATCTATCGCAATGCGCGCGATGGAGACTTTGAAGTTGTTGTTATCGACGCTGCACCAACGGGCGAGACCGTGCGTCTCCTGAGTATGCCTGACACGTTTCAATGGTATGCCGGGCGTATCGCTGGCTTAAATCTCAAGAGTAGTACACTAAGCCTCGCACGCCCATTCATCAAGGCTTTCATGCCCTCAGGTGAAGTGTTGGACGCCGTGCAACTCCTGAGCGAACGAGTCAAAGGGTTGCGTGAGGTATTGAGTAACCCCGACATCAGTTCCTATCGGCCGGTAGTCACTCCAGAGCGCATGGTGATTAAGGAATCGCTGCGTGCTGAAACCTATCTTGCGCTCTTTGGCTATCCAATCGATGGCGTAGTGTGTAATCGCGTCATCCAACCAGGCGACTATACCGATACATTTATGCAAGACCTCTATCATAATCAAGAGAAACTGCGCCTCCAGATTCATAATACCTTCGCACCGCTGCCTATCTGGGAAGCTCCTTACTATTCTCGCGAGATCATTGGCATTCCTCAACTTGAAGAGCTGGCCCAGGCCATCTTTGGCGATTTGGACCCAACTCAGATTTTCTATCGTGGGCCGATACAGGAAGTGATACGCCAGGGAGATACGTATGTGCTTCGCCTTCCTCTGCCACATGTCGAGATGGATAAGGTGCTGATGACAAAGAAAGGCGACGAGATGATCATTGAGATTGGTAACTTCAAACGCGACATTACGCTCCCGGCGGTACTGGCGAACCAGGAGGCAAAACTGGCAAGGTTTGAGAATAAGGCGTTGGAGATTCACTTTACAGCGCCGGTGGAGGAGGCAGCGGAGCCGGCATAAATGCAGGTTTACTTACGCAACTTCTGCACGAGCTTGAATATTTCGAACCAGAGAACGCTGACAAGTGCGGCAACCACACATAGCAACAGTTCATAGGAATTTAGCGGGGCAAAACTAAACAGGCCTTGTAAAAAGGGCACGTAGAGCACTAATCCCAGACCGGCAACCACCCCTGCTGTTATGATCCACAGAGCAATATTACGCTCACGCAATGTGGTTATGACGAGACGTGACTGTGAGCGATTGATGTAGATCAGCCCAAGGTTGCCGATGATCAGCGTGGTAAAGGTCATGGCTCGTACAACAGGCTCGTCCAGTCCGCGATAGGAGGCAATGAAATAGATTGCTAGCACACTCAGCAGGACACTTATGCCTTGCAACAAGCTCACGAAGACAGTACGCTTGCCAAACATCGGCTCCTTGGGATCGCGCGGCGGGCGCTCCATGAGGTGGGGATTCCCAGGTTCCGCTTCGAAGGCGATAGAGGATGCGGGATCAATGATTAGTTCCAGGAAGAGGATTTGCACGGGGAACAGTATGAGAGGTTGGCCTAATAACAGAGGAACCAATGCAATGCCAGCAATCGGAACATGAATAGCAAGGATATAGGTCATAGCCTTGCGGATATTATCGTAAATGCGCCGTCCGAGTTTGACCGCCTGCACAATAGACGAAAAATCATCATCAAGCAAAACGAGGGCCGCGGCCTCTCGCGCTACATCGGTCCCCCGTTCACCCATTGCGATGCCGATATGTGAGGATTTTAAGGCGGGAGCATCGTTGACACCATCGCCCGTCATTGCTACAATTTCTCCGTTAGCCTTGAGCGCATTGACCAGGCGCAGTTTTTGTTCTGGCACCACTCTTGCAAAGATGTTGACGGTTTTGATACGTTCCTGCAGTTCGGCATCGTCCATTGCGTCTAGTTCGGCACCGGTGATATATTCATCCACAGGTTTCAGGCCTATTTGCATGGCAATATTCCTTGCTGTCCCAGGGTAGTCGCCTGTGATCATCACCACGCGTATGCCAGCTGTATAACACTCTTTCACCGAGCTGGCAACCAGCGGGCGAACCGGGTCAGCCAGGCCAATCAACCCTATGAACTCGAAAATGAAATCGTGCTGCTCGCTGGGAAGAGAAATAGCCTGCTCAAAATATGCCTTTGCCACACCGAGAACCCGTAGTCCATCATCGGCCATGTTGATTACCTGGCTGTATAGTTCCTCCTTTTGCGCTTCGTCGAGGTGGCAGAGGTCCATAATGGCCTCAGGTGCGCCCTTGGCTGCAATTACATATGTTTCGCTGTTGGGAGATTTCCATACATGAGAAAGTGCCAGCAGTTCAGGCGATAAAGGGTACTCACGTATCAATGTCCAATCGCGATGGATGTGTTCCGTCTGCTCCAGGTAATGCTCTCCGAGTTGTCGCAAAGCTTTTTCCATAGGATCAAAGGGGTCTTGCTGGCTGGCAAGAATGCTGAATTCCACCAACTCGTGGAACGTCTCCGGTAGAGCATTGCCGGCGCTTTGCTCCTTACTCGCATAATGGGCAGGGAGGGAATAAATTGTTCCAGCGGCAAACAGGCGACTGACAGACATGCGGTTAAGCGTAAGCGTGCCTGTCTTGTCCACGCAGAGCACTGTAGCCGAGCCTAATGTCTCAACGGCGGGCATGCGGCGGGTGAGTACCTCATTCTTAGCTATACGCCAGGCGCCCAGGGCGAGGAAGATGGTCAGGACGACAGGGAATTCTTCAGGCAGGAGAGACATAGCCAGTGTGATTCCGGCCAGCAGACCGTTGAGCCAGTTTCCTCTTGTAAGTCCGTAGAGGATCACTACCAGCGCACAAAAAGCAAGGCCCATGATGGCAAGCAGGCGCACGAGTCGCCCAGTTTCTCTGTGTAACGAGGTCTCTTCAGGCACGACCGTTTGTAAGGCTTTGCCAATTTTACCCAGCTCGGTATTCAGTCCAGTTGCCTGTACCTCAGCAACTCCCTGTCCCTGGACGACCAATGTGCCTGAGTATACAAATGGCAGGTCATCTCCTCCTGGCCGGGCCATAATCATTGTTTCAGTCCGGCCGTCCCATGATCTCTTACGAACTGGCACCGATTCCCCTGTCATCAAGGATTCGTCGACTGAAAGATTGAGACTCCACAGCACCACTGCGTCGGCAGGAACACGATCGCCTTCAGCCAGCATTAATATATCGCCACGAGCAACCTCTCGACCAGCGATGCGTTTTTGAACCCCATCTCGGATGACAAGCGCACGCGGACTGGAGAGATCTCGCAATGCCTCCAGCGCTCGTTCGGTTCTATTCTCCTGGTAGAAGGTGATACCCATAATTACAAAGATCGAGCCGAACAGGATCAGGGCTTCGCTTTTATCTCCCAGCAGAAGGTAAATGATCCCACCAGCAATCAACAGGATAAACATTGGTTCACGCACGACCTCAAGAGCGATCTTCAATATACCGCGTCGTCCAGTGGAGGGAAGCTCATTGTGACCTTCTTTGGCCAGCCTCGCAGCGGCTTCTTGTTCAGAGAGACCAGTAATCGTGCTGATCTCGAATATCTGGGATGGTGTATTTTGCGGTATTGTCGTTTCCTGCATGTCTATTCCCTAAATGGCTTTTTAGAGCTATCCTAGACGCCCGCCAACAAGCGATCCAAGGCCAAATGTTATAGCCGCTGCCGCTAAGCCCAGCAAGACCTGGCGACCAGCGGATTTGAGGAGTGGCGCTCCAGTAGTCAGTGTAATGCCGACGCCGATGATGAACAAACCTAGTATGCCCAGCGCCAGGCTGACCAGCACAGCTATCAGCCCGCTGCCGAACGCAAAAGGTATTACGGGAATGATAGCGCCTACTGCAAAGAGCATGAACGACATGATCGAAGCTACCCACGCCGAGCCACCAAGTTCCTCAGGGTCGATACCAAGCTCTTCTCGCGCGAGGGTATCAAGCGCGGCACCACCCTGTCCCATGATGCGATCAGCCATACGACCAGCAGTTTCTTGATCAATTCCTTTGGCCTCGTAGATAAGGGCCAGTTCCTCGCGTTCTTCCTCAGGCATTTCTGCCAGTTCCTGGCGCTCGACCGCTATCTGGTGCGTGTAGAGTTCGCGTGCGCTCTGCACGGAAAGCCACTCGCCGATAGACATAGAGAGCGCCCCGGCAAGCATGCCTGCTAATCCCGTGAACAGGATGGTATGTCCAGGGAGATTTGCACCCGCAACACCCATCACAAGACTCAGGTTGGTGGTGAGACCATCGCTGGCTCCCAACACAGCCGCACGCAAGGCGTTGCCACCGGTGCTGCGGTGACGGCCCTCGAACCGGGCGAGTGCAGGACCGGCGATGCCACCACTGCCAGTTATCTGCACAGAGCGAAAAAGGCGTTCGTGCGAACGCTCATCCTTTGGCATACCTGCGGCTCGCGCTTCTGGCTGTTCGTCATAGTCGTGGCTGGCGCCGCGCTCCATCGACGAGATCATAGGCAGTACAGAGTTGACTCCGAAGCGCTGTGCGAGCCAGATGAGCACACGTATGCGCAATCCGGGTTTATAGGTGGGTACAGGTTCACCTGCGCGACGGATATACTCTGCCCAGACCGCCGCGTGGCGTTGCTCGGTCTCGGCCATACGCCGGTAAAGTTCTGCCAGGTGTGCATCTCGCTCTGTAGTAGCAAGCGATTGATATAGCTGGGAACCCTCCTGTTCAGCAAGATAATTTGCGCGATAACGTTCGATGTCGCTCTTGATTGCCATGTATGACTCCTCTCCCTCTCATAGAGAGGTGTTTCTTTAGTGAATGGCTCTTCATCCTTGCGGGTGAACACCCCTTCCCGTAGGGGCCCGATTTATCGCGCCCTGGGGTGGGCCTTTACGCTCGCCTATTCGCACCAACTTAAGGGCCACTCGACCGCCTCCTGCTCCAACAATTGAGCCGAGTTGGGATGCTTGTGGCGTTTGTTCATCTGACAGCCAGAACCCATCCGTCGGCCAATGA
>Ga0187846_10000432_pt1 | contig 24695 bp, 23 predicted proteins | sample TC_taG_FD_161473 | JGI IMG/M metagenome (GOLD analysis project Ga0187846, IMG submission 161473) | Biofilm microbial communities from the roof of an iron ore cave, State of Minas Gerais, Brazil - TC_06 Biofilm (v2) | ecosystem: Environmental > Terrestrial > Deep subsurface > Cave > Wall biofilm... | reverse complement strand
CGAGTCCCTGAAAGGAGTACGGTGACGTGCGCGGCTTGAAAGCCCCGCCTCTCAGCAGCTGCGCTCCGGCCGCCTTCACCGCGCGGGCCGTCTGCATGACCTGCGCGCGGCTCTCCACCGAGCAGGGACCGGCGATCACAACGACCCGCCCTCCGCCAATCGCGACGTCCCGCACCCACACCGTCGTATCGCGGCCGCCGTGGAACTCCCGGCTGACCAGCTTGTACGGCTGGAGGATCCGCACAACGTTCTCGACCCCCACCATCGCCTCCAGACCCTCGCGGAGCAACTCTTTCGTGTGGCTATCTCCGATCACGCCGATCACGGTGCGCTCCACCCCCTCGGAGACCTGGACGCGCAGACCCGCTTCCTCGATTTTGCGGATGACGCCCTCGCGGTCCGCCTCGCTGTGTCCGGGACCCATCACGACGATCATGGCGCGCTCCCTCCGACCCTCCGCAAAAACAAAAAACCCCCCGTCCTCTCGGGACGGGAGGCCTGTGTGCCGCCCGCGGTGCCACCCCTCTTCCCCGGCGCCCGGCCGGGGCTCTCTACCTGGAATGGAGCCGCGCGCTGCGCAGGCTCAATCCCGCCTCCAGATTACGGCGGAGGTCCCCGGCGACGACTACTCGGCGGTACGGCCGCCTTTCGATCGCCCCTCGCGGGTCCATTCCCTCCGGGTCGCCCCCCGCGTTTCCACCACTCGCGTGGGTCTCTCCGTAGGCTCCCCGGACATACTCGCCCCGGTCATCGGGTTTGCAGTACCCCTATATTTGTAGTGCCACTATATCATACGATCACACGGAGTCAAGCGTGGGGCGATTCATCCGCCATGCGGGGGGCCTGACGCCGCAACTCCGCTACGAATTGCTGGGCGTCCGGCGGGTTAATCACAAAAGCCCGGATCCATCCGGCCTTTCGCCTGAGGACGACGTAGCGGAGCGGCCAGAAGTTGGTCCAATGCTCGTTCCAAAACAACCAATCGCGGGTGAGAAACCCGCGACCACCGCTCAGCACCCGGACGCTTTCGATGTCGTCGAGGAGGACACGGCGAACAACAAACGGGCCCAGCCTCACCTGGACCTCTGTATGCGTCACCTGAAAGTGAAACGGCCACATCCTCGTCCACCATCGCGTTGCATCGCCGCGCTAGACGGCCGTCGTCACCTGGTCGCGCCCTCCGTCTTTGGCCCGCCGAAGCGCCGCCCCAGCGGACCGCAACAAAGCCTCCGTCGTCGAGCCATGCTGCGGGGCTACCGCCACGCCGAGGGACAGGCTGGCGTCCTCCACGGGTTTACCGCGCTGCGTCACGTCGAGCCGTTTGAAGCCGTCGCGCAGAGCCTCGGCCCGCTGCCTGGCCACGTCCAGCGTCGCCTCGGGCATGATGAGCGCGAACTCCCCGCCGTCCAGGCGGCAGGCGATATCCTCTTTGCGAATGCGCGCGCGGAGGAATTCTCCCAGACCGCGCAGCAGCGCATCTCCCGCCTCGCGGCCGGCGGTTTCGTTGACGCGCTTGAAGTGATCGACATCCAGCATGATCACGCCGATCGGATACCCCCTGCGGGCCGCCCGCCGAAGCTCGCGGTCCAGCGACTCCTCCATGTAGCGCCGATTGAACGCCCCGGTCAGGGGATCGCGAATGGACTGCGTGCGCAGTGTCTCCCGCAATCTCAAGTTGGCGAGGGCCAGCGCAATCTGGTCGGCAACGGTCACGGCCAGACGCTGCTCGGACTCCAACAAGAGCTGCGGACTCCCGTCGTGTTTGGTGGGGTCGAACGGACCGCCACGCAAGTGTAGGACGCCCAAAGACGTGCCCTGTGCCAGCAGGGGGACGCAGACGTAGCCGGCCGGCAAAGGCTCGGTCAGGTGAGTGCAGAGGAGTCCGGCGCTGGTGTCCTCGACGATGTGGGGACGGCCTCGGCGAAGGGCCCAACACTCTTCTGGACTGAACACGGCCGCGGGGGCGGGATCGCCCCAGACGGCCACGGTGTCCAGGAGCTCTCCCGGTGGGACCATCACGTACAGGGCCCCCGGCCGCGCGGGGAACAGCTGCCCGGCGGACCTGGCGACCACGCGATACGCTTCCTCGGGCGTCGCACAGTTCTGCAGAAGGTTGCCCACCTCGGCGATGCGATTGATATCGCTGTCGCGCTGTTCGACCGCGCCGACCCATCCCGCGAGCTGCGTCGTCGCCTCGTGGAGCTCCTCTTCGGTTCGCCTGCGCTCCTTCTCCGCCTGGGAGAGTGAGCGGACACTCCACCACATCAGGCCGGCGATGATAACGACGCTCAGGACGACGAGGAGCGTGAAGGCCAGCGGAGCGCCGTAGAGGCCGCTCTTCTGGCCGGCCAGGGCGACGAGGCCCACCAGCACCAGGATGCCCACCGCCGCAGGCAAGCGGCGCGCGACCTTCCCTCCCGCGCCCCCACTCGTCAGGGCCTCCACCACGCCGCGGTGCGGGCGCGCGCACAGCACGCCGAAGGAGAGCAGGGCGAACAGCACCGCCGCCTGAGGCGCCATGAGGACGTCGGAGAGCGCCCCGTGAAGGGGCCGGACGCCGTACAGGTATCCGGTGAGCACCAGCAGCGTGACCGTGGCCGTGGTGAGCGCGAGGAATTCCACGAGCCCTGCCCCGCCGCGGCCTTCCGCGTCCAGAACCATCAGCGCGCTTCCAAGGAGGAAGAAGCTCAACCCAGCATCGGGCGTGATCGGGCCCCCTCCGAACTTGCCCTCGAACACCAGGCGATCAATGGGGGAGCCACGGCCGAGGATGGAGGCGAGCAGGGTGAGGACGCCGATCAGCACAACGAGCGCAGCGGCCACAAATGCCACGGGCCGCCCCGCATGAGCGCGAGGATTCTCGGGCTCGGCCTGGGACAGCCAGAGCGACACTCCCGCGGCGAGGAAGCCGGCGGCCACGAGCGATGGGATCGCTGCCGCGCCCGGAACGAGGCTCTTCAGGACCGTGCTGTCGAGCGCCCAGCCGGCCAGCACGAGACAGCCGGCAGCGGCAACCGCCCCGCTGGCCGTGCGGCTCGCCGTGCGGAGGGTTTCTGCTCGGAAACGTGCTCTCACGATGAACCACCCCCCCCGCGAAGTGGGTATTCCCTCACCGCGTTGAGTCTAGACGATTACGCGAGACCTCTGGCCAGCAGGTTGAGGGAGGCCAGGAACACCGTCACGAGCACCACCCGGCTGAACGTCTCCGGGTGAAGGCGATCCTGCATCGCGAGCCCGGCCAGAGTGCCGGCGACCATCGGCAGACAGGCAAGCAGCGACGCACTCAAGACCGGTCCGGCATATAGACCGAGCCGGAAATAGCTCCCGACCTGCACGATGTTCCCCACGAAAAACATTATCGTGATCCACAAGACAAACTCCCGCTTCTCAATCCGGAGCAAATGCAGGTAGCTGGCCAGGAGCGGCGACGAAATGCCGGTCACACCCCCCATCACGCCGGCCAGAACCCCGACGATCGGCGCGGCAGGCAGCTTCACGGCAGCCGGGATGAGCATCGTGAGCCGGAAGGCGGTCGCCAGCACATAGGCGAGTGCTGTGGCGCCCACAAGAACGGAGAGGACCCGAGGCTCGAGGACCGTGATCAGCATAGCGCCGGCGGGCGTTCCGAGAATGATTCCGCCGAGGACCATCACAAGGGGCGCGGTGGCCCGGCTGAACCCACCGCGGCTGACGAGAAACACGTTGCTCACGAGCGTGGGGATGGCCACCACGGGCACGGCGATTCGGGGGCCCAGGAGCGTCGACAAGAGCGGGATGGCGATCAAGGGAAACCCAAACCCGATTACGCCCTTGACCGCGGCCGCGCCCGCCACGATGAGCGCCGCAAACACGAGGCCGAGCGGGTCGTGAATCACAGGCCTGTGGCCCGGCGGAGGGTGGTCTCAAACTCCGGGAACGACGTGTGGATGCACGCGGGATCGTCAATCACGACCGGCGCATCGGCGCACAACCCGGCCACGGCCAGCGCCATGGCGATCCGGTGGTCGCCGCCGCTCGCAGCGCGGCCGCCCCGCAGCCGGCGGTTCCCCGTGATCGCCAGCCCGTCGGGCAGGACCTCGATCGTTGCGCCGAGTCGGCCAAGCTCGCGCGCCAAAGCCGTGATCCGGTCGGACTCCTTGACGCGCAGCTCGGCGGCGTCGCGGATCACAGTCTCGCCTTCCGCCCCGACCGCGGCCACGGCGATCACGGGCAGCTCATCGAGCGCGCGCGGGATGAGGTCACCTCCGATTGTGGTACCCCGCAGCCGTGACGCACGCGCCATCACGGTGCCGACCGGCTCGCCCCCTTCGTCGCGGACGTCACGGACGTCGACAACGGCGCCCATCATCCTGAGGACGTCCAGGATGCCGGTGCGCGTCGGGTTCAGGCCGATGTCCTCCACGATTACCTCCGAGCCCGGCACACACGCTGCCGCCACCAGAAAGTACGCGGCGGACGACAGGTCCCCCGGAATGCGCAGCGCGGTCCCCCGCGGCACAACCGGGCCGCGGAGGCGAACCGTGAGACCCTCGCGCTCCACCGGAACGCCGAACGCGCCCAGCATCCGCTCCGTGTGGTCGCGGCTCAGAAACGGTTCCTGAACCGCGGTTTCCCCATCGGCAAAGAGGCCGGCCAGCAGGATCGCCGACTTTACCTGAGCGCTGGCCACCGGCGTCACGTATCTGATCCCGCGGAGCCCCCCGCCGTCGATGCTGAGGGGCGCAAGCCGGCCTCCGGACCGTCCGGAGATCCTAGCGCCCATCCGGCCGAGCGGCTCGGTGATCCGGTCCATCGGCCGGCGGCGGATGGACGCGTCTCCTGTGAGAATACTGTGGAAGCTCTGCCCGGCGAGCACGCCCGCGAGCAACCGGATGGTCGTCCCGGAGTTGCCGACGTCGAGCACGTCTTCCGGTTCCGCGAGACGGCTCCCGTCGATGACAAGGCCCTCCGGCGTCTCCTGGATCGGTACCCCAAGGCTCCTGAGACACCGCAGGGTCGCCAGGCAATCGTCGGCGCGCAAAAACCCGGCCACGCGTGTGCTGCCTCGGGCGATGGCGCCGAGGATGGCGGCCCGATGGGACATGGACTTATCGGGGGGCATGCGCAGAACCCCGCGCAATGGTGCGCCCGGGCCGACGGTGAGCGGCGTCACGAACCGGGCATCAGGTCGGGACGGAGCTGCTCCGCGCCGCGCAGGTAGACGTGCTGAATCTCCGCCGGGCCCCTGGTGGTACTCACGAACATGAGGACCCGCACGCACTTCGCGAGCGCGCCGGGCACCGGGATCTCCTGCGCGCACATGAGCGGAACCTGGGACCAGCCGGGGAGACCCCGGCCCGCCTCGGCCGGGAAGCACGCGGTCAGATCGGGCGTCGCCGTAAACACGACGCCGGCGATATCGGTGACCTCTACGCTGTTGGCCTGGAGCATCCTACGCAAGAGCTCGGATGTCGCGCCCATGATCGCCTGTTCCGTATTCTCCTCGGCCGTGACCGCGCCTCGAATCCCGCGAAACCGAATCGCCCCTCGCGCGCTCTCGGCCCGATGCGCGGCGGTGACTCGCCGGCGCGTGGCGCTCATACGCCACTCTCCCCGCCTCTGCGCGCGGGGGTCTTGCGGTATCTGCCCCCCGCCTGTGCGAGCCCCAGAGCCGCCCGCAGCCCGAGCAGGTAACTCTGCGCTCCGAACCCCGCGATCTGGCCGGCGGCCACGGGCGCGATCACCGATTTCCGACGGAACCGTTCGCGCGCGTGGATATTGGAGAGGTGCACCTCGACGACCGGCACGTGGACCCCCGCGATCGCATCGCGGAGCGCGATGCTGTAGTGTGTGAGGCCGCCCGGGTTCAATACCACGGCCTGGTAATTATCCGCTGCCGTGTGCAGCCGGTCGAGGATCGCGCCTTCGTGGTTGCTCTGGAACGTCTCGACCTCCGCCCCGTGCTCACTCGCCAGCGCCTGGAGTTGCGCATCGATCTCGGCCAGGGTAGTCGTCCCATAAATCTCAGGTTCCCGCCGGCCGAGGAGATTCAGGTTGGGACCGTGGATGACCAACACCCTAATCATCGGCAAGAACCTCCCCCAAGAGGCGCGCGGGCACATCATCCCGGACGACCGTCCGCCCCAGCGCCGCGGGAAGCACGAACCGCAGCCGCCCGCCGCGCGCTTTCTTGTCGTGCTTCATCGCGGCCATCACGGCCGCCGGCGAGGGGGGATGGCTCAACCGAAGCTCCGCGAGGCGCACGGGAAGGCGGGCCGTCTGCAGCAGCTCGGTCTGGCGCGCGAGAAGAGTGGCGTCGCAGATCCCGAGCGCCCGCGCCAGCCGGGCTTCGAGCGTCATCCCTACCGCGATCGCTTCACCGTGGGTGATCCCCCGGTACCCGGCTGCCGCCTCGATGGCGTGACCGATCGTGTGCCCGTAGTTCAGCGCCATACGGCCGGCGACCTCGTGCTCGTCGCCCGCCACAATTCCGGCCTTGTACTCCGCGCACCGGCTCACCACCGTGGCCAGCGCCTCCGGGTGCCTGGCAAGCACGTCCCGCAGGTGCTCGCCAAGATAGTCGAACAAGTCTGGAGCCCCGATCACGCCGGTCTTGATGACCTCCGCCATCCCGGACCAGAGCTCGCGCCGCGGGAGCGAGCGGAGCGTGTCGATGTCCGCGAGGACGAGGGCGGGCTGGTGGATCGCGCCGATGATATTCTTGGCACGAGGATGGTTCACCGCCGTCTTGCCGCCGATGCTCGCGTCCACTTGCGCCAGCAGAGTCGTGGGGATCCCCACCCAGGCGATTCCCCGAAGGAACGTCGCCGCGACGAACCCGCCCAGGTCGCTCGCAACTCCCCCCCCGAGGACGACCAGCGTCCCGGTCCTGTCCAGCTGAGCCTGGACGAGCGCATCGTAGACTTTCGCGACCGCCCGCAAGCTCTTGCTCGACTCAGACGGCGGGACGGTGATCGTCACGGTCTCGTAGCCGGCCTCCCGCAGCGATCGCGCCAGAGGACGCCCGAACAAGACGCGGAGCCGCGGGTGGGTCAGGAGCGCCAGCCGGCCCTCGACGCCGCAGGCGCGCAGGTAGCGCCCTGTCCGGGAGACGAGCCCCTGCCCGATGCGGACGTCGTAGCCGCGCGGGCCGAGGGGCACGCGGACAACCCGCTCGGGCACCGCCACCACGGCGGGAGTGACGACGTGACCGGATGCGGGGGCGGGCCCGTTCTGCGCCGCGACGAACGTCAGCACGCGCGCCACGATCTCTTCGAGCGACAGCGCGGTGGTATCGACAGTGAGATCGGCGTCGCCGTAGAGCGCCTCGCGCTCGGCGAGCAGCCTCCGGATCGTCGCCTCCGGGTGAGAGCCCAGCAGCGGGCGATCGGCGCCGCTCCCGACGCGGGCGCGGATGGCTGCGGGATCGGCCCGCAGCGCGATGATCAGCCCGTTCCGACGGAGACGGTCCATGTTCTCTTTTCGCAGCACGACCCCGCCGCCGGTCGCGATGACCACGCCTTCGCCTTCACTGGCAGCTTCCACCGTTGCGGCCTCGAGCCGCCGGAACGCCTCTTCTCCGTCCTCGGTGAAGATCTGGGAAATCGGTCGACCGGCCCGCTCTTCGATGAGGACGTCCGTGTCGACGAACGGGCAGCCGAGGTGCCTGGCCACTTCCCGGCCGACGGCCGTCTTCCCCGTGCCCATAAACCCGATGAGCACGACGTTGGGCTGCACCGCTAGGTACCTCCCGGTCCGGTCCGCACCCACCGCTGGTGGGCGTCGTAGGCCACGCGCATCTGGTCCAGGCTGTCGGCGCCGAACTTCTCCAGCATCGCATCGGCGAGCACGAACGCGACCATGGCCTCGCCGATTACCCCCGCGGCGGGGACGGCCGTGACGTCGCTTCGCACCACCGCCGCTTCGACGCGTTCCTTGGTGACGATGTCCACGGAGGCGAGCGGGCTGCGGAGGGTGCTGAGCGGCTTCATCGCCGCGCGGACCACGAGGGCGTCGCCCGTCGTCATTCCGCCTTCGGTCCCGCCTGCCTGGTTCGTGCTGCGATAAAATCCCCGTTTCGGGTCGTAGAAGATCTCGTCGTGCGCGGCGGATCCCGGGAGCCGGGCTTCCGCAAAGCCTTCCCCCACCTCGACGCCTTTGATCGCGTTGATCGACATGAGGGCCGCCGCGAGCCGGGCGTCGATCCGGCGGTCCCACTGCACATAGGAGCCCAATCCCACCGGCAGACCCGTGACGACGACTTCGAACACTCCACCGAGGGTATCACCGCGCTCCTTCGCCCCGTCGATCGCCGCGATCATGCGCGCTTCGGCCTCGGCGTCCGCACAGCGGAGCGGCGACTTCTCGGCCAGCGCAGGAATGTCTTGGGGTTTCTCCGGGCGTCGGGTCGCGGCGATCCCGCCGAGCTCCACGACGTGGCTGCACAGCGCGACCCCGAACTGCGTGAGGAGGATCCGGCAGACGGCGCCGGCCGCCACCCGGGCCACGGTTTCGCGGGCGCTCGATCTCTCGAGCACGCGCCGGACGTCGCCGAAGTGGTACTTGAGCGCGCCCGCCAGATCGGCGTGTCCGGGGCGGGGGCGGGTGAGGGGGGGCTCCTCCTTTCGCCAGTCCTTGTTGCCGATGAGGAGGCCGATGGGGGCGCCGATCGTCGTTCCCCCCATGAGCCCGCTGTAGATCTCGGCGCGGTCCTGTTCGATCTGCATGCGTCCGCCGCGGCCGTACCCATGCTGCCGGCGCGCGAGCTGAACGTTGATCTCTTCTTCGGACACCGGGACGCCGGCGGGCATGCCTTCGAGAACGACGAGCAGCCCTCGTCCGTGCGATTCCCCCGCGGTCAGATACCGAAGCATCCGCTCAGGCCCTCCGACGCGATCCGCGGCGACAACCCCACCGCGTCACGCATGACCTCGATCGGAGCAGGCTGCCCCGTCCAGATCTGGAACGCCCGCGCGCCCTGGTACACTAGCATCGGCAGCCCGCCCAGGGCGCGGCATCCGCGGGCACGGGCATCGCGCAGCAGCGCCGTCTCCGGAGGATCGTACACCATATCCATGACCAACAGGTTCGGATGGAGCGCGTGCGCGGGGACCGGGGACGCTGCGCGCTGCGCCTCTCCTCCCAGCGGTGTGGCCTGGATCAGTAGCGACGCCTCGCGCACCGCCGCGGCGAGCGCCGGGCCCTCGAGCGCCGTCGCCTCCACCGCGCAGTGAGGGAATGCACGGCGCACGACCTCGGCAACAGAGGCCGCGCGGTCCCAGTTCCGGTTGGCGACGGTTACCGCCGCAGCGCCGGCGCCGGTCAGCGCAAACGCCGCCGCGCGCGCTGCGCCGCCAGCCCCGATGATCACGGCGCGGGCGCCCTCGACGGCGACGCGCCCATCGGCGCTGAGCGCATCCAGCACGCCGGCGCCGTCCGTATTATGGCCAATGAGGCGACGGTCGACGATGCGGATCGTGTTCACCGCGCCGATCCCTCGAGCGTCATCGGTCGTCTCGTCAAGATAGGCGAGGGCGGCCTCTTTGTGCGGGACGGTCACGTTCACGCCCGCGACTCCCAGAGCTGCAAGCCCTCGGAGCGCCTCCCCCAGGCGATCACGGGGGACCGGAAAGGCGACGTAGCACCAGTTCAGCCCCAGCGCGGCAAAGGCGGCGTTGTGGATCCGCGGAGAGAGACTCCCCTGGACCGTATCCCCGATCAGCCCCGCTACTGTGGTCGCCCCGTCGATCTCCGTACTTTCCCTCCCCGCATCTCCCCAATTATAGGGAACCGCCCGGCGCCCGCACAAGCCAGTGAACAGGGGCCAAGCGCTCCGTAACAGAAATGGACATCGCACGCCGGACCCGGTGCGCGGAGGGATTTGCATGAAGTACGATGGCCGCGAGTACTACGAGATCAGCCTGGTCGGACTGCGGCGCAAGCTCCCGATCGTCCAGGTCACGGACTCCCTGTGGATCGCTGCCTTCGTCCTCCTGGGTGACGTCGAGCTGACAAACGCCTGTGCCCACGCGATCGCCGTCCGGCTCCGGCACCTCAAATTCGACTTTCTCGTATCGCTCGAAGCGAAAGCGATGCCCCTGGTCCATATGGTCGCGACCTACCTGTCGGATCCGGTCGCCGGCCTGTTTTTCCCGTATGTCGTGTGTCGCAAGAGCGTCAAGGCGTACATGCGGAACCCGATCAGCGTGGAGGCGAAATCCATTACCACGGCGGCCGTACAATCGCTGGTGCTCGATGGCGTCGAGGCCGACCGCATCCGGGGGAAACGGGTCGCCGTGGTAGACGACGTCGTGAGCACAGGCGGCAGCCTCCGCGCGGTCGAGGAGCTGATGCGCCGCGTGGACGCCCAGATCGTCGCGCGCGCCGCAGTCCTGCTCGAAGAGGCGGGGTACCAGAACCCTGAGCTGATCTACCTCGGAACGCTTCCGATCTTTACCCGCTAAGGCGGCGAACCCGGCCCGTCACCACCCGCGGCTCTCGCGGTCCGCCCATGCAGGTGCTCCGCGAGCACCTGCGCCGTGGGCTCGGAGGCGAGAGAGGACTGATCATCGATCTCACCCGCGCTCGGCGCTGGGGCACCGGTCTCTGCTTGCCCCGCGGCCGTTTCCCGCGCGCTCTCGGGCGCCGGTGTGGTCTCGTGGGGTGCCGAGGTAGTGGACTCAGGCGCTGTGAGGAGCGGGGGAACCACCTCTGCCGCTGTGGACGAGAATTCCTGAGCCGTAGACGAGAATTCCTGGTTGAACGTCTCGTGGGCGCCACGCACCGTGCTGCGAAACTCGCGAATCGCCCGGCCGAGCGTCGTGCCGAGCCCGGCCATCTTTTCCGGGCCCAGGACGAGCAGGGCAATCACCAGAAAGAGCAGCAGCTTCTCAGAGTTCTCAAACATCGAAATCCTCCCCCGGCGACGGCTGGAAGCCATCCGGAGTCCTTCTTCTTAGAGTATACAGCGACCGCGGGGGGCCGCAAAGATCCCAGCGTACGGGGAGGGTGGTCCGGTTCGACGTCCGGCGCGTTCAGGCTGGCTGTGGCTACGCGCGTCTCTTGCGCCACTTCCTCGGTGATGGACGGTGTGCCGCGGCCGGCGGCCGCGGACGGGCGGCGGCCACGGCGGCTCCCTCGGATCTTCTGGCCAGCATGGGCACAGCCGCCGGCTCTTCAGGCTCGTGCCTCGTGCCGTCGTTGGCGGCGAGATACCTCTGGTAGTATCGCTCGACCGTATGCCGGGTGATTCGGAACGTGGGCGTCCGGTGCGGGCGGATCGCCCCGCTGAACGTACGGGGGATGTGCAGGAGTTCGTGAATCAGGATCCGGTCTTGTTCGTCCTCCGCCAGCCGGCTGAACTCCGGCTCGATGACCTCCACGACGTAGGCCGGTCCAATGCCCAGGACCTGCTGCCACAACGAGGGGAGACCCCAGATCCTCGCCCACGCCTCGGACGTCGAGCCGTACCCACGGACACAAAAGATGCGGGCCGGATCGACGTGGCTGAAGCCCAGTGCTCCGACGATCCGCCTGAGGCGGGCGTGCGTTCTGCGGCAGAGTTCCCAGCGCATTGTGGCGCGGACGGGCGTTAGCGGGCTGGCGTCCCGGCGGTCGCCGTGCGCCCGAGCTTCAGGAGGAGCAGGACCTGGCCGCGGTGGTAGCCGAGATGCTCGAGGTAGTGGAGCAAAGCCCACAACCTGGTCGGGCGCCGGGGCGGCTTCCCCACCGTCACCGCCGGGGGCGTTTGCGCTCGCAGGTCTTGCATCGTGAGCGGGGCGAGAACCTTGCGGGTAAGTGCTCGGGCCTCGTCCACAGCCCGGAGGACGTCCCCGCGGGACGGCTGGTCGTGCACAAACTCGGACTGTCGGACCCTATGGCTGGGAATTTCTCCGATCGCTTCGCCGATCCACCAACGCTCGCTGCCCGCAAGATGGCGGAGGAGAATCGCGATCGAGTTAAATTCGGGTCCGGGAGACCACTGAAACAGCGTGTCGCCGACACCTTCGACATCCCTGAGAAGCGATGACCACGTCTCCTCGAAGTACGCTGCCATCCCTTCGACTCCGCTGTCCATCGCGCCGTGCCTCCGCGACTCCGTCACGTGTCAACGATCCTTCCTTCGCCACGCGAGACCTCCCATCCCTGCTGCGGGTCATGGGGCCTCATGCGCACAGGTCGGCGAGTGATCTCTCATAGAGTATTATGCCCGCGATGAGCTGAATGCAGAACGCGACGGCGTCGCTGAGAAATGGAGCAACGTGCTGAGGTTATTTCTGCAGAGGGAGCTGGGCCTCCATGATCACGACCTCGCCCCAGGAAGACGGGGCCGTGAATCCCTCACGCTCAAGCGCGTGAATCAGCCGGCGATCCTGTCCCGCGTCGATCCACACCTCTTGGATTCCTCGGCGTTCCGCGCGCCGGACGATTTCACGCGCGAGACTCGCGGCTGTTCCAGGCGGCCCGCCCAATGCCACGATCCACCAGCCGGGGCGCGGCACCAGCCCGACTCCACGGCGATCGACAAGGCAGAACGCGGGCCCGGCGAGAAACGCATCGCCGCGGCGAACGTAGTGATCGACGCGCTCACGTGTCAGCGCCGCGTAGTAATCTCCGCTGAGGATCAGGCGCCGATTGCGGACGAAGGAAGGCGACGTGCAGATCAAGCGCCACAGTGATTCACTCTTCCGCGCCCGCACGAGCGGCACGGTCTCGTGGCGCGGAGCATCACGGTCCGCGAGAGGAAACGGCCGTCGTGGTCTGCCTGAGACGCGTCCGCTGGAGCCTGACGCGCCGGTTCGGAGGCGCTGTCCCCACCATCCTCGGCGGATCGCGCGCGCCGCGATGCGGAAGCCACTCTTCGCCACCATCTTCTGCGATCCCACGTTATCGCCCAGAACGGCGACGCGGGCCACGCGCGCTCCCCGCCGGTAGAGCACGTCCGGCCAGTGCCGCGTGATCGCCAGGCCGATGCCGCGGCCCTGCCAGGTGGGATCGACCCTGATGCCCTGCCCCCATGCTTCGTGTGGTGTAACGAGTCGGGCCCGCGAGACCGCCACGACGCGCCCGTCCGACTCCGCCACCAGCACATAGGAGCGAGGATCCCTCACCCACCGTGGAAAGGATCGGGGCACATAATCCTCGCTCCGGACGCGACCGCTGATCCGGCTGACGTCCGGCAGGTCACTCAGGCGCGCGCGCCGGAGCTGGAACTCACGAGGCCGTCGACTGTGCCTCTGGGCCTGCCGCGCAAACCAGGACTGCGACGCCGTTGAGCGCTTGCGCGGGAGCTGGCGACGCGACCGAAAGTTAGTCGCCCGGCGCGTCATCCCGCGCCGCGATGGGCGCAATCGCCGAGACCCGGTCGCCCTCGTCCAGCCGCTTGAGACGGACGCCCGAGGCTGCGCGCCCCTGCGTGGAGATCTCCTTGACGGAGAGCCGGTTGATGATACCTCGCGCGGTGATGACCAGGACGTCCTCGTCCTCACCCACGGCGCGCACCGCCGCGACGGGTCCGGACTTCGCCGTGAGCCGCACGGCTCGGACGCCTGAACCGCCGCGGCTTTGGAGACGGTACTGGCCGAAAGGCGTCCGCTTGCCGAGCCCACGCTCGGTAACGGTGAGGAGATACTGTCCCTCCCCGCTCAGGGCCATCCCCACGACGGCATCGTCCTTGCGGAGGCGCATGCCGATGACCCCGCGCGCAGCGCGGCCCATCTCGCGCACGGCGGCCTCCTTGAATCGAATGGCCTGCCCCAGGCGAGACACGAGGATGATCTCCTGCTTGCCGTCTGTGAAGTGCGCGCCCACGAGCTCGTCGCCTTTGCCGAGGGTGATCGCCACGATGCCCGCGCGTCGAGCGTTGATGAACTCCATCAGGCTCGTCTTCTTTACATACCCGCGCGTTGTGGCGAGGAACAGATGTCCGGCATCCTCGAACGACCGAATCGGGATGATCGCGTTGACTCGCTCGCCTTGCGTGGTGGTGAGCAGATTTGCGAGGCTGGTGCCCTTCGCGGTCCGCCCGGCCTCCGGCACGTCATAGGCCTTGACCCGATAGACCTTCCCGCGGGTCGTGAAGAAGAGGAGGAACGCATGGTTGGTGGTCACCGTGACCATCTCCACGTAATCCTCTTCTTTCGTCTCCATGCCCATGACCCCGCGAGTGCCCCGGCTCTGCCGGCGATAGGTATCGAGCGGAAGGCGCTTGATGTACCCGTTATGCGTGAGGGTGATGACCACGTCGGCGTCGGGGATCAGGTCTTCCTCTTCCAACTCGGCGTCCTTGCCGGTAATCCGCGTACGCCGGTCGTCCCCGAACTTCTGCTTGACCTCCGCGAGCTCGCCCTTGATGATGTCGCGCACCTTTCGTTCATGGCGCAGCACGTCCTCGTAGGACGCGATGGCCTTGATGAGCTCCTTGTACTCCTCGTCCAGCTTCTCACGCTCGAGCGCGGTGAGGCGCTGCAGCCGCATCTCCAGAATGGCGTTCGCCTGGGCTTCGCTGAGCTTGAAGGCGGTCTCGAGTCCCTTCCGGGCCGCGGGAATGTCCTTGGCCTTCTTGATGAGCTTGATGACCTCGTCCAGCGATTTGAGGGCGATCTTGAGCCCTTCCAGGATGTGCGCGCGCGCCTTGGCCTTGCGCAGCTCGAACTCCGTGCGACGGGTGACGACGACCTTGCGGTGGTCGAGGTAGTGTCCCAGCATCTGCTTGAGCGTGAGGACACGGGGCACGCCATCGACGAGCGCCAGCATGATCGCCCCGAACGTGGTCTGCATCTGGCTGTGCTTGAACAGCTGGTTGAGGACGATCTGCGGGTTGGTATCCCGGCGGAGTTCGATCACAATCCGCATCCCGCTCCGGTCGCTCTCGTCGCGGAGGTCGCTCACCCCATTGAGTTTCTTCTCCCGGACGAGCTCGGCGATGCGCTCCACGAGCGCAGCCTTGTTGACCATGTAGGGCAGCTCGGACACCACGATCGCGCTGCGCCCGCCGCGCAGCTCCTCGAAGGACGTTTTCGCGCGGACCGTGATGCTCCCTCGCCCCTTCGTGTAGGCTTCGCGGATCCCGTCGCGGCCGAGGATCAGCCCGCCCGTCGGGAAGTCCGGCCCCTTGACGATCCTGAGGAGCGCGTCCACGGACAGGTCGGCGTCGTCCAGAAGCGCAATGAGCGCGTCTGCCAGTTCCCCGAGATTCTGGGGCGGGATGTTGGTCGCCATCCCGACCGCGATCCCGGCGGCCCCGTTCATGAGCAGGCTGGGAACCCGGCTCGGGAGGACCAGCGGCTCCCGGAGCGACTGATCGAAGTTGGGGGCGAAGCCGACCGTCTCCTTGTCGATGTCGGCCAGCAGCTCCATGGCCATCGCAGAGAGCCGCGCCTCCGTGTACCGCATCGCCCCGGGCGGATCTCCATCGAGGCTCCCGAAGTTTCCCTGGCCGTCGACGAGCGGGTACCGAAAGCTGAAATCTTGCGCCATCCGGACCAGGGCTTCATACACGGGGACGTCCCCGTGCGGGTGATAGCGGCCCATCACATCGCCGACGAGGCGCGCGCACTTCTTATAGGGCCGCTCCGGAGCCAGGCCCATCTCGTAGGCGCCGTAGAGAATCCGCCGCTGGACGGGCTTGAGTCCGTCCCGGACATCGGGGAGCGCCCGGCTGACGATGACGGACATCGCGTAGTCCAGGTACGATGTCCGCATCTCCTTGTCGATCGGTTGCAGGATGATCTTTTCTTCGACGGCCATTGTGACCCCTCAGAATAGAGTTTTAGTCCAGACGGGAAGCATGGTCCCCGAGGACGCGCCCATTCGCATCCGTTCCGCGTCCGGAGCGCCGCGTACTGGCCCACGCGCGTCCTGGCTCAGGCCGTAGGCACAGGCTCAAGGGGACCATGACACCGGCACTAGATATCGAGGTTGCGGACTTCCTTCGCGTACTTCTGGATGAACTGCCGCCGCGGCTCGACCTCGTCGCCCATCAGCGTCTTGAAGAGGTGGTCGATCTCGTCGGCTCCATTCGACTCGCTTCGGTCGAGCGCCACCCGGAGCAGGGTGCGCGTCTCCGGGTTCATCGTCGTCTCCCACAGCTGCTCCGGATTCATCTCCGCCAGTCCCTTGTACCGCTGGATCTCGTACGAGGCGCCCTGCTTGGTCAGGTCCGCGGTGATCTTGTCGCGCTCCCGGTCAGAGTATGCGTAGTAGGACTTCTTCCCGGCCTTGATGAGGTAGAGCGGCGGCTGGGCGATAAAGATTTTGCCGTGCTCGATCAGCGCCGGCATGTAGCGGTAGAGAAACGTGAGGAGGAGGGTGCGGATGTGCGCGCCATCCACGTCGGCATCGGCCATGAGGATCACGCGGTCGTACCGGCGCTTGTCGAAGTCAAACTCCTTGTCGATCCCCGTCCCGAGCGCGGTGATGAGGGCACGGATTTCCTCATGGCCCAGCATCTTCTCCACACGCGCCTTCTCCACGTTGAGAATCTTCCCCTGAATCGGCAGGATGGCCTGAAACTGCCGGTCCCGGCCCGCCTTGGCGCTTCCGCCTGCGGACTCTCCTTCGACCACGAAAATCTCGCACTTGTTCGGGTCCTTCTCGGCGCAGTCGGCGAGCTTGCCCGGCAGCGTGCTGATGTCCAGCGCGTTTTTCCGGCGCACGAGATCACGCGCCTGGCGCGCCGCCTCCCGCGCCCGTGCGGCCTGCAGGGCTTTGGTGACGATTTTCCGCGCATCGGCGGGATGCGTCTCAAAGTATTCGGCGAGCTCCTCGCCGACGACCGACTCGACCAGGCCCTTGACCTCCGGATTCCCCAGCTTCGTCTTGGTCTGCCCTTCAAACTGCGGCTCCGGCAGTTTGAGCGAGAGGACGGCGGTCAGACCTTCGCGGACGTCGTCGCCTTGCAGGGCGACGTCGCTTTCCTTGACCAGGCCCTGCCGGCGCGCATAGTCGTTGATGCTGCGCGTGAGCGCGGAGCGAAAACCCGCGAGGTGGGTTCCGCCTTCGATCGTATTGATCGTGTTCACGTACGTAAACACGCGCTCCAGATAGCCGGGGTTGTATTGAATCGCCGTGTCGATCTCGATGCCGTCGCGGACGCCATGGAGCACGATGGGGTCTACTAGCGCGGCCTTTTTGTTGTGCGCGCGCACAAGTTCGCCGATCCCCCCCTTGTGCGCGAACTCCTTGCGCTCTCCCGAGCGCTCGTCGAGGAGCGTCAGCACGAGCCCGGGAGTGAGGTAGGCCAACTCATCCAGGCGCTCGGCCACGATCCCGCTGTCGTACTCGGTCTCGTCGAAAATCTCCCGGTCGGGCAGAAACGTCACGGTGGTGCCCGTGTGCGTGCTCTTCCCCGCGGTCTTTAGCGGACTCGCCTTTCGGCCCCGCTCGAATCGCTGCGTGTACCGGTGCCCGTCACGGCGGACCTCGACTTCCAGCCACTCGGATAGCGCATTGACCACAGAGACCCCGACGCCGTGGAGACCTCCGGAGATCTTGTACACGCCGCCCCCGAACTTGCCGCCGGCATGGAGCATGGTCATGACGACCTCCACGCCGGGTTTCCCGACCTTCGGAACAGTGTCGACGGGAATCCCGCGGCCGTCGTCGGTCACCGTCACGCTGTTATCGCGGTGAATGACGACGTCGATGCCGTGAGAAAATCCGGCCAGCGCCTCATCGACGCTGTTATCGACGACTTCGAAAACCAGGTGGTGGAGCCCCCGGCTGCCTGTGCTGCCGACATACATTCCGGGGCGTTTGCGGACTCCGTCGAGGCCTTCCAGGACCTGGATCTGCTGGGCGTCGTAGGTCGGTTGATCCATGCGACGTCTACCCTCCGATGACTGGCTCGGTATGCGCTACGAATCACCAAAGAGGGCATGGCTGGCGCCACGCCCCCTTCAAGTTTCCTTCTATATAATGTTACCAAGGCGCTTCTCCCGGGTCAATCGCCGGAAACCCGCGCCACGACTGGGTTTCAGCCTTCAGGTTTTACCCTTCAGCGCTGAGGCCCCATTGGACGTTCATAACCCTCCGAACCAACGTTAGAGACGAGATGGCCGACATGTAGACGCCGCTGGTTGCCACGACTAATGCCTTTCGCTCCGCGAGGGGGATTTCGGCTCGCATACGGCCTCCAGCGCGCGCAATCTCCAGAAAACGGAGATTATCTTCATTTCCCTCGATCAACCGGGTATCGAAGATGCCGATGATTTCCTGAATCGGCACGACGACTTCCCCCCCGAGATGCACGTACAATTACGCTTTCACCTCCGTCTCCCCCGACGAGTCCCTTGGCATATCCGAAGGCCCATCGAGCGTACGCATCACGATCTGAATCTCGTTGATGGCAGACCCTTGTGCTTTTTGATTGAGGAGGCCGATCAACTCGGCGCGGCGCAATCCGAGTTCATAGAAAAGCGCGGGAAGGTCCGTGGCGACCACAAGGGTTTGCTTTCGGATCCCGAGCGCGCGAGCATGCCTCGCCCGGGCCTCTCCGATCACGTCGGGCCAGGCGCTCAGGACTGCTGCCTGACGTGCTCGCTGCGGTCCGAGCAGAATCACGAGGGCATCGCCGAGAAGCTCTCTAAGCGCGTACATCCGGCGCCTCCGTAATTGCCCCGGCTCGAACCGTCAAGAACCTCATCGGGATACCGAGCGAAGCCAGTGGCGCTGTGTGCGTGAGAAACACCTGGGGCCCTGCCACCTCGCGCAGCAAAAACGCCTGGCGGACCGGATCCAGATCTGCCAGCACATCGTCAAGCAGGACCACGGGCCACTCCCCCAATTCTTCCCGAAGCAAGTCGGCCTCGGCAAGCCGCAGGCTCAGCGCCGCCGTCCGTTGCTGACCGCGGGATCCAAAGAGTTTCAGATCGGTTCCACCCACGGCCAACCGGAGGTCGTCCCGGTGCGGACCGACCAGGCTCGTGCCACGTCGGAACTCCTCCTTCCGGCGCGCCGAGAGCGCCCGCCGCAAGGCCTCCCGCTCGTCCCCGCCTCCGGCGGTGCACATATACGTGACCTCGAGGTGCTCACCGGAGGCGACTCGCGCGTGCCGCGTCGCGGCACGCGCGGACAAGGCCTCGACAAACCGGCGGCGTCGCTCAACCAGCGCCGCCCCCAGATCCACCAGCTGCTCGTCCCACGGCGCAATCGCCTGCTCCGGCGCAACCTCCCGGAGCAGGCGATTGCGCTGGCGGATCACGCGCACATAGCGCGCTAGCGCAAAATAGTACGACGGGCTCACCTGACTCAACGCCGCGTCCAGCACGCGGCGTCGATACGCCGACGCCCCCCGGATGACTTCATCATCCAGGGGACCCGCCAGCACAACGACCAGCCGTCCAAGAAAATGTCCCCGCTGCGCAGGGACCCCGTTTACCTTCAACCGCTTCTCCCCACTGTCGCGATCCACGGCGACCTGAAGAATGTGCGTTCGCGTCCCGCACACGCTCGCCCGAAGATACGCCCGGTCCTGACCGAACCGGATCACTTCAGCATCGCGTCCCGCACGCGGACTCCGACCCACCGCCGCCATGTAGACGCCTTCCAGGAGATTGCTCTTTCCCTGGGCGTTGGGTCCGGCCAGCACCGTGAGGCCTTCGCTGAACGCGATGTCCTGCGCGGCATAGTTCCGGAAATCACGGAGCCGAAGCTCAGCCAGCCACAACTTTGTACTCGCGCCCTCCTACCGAAATGCGATCACCGGGCTCGATCTGGCGTCCTCGCCGGCGCTCAGCGATCCCGTTCACCCACACACGGCCATCCTGGACGAGGATTTTGGCCGCGCCGCCTGTCGGGGCCACGCCGGACCACTTCAAGAACTCTCCGAGCGTGATGCGCGGTGTCGAGATCTCTACTGCGGTGAGGCGGGGAGCCCCCTGGCGACCGGGGCGCACGGGACTACCCGTGAAGCCTCACCGGCGCGAGGACATACACATAATCCGTGTGCTCGACCGGTCGCAGTGCGCCCGGGCTCAGCGGGCCTGTGAGGTCGAAGAACACCTCAGCCGCGTCGATATTGCTGAGCGCATCCAGCAGGAATTTGGCATTGAATGCCACGGAGATCGTTTCGCCCTCGATCTCCACGGGAACATCCTCGCGCGCCGTTCCAACGTCAGGGGTATTGGATGTGATCGTGAGTATCCCATCGTCGGCGCTGAGGCGCACAACGTTCGCCGAATCGCGCGCCGTGATGCTGGCCCGACGGACCGCCCGCAACAGACGCTCAGCCCCCACCTTGATCCGCTGCTTACGTTCTTTGGGAATTACCTGCTCATAATTGGGAAACTGCCCTGCAATCTGGCGGGAAATAAACCGCATCCCGGGGAGTGCAAAGATAAGCTGGCTGTCCTGCGATGTGATGGACACTTCCCCCTCGACCGCTCCGAGGACGCGCACGAGCTCACCCATCGTCTTGCTGGGGATGATCGCCGTCACTTTTGTCCGTGCGTTCCCAGAGATCTTCGCCCGGCGGAGGGCAAGCCGGCCGCCATCCGTCGCCACCAACTGGCTGGTGTTTCCCTCAACCACCAGATACACCCCGGTGAGAAACGGACGTGTCTCATCCGTCGAGACGGCAAAACTGGTCTGGCGAATCATGGTCCGAAGCAATCCGCTATCCATCCGAACCAGCGCTTCTCCTTCACCGGAGGGAAGGAGTGGAAAATCCGACGCGGGAAGTCCCACGACCTCGAACTTCACCGATTCACAGGTGATAGTCGCCTTCGCCTCCTCGTCAGGCGTAGCCACAGTCACGGATGCCTCGGGCAGGTTGATAACGATATCCGTCAAAATTCTGGCGGGAATGGTGACAGAGCCTTCTTTCACGACCTCTGCGGGCATATAACACTCAATCCCGAGTTCCAGGTCTGTCGCAGCGATTTTTACGCTATCTTTCGCGGTTTCCAGCAAGATGTTTCCCAAAATGGGCATGCTGACACGTGGGGAGATCGCCCGATTTACGGTTTGGACACCACGGACAAACTGATCCTGCGAACATTGAAACCGCATCGTTCTCTCCTATGATGAGAGGTTTTATATAATAATATTCGTCTTAGACGTAGTAGAACCTGTGGATTGTGTGCATATCGCCCTGGAAGGGTATTATACCGAGGTTTCGCCCTGTGGATAAACAGGGCACCGGTTACAATCGCTTATGCACATTATCCACAGGCTGGAGAGGACCAGGTCATCGCCACGTGGATAACATCCGGTCTATCCACCTTTTGTCGGACGCTCAGTCCGGAAATTATCGACAAGACTCTTGACGCCGGCCGTGAGATGCGCGTCTTGAAGCAGCGCTCCGCGGACACGTTCGCAGGCGTGCATTACGGTGGTGTGATCCCGGCCTCCGAATTCTTCCCCGATACGTGGGAGTGACGCGTCGGTCAGCTCACGGGAGAGGTACATCGCGACCTGACGGGGGAACGCAACTCCTTTGGTGCGCCGCTTGGCTTTCATCTCTTCGACGCGGATGCCGAAGAACTCGGCGACGGCGCGCTGAATCGCAGCGATGGTGACCGGGCGAATTCGTGCCTGCGGGAGCAGTTCTTTCAAGACGTCGGTGGCCAGATTGACGGAAATGGGAGTGTGGGAAATGGCCGCGTGCGCGCGGAGGCGGCTGAGGGCGCCTTCCAGTTCCCGAATGTTGGAGGAGATGCGCTGGGCGATATATTGGGCGACCTCGTCCGGGAGGGCGATCGCATCGAGCTCAGCCTTCTTGCGGAGAATGGCGATGCGCGTCTCGTAATCGGGCGGCTGGATGTCCGCGATGAGGCCCCACTCGAAGCGCGATCGGAGCCGGTCCTCCAGGGTCGGAATTTCTCGCGGTGCACGGTCACTGCTGATAATGAGCTGCCGGCTCGATTCATAGAGGGTGTTGAAGGTGTGGAAGAACTCCTCCTGCGTGCGCTCCTTCCCGGCCAGGAACTGGATGTCGTCGATGAGGAGGACATCCACGTTCCGGTACTTGTTTCGGAACTCGACCATTTTGTCGTCGCGTATCGCGTTGATGAGCTCGTTGGTGAACCGCTCTGAAGAGACGTACATGGTTCGGGGGGACTGTTTGTGGGTCAGGACGTGGTGGCCAATGGCCTGCAGCAGGTGGGTTTTACCGAGCCCCACGCCTCCGTAGATGAAGAGGGGGTTGTACGCCCGCGCGGGCGATTCGGCGACCGCGCGGGCGGCCGCGTGCGCGAACCGATTGCTGCTCCCCACGACGAAGGAGTCAAACGTATACTTCCCGGTGACGGCCAGGCTCTCGACGGGGGCGGTGCCCTGAGGCGCCGCCGGCGCGCGCACGGTGATGTGGTCGCGCGTCAGTGGAACGACCGTTTCCCCCTCAGTGACGACGAACCGGACGTCTACGCCGCGGGTGAGGACTTCCCTGAGGGTCTCGGCGATGAGGCCGCGGTAGCGGCCTTCCAGCCACTCTTTGGCGAACAGGCTCGGCACCGAGAACGTAAAGACATCCTGGTCGAGCGTGATGGGGCGCATCGCTTTCAAGAACGCTTCAAAGCTGGGCTTGCTCAGTTGACTCTCGATGCGTGAGAGCGCTTCTTCCCAGACCTGACCGACGACGGTACCATGCGTCTCCATGTGGCGCCCTCCGTGGAGCCCGTCCGCCCGACGGGCGCGTGCTTAGGGTTTGAAGACATTGCCCAAGTAGGCTATGCCCTCTTCCGTGAGCGTGCGCTTCCCGGGTCCGCGAGGAGCGAGCAGGTGCAGCCGCTGCAGCGCGGAGAGTTCCCGGAACGCGGTGCTCTGGCTGATGTCGAGTTCCTTGGCGATCGTGGATGGTCCGGCCGATCCCAGCTCGGCGATCAGGAGGAGGACTTTGCGCTGGCGCTCGGTCAGCCGGAGCAGGGACGCCGGCTCTTCGACCGCGGCGGGTTCGATCGCCGGCTGCGGGGGCGAAGGCTCCTTGAGGGGACCGACGTGTAGGGTGACGACCGTTCCGCGTTCGAGGTTGTCTTCGATCGAGATCACGCCTCCGAGAAACGCCAGCTGCTCGCGGGCAACGGGCAATCCCGAGCCAACGCCCTTGATGACCTGCCGCATCTCCCGGGTGGCGGTCGTGAATCCGGGCAGGAAGGCCCGGTCCTTATCGCGGATTCCCGGTCCCTGGTCTGAGATGCGGATGGTGTTGCCGTCGTCCATGATGGTGATGACGGCGTCCTGAAAGAAGGCGTGAATCAGGTTTTCCACGATCTCCCTGATGACGACGAAGGGAATACGCCCCCCGCGCTCTCGGGCGTAGCTGTAGGTGCGTGAGGCCAACTCGCCAACGAGATGGTTGAAATCCTCCGCAGAGAGCGACACGACTTGGGGTGGCGCGAGGGGGGAGTCGTAAATTGCCAGACGGACTTCCGGTGACTCTACCGCTTCCTCTGTTCGCTCCCGTTGTCGGGAGATGAACCGGAGGAAGACGTCCTGCATTTACGAGGCCCCCCTGTGTGCGCTCATTGTAATTGGATGCACTGCAGAGTCCTCCTCCCGCATCGGCCGGTCTGCGCAGAGTTCTTTCATCTGCCGGTGACGTGTCGCGAACCGGTCATTCCTGTGGAGAGGCGGGCATGCGTTTTGTGGGTTTCCGGGAATCTCCCAGGGAGGAGTGCGATCCTGTGTCGTCCGGAAGGTTTGCGGGGGCGGTACCCCCGTTATCCACAGGTGTGGAAAAGATTGTGGACAACTGCGGAAAACTCCTCTCTCGGAATCCGACCTGAGACGATACCGGTAACCGCCACGCACCTTACGGCGTAGTTTCCCTTCACCCGCCACCAGAGGCTCGTAAAATGTGGATAACAGAGGGAAAAATCAGGAACTTATCCACAGACCGCTGTCACAGGCTTCTTGCGCGTTGAACGAGCCCGCGCCGCTATGATATATCATGGAGGAAGGGGCGACCGAAACATTTCAATCCCGGCAGGGCGGAGAGAGGCGCGGGAGGAGGGGAGGCCCGGTGAAGCGTCCGTACCAGCCAAACCGGCGGCACAGGCGCAAGACGCATGGCTTTCGGGCGCGAATGCGCACGGTGGGCGGGCGGAACGTCCTTCGCCGGCGGCGGCAGCGGGCCAGACGGCGCTTGGCTCCATCATAGGCGGCTCTTCCAGTTCAGGCATGTCGGAGGCGCGCGGGCAGCACGCGGGCCGGCTACGCGGCCGGTCGGAATTTTCTCGAGTCTACCGACAAGGACATCGCCACCCGGGAAACACCCTTGTCCTCTACTTCAGGCCGACAGGGACCTCGCGGAAGATCGGGGTCACCGCCGGCCGCGGGCTGGGTGGCGCGGTCGCCAGGAACCGGGCGAAGCGCCGTCTCCGTGAGGCGCTGCGGACGCTCGAGGCGCGCCTGATCCGCCGGGGTGAGATCGTGCTGGTGGCGCGCCCTCTTGCGGGCACCGCGCGGTTCTCCGAAATCGTGGAAGAAATGGAAGCGTTATGCAGGGTTGGGCAACTTCTGAACGAGGACAATCGGTGAGGCGGCTTCCCCGGGCGTGGGGAGTGGCCGTGATTCGCCAGTACCAGCGGTGGATCTCACCCTATACGCCTCCCGCGTGTCGCTTCTTGCCGACATGTTCGGAATACACCGCGCAGGCCGTCGCGCGCCATGGCCTGCTCCGAGGGGGATGGCTGGGGGTCCGGCGGCTGCTGCGGTGTCACCCTTTTCATGCCGGTGGATATGATCCCGTGCCGTGAGACCGTGCGGCACGGGGGAAG
>Ga0187846_10000431_pt1 | contig 24697 bp, 27 predicted proteins | sample TC_taG_FD_161473 | JGI IMG/M metagenome (GOLD analysis project Ga0187846, IMG submission 161473) | Biofilm microbial communities from the roof of an iron ore cave, State of Minas Gerais, Brazil - TC_06 Biofilm (v2) | ecosystem: Environmental > Terrestrial > Deep subsurface > Cave > Wall biofilm... | reverse complement strand
CAACGTCACCCGTCCTAACGGTCTCTGTTCTCCTGGAAGAGGAAGACCAATGTAGCGGCCCCTGATCCACGGGAAGCGTGAGACTAGCTACAAGCCCCTGCCTTCAGGCATGGGGTCTGGTGACTATTTCAAGATCAAACGCAAGCATTTCACATCTGCAGAACGTCCCGTCTTTCATACTCTTCCAAAGGATATTAGCCACGCGCCGGATGAGGAGGTAGAAAGAGTCATCGTCTCAGAACTGGAGTACAAGCGAAGGGACGATTATCGATCTCTAGAAGAGATAACAAACAGTCGCGGTTTTTTCCCACTTGGTCCTTTCTACTCGGCAGATGAGGTCTTAAACAGATTGAAAAAAGCCACAGACGAAACATCTGAAAGTGTACTGGTCGTTCCTCTCGGCGATAGACCCATGATCGCTACCCAGCTTTATACGCTGCTTATCAAGGGAAGTAATATTCGTAAAGTTATTCTGGTATACCCGGCGAAGGTGAAAGCTGGCGCTGAGTTGCTGGTAAAATCGTTTGAAGATGAAGGAAAGGGGATAGACTGCATCACAAAGGTAGTTCCTGGATTTGACGACATCGATTCTACAGATGCGTGCCGAGTCTTTGAACAAACACTGGAAGGAGCGATTGATGAGGTGCACAAACATTATTCTGGCTGCCAGATTGAGCTGGCCCTTTCTGGTGGGCGCAAAGGGATGGCGGCCCTTGCTATGTTCGTTGCGCAGCGCAAGGGTATTCACTACCTTTATCATACGCTCATAACAAATAAGCGCTTGCTTGATATTGTTGAGGGTGAGACAACTGTTGACGAACTGCGTCCTACGAAGGTGGGCAGAGAAGTTCGCAATGATCGCCTCTTCCTTCGTGCATACGAAGGTAACGGACCATATACGAAGTTCGTGTTGTTCAAAGTCCCGGTACTACCCGCTAGAGGATAACAAGAATAGGTGAAGGATATCTAAATCATGCAGCCACCTCGACACACACCATCAAACTCGAACAGTCAGAATATCCCAGGCCTTGAACGTCCCGCCACCGCCTTTTTAAGCTACGCTCGCCTGGACGCAGAAGAAGTCAGGTACCTGCAACAACAACTCAACGTGCGCGGCGTGCGGGCCTGGCGCGATGTCACAGATTTACCTCTGGGCGGAGCCACCGAGGGTGAAATCATCTATGCCATCGAGCAGATAGCCGATGCCTTCGTCCTCTATGTTACCCCGCAAGTCCTCGCTTCGCATTTCATCTGGGATATTGAAGTACCTTCTGCCTTGCATCGTTGGGAGCAGGACCATGCATTCAATGTTGTGCCCATCCTACGTGGCGTCACATTCGATGAACTGGAGCAGCACTGCGCCGCCCATGGTCTTCTCTCCTTGAAAGCATTTAACGGTGTTTCCTTGCCAGAGAAAGCTGGCGGCGCAACTGAGGAGGAGTTCAACAGGCAACTCAGGCTGGTTGCCAGGCGCATCCTGGAAGCAACGCTTGACCTGCGCTTGCGCCGGGCTGGAGCCGACCGTAAGTACGAACCCTGTCTCTGTTTTCAGACATATGGGTACGAACCGCCCACCGACAGCCTGGACCTCGATCTTAACTGGGCAGGGCTGTTTCCGAGCAAAGACGAGTTACCAGCAGAGAAAGAGTGGGACGAGATACTTCTTCCGGCACTGGACGATGTGAAAAATGTACTCAGTACGAAAATCCCAGGCCGCAGGTTGCATATGTTTGTACAGGCGCACCTGCCAGCAGCCTTCGCGCTTGGCTTCGCTTTTCCGGCAAGCGCACACTTCGTCTTTCTCATAGAGGGACGTCATGGCACCTGGAGTACAGAGGGAGCAGTCTCGACCGGCGAACCGCTGCATTACCTGTCTTATAAACATAGCGGTGATGCCCACGTGGCTGTGATGGAAATCGCCATCGCCCGCGATACTGCGCAGGCGGTGACGCAGAATCTCCCATCCCTGGGCCTCTCTTACAAACAGCGCGTCCACTTCGACCTACCAGGTGGAACGGACTACATTTCCGGCGTGGAAGATGCTGCCAACGCCCTTGCTATGTCGCACCAGGTTGGCCGGGAGTTCAGGCGCTTATTTGATAAGGAAGACATCACGCATGTGCATCTATTTGCTGCGGTACCGGCAGCCCTGTCAGTCATGATAGGTCATCAAATCAACGCCATGGGTGCGATTACGCTCTATCACTACCTTGAGAAAGATAAACGTTACGTGCTAATTTACACCCTGGGGAAGCAACAAAGATCAATATAAACTTATATTTTATCTTTTAGCTCATGCGAAGTAGAGAGGCACAAAGCGTTGAAAACGTCAAGCTCGCTGCCTCAGAACATAGGCCATTTGTCCCGTTACGCTTCAAAAATTATTGCAAACATCTTAAGTTATGCGTATACTCTGCTCAAGGTGTCAATAAACCTTTGCTGTAAGAGATTGTTTAGCCGCTATGTGGTCGGCTTCCCGTGCGGGATTGAAACGCGCTATAAGCTTGTTATCCCCGGCGTAACTTTTATGGCTAAATGGCCTGTGAAGCCCGTTGGGGTTTGAAACTCCACGCCGAAGTAGCGTGCCGTATCAGCGTGAGCGCGGCTAAATGGCCTGTGAAGCCCGTTGGGGTTTGAAACACGATGATATAGCCTACGGTTATTGTGTGCGGGAAAAGGCTAAATGGCCTGTGAAGCCCGTTGGGGTTTGAAACGCTGCAGGCGCGCTTCCGCTGGTTCCACAAATCCCACCGGCTGAACGGCCTGGGCTGCCCGTTGGGGATTGAAACCAGCTTCCAGTGAGCATAGAACAAAACTCTGCATAGGGCTGAACGGCCTGGGCTGCCCGTTGGGGATTGAAACTGCTACTTTGCGCCAGTCGCAACAGGCTGTTTTGCCGGCTGAACGGCCTGGGCTGCCCGTTGGGGATTGAAACGTTACGCCTTCTAGTTCGCCGTACAGATCGTTGGCCGGCTGAACGGCCTGGGCTGCCCGTTGGGGATTGAAACCAATTGCCGCCATTCGGATATCCTTTCCGATAAATAGGCTGAACGGCCTGGGCTGCCCGTTGGGGATTGAAACCAGCCTACACACTACAGTTGCACTTGTCCGAGCCAAGGAGGAGGCAAGCTCACTCGGAAGCTCAACCAAGCAAGCGGCTACGTCAGGTGAGCTTGCAACGCCGCCGCTGCCTGCTCCAACACCGCAATCGTCAGCTCCTGGGTAGGAGCCAGCCGCAGATTGTAGATGTGGTTGCGGATCTTGCGATGCGCCCGCCAGGCCCCTCTGGGGACGCGCCACCAATGATGAGCCGAGAAGTGGCCCAATTGTCCCACAAAGCGAAACGAGGACTGCTCTGCCACCCAGGCAAACCACTCCGGAGTATCTGGCTCAAAGGGGAGCAAGCCGTGCTTGGGACAGATCACCACATAGTGTCCCTCATCGCCATACTCAACGCGAGGGATGACATGAACCGGCTTGCGAGGCGTTTTGGCAGCGGGACGAGAGCGGGGAGCAGGGGAGGCGGGCTTGGAGGGACGATTGGCCGACTTGGCAGGCTTCGTCGAAGCCGCCGGGATGGCTGGCTCTTGCCAGTGCTGCTGCAGGAGGCGCGTGAGAGCACTCACCTGCTGCTGCAACGCGGCGAGCTGGGTCTGCAAGGCGTCAAGCCGCTCGGGCAGGGCCAGCAACGCGGCTCCCAACGCTGGCAGTTCGTCGGCACCGGGGGCAGGCGGCTCCTGGGGGAGAGGTGCCAGGCTGCGCTGATGCTGGTGGGCCAGCAGGTGCAGATCCTCAGCGCTCACCCCTTTTTTGCGACCATCGTGAGGATGGCTGCGCAGAGCGAGCTGGGCATCCGCCAGCCAGCGACGCAGCGTTTTGGCATCGATGCCCAGGCGTCTTGTCGCCTGGGCCACAGAGACAAAGGTCATCGGGTTCCTCCTTTCGTGTGGAACGTGCAACAAGAACGAGAGCCCGGCTTCCGACCTCCTGGGAACATGCCCAGGAATTGTGCCGGGAAAAGGCTCGGGAAGCTTCCCCGGAAGACTCCCAGGAAAAGTCCTGGGAAGGCCAGGTGGCTCACCACAGAGGGTTAGCTGGCTTTCGCGCGGCGGCGACGATGATAGTAGCCGGCCCAATATTGGTGGGTCCGCCGCCACCAGGACCAGTGACAGATCAGGGGAGCTGAAGTGAGTGCTGGCCAGAAGAGATGGGCCAGCAGGTGACGGGCTTCGGAGGTGGTTAACGGGAGAAGTGCCGGGCAGGCCGCAGACTGCTGGGGAACAGAAGCGGTAAGGTGGCTCTGGACGGTGAGGCCGACGAGGAAGGCGTAGGCCAGCAGCACGAGGGTGAGATGGCGGAACCACCCAAGGTAACTGCGCACTTCATAGTGATCGAGTCCGAGCGCTTTGCAAGCGTGCAAGTCCTCTTCGATATGCCAGCGCGCGCCGATGGCCTGCACCATCGTGGACAGCGGGGTGTCGGAGGGGGCCCAGACCAAATAGTAGGCCAGTTCGTGCGGGTCGTCCAGGCACCGACGCACCAGGAGCCAGTGGCGACCATCCGCGACCCCAGCCTGCACCACGGGCAGGCGCGCCCAGTCAAAGAGGCGCTCGCCTTTGGTGCCCAGGCTTTGGGAGAGCCGCTGCCAGTCCTGGGCACGGAGCGCCTGGTGTGCACTGCTGGCCACGTCACTGAGCAGGAGGCCGGTGCGGGTCTGCACACAGACCACTTCGGTACAGGGGACGGCCAGCGCGTAGGCATACCCTTGCTCCTCTACCCACTCTCGCAACTCGGGGCAGTGGCCGTAGACGGTATCGGCCACCACCCAGCGGATGGGCAAGCGAGCAGACTGGGCACGGTGAATCATCCGCCGAGCCAGTTCGGGTTTGGTCTGAAACGTGACCGTCTCGGGGATATGCGCGGCGTGCCTGCGCAGGGGATCGGCGCACCAGTCTTCGGGCAGATACAACTCGCGGTCGATCAGGGCATGGCCGGCGGCGGTCACGTAGGAGAGGAAGACGCCGACCTGGCAGTTTTCCACGCGCCCGGTCAGCCCGCAATACTGCGGTCCGACGCCGGCGGAGTGGCGCCCGCGTTTGGGAAAGCCACTTTCATCGACGACCAGGACCGGGAAGGGCGCCTCTCCCGCTGGTTCCTCCTGCGAGGGCAGCGGCGCGCTCAAGCTGGCCATGACCAGGGCGCGCACTTCGTCGCGCACCGCGTCCTGGTCCCAGGCGGCTCGTGAGAGCAAGCGTTGCATGCCGTAGGGACGGGCTTGCCGGGCGTGTTCGGCGATCTGCCAGCCATTTTTGCGCGGGATGTCACTGAGGATGGCTTGCAGGTAGCGCAGGGCCTGCTGATGGGCTTCTGGGCGCGCGAAGTGGGGACGCAGCCGCGCATGCACCTCGCGCAGATGTTCGTGCCACCTGCTGATCTCACGCAGTGTTGGCCCGATTGGCGCAGGTGTGGTATGCTCAAGGGGCTTCATGCCGTTCTCGCTTTCGATGAAGGATACCAGTCAGAAGGGTTGCAACTTCTAGCATGGCACATCGAGGCGAGAAACGCACGAAGTGGCTGAGGCTCCCGGGAAAGTTCTCAGGAAGATTCCAGGGACAATTCCTCCCTTTCTAAGTGCAACTGTAGTGCATTAGGGGACCATACCTTGCCCTTTTAAGAGGCTGAACGGCCTGGGCTGCCCGTTGGGGATTGAAACCGCCGTTATCCAGAACTAATGTCGTAATGCCATCAGAGGCTGAACGGCCTGGGCTGCCCGTTGGGGATTGAAACGCACATTGGTGAGAGCACGATATAACAGGTTTTGAGGCTGAACGGCCTGGGCTGCCCGTTGGGGATTGAAACTCTGAACATTCATTACCAACCCTTCTGACTATTCAAGGCTGAACGGCCTGGGCTGCCCGTTGGGGATTGAAACGCACTTGGATATACGCATCCAGTTGTTGGGAATTTGGCTGAACGGCCTGGGCTGCCCGTTGGGGATTGAAACACCGACCTAAGCAACGGAATGAAGATCTCCAACAGGGGCTGAACGGCCTGGGCTGCCCGTTGGGGATTGAAACCGAAGTGAATCGATCTGAGAGGTGGAGGCGTACAGCGGCTGAACGGCCTGGGCTGCCCGTTGGGGATTCCTGCGAAAATCCGGGGAAAGGGGCCAAGGGGAAAAAAAGCGCAGGGAAGTAGCCCAGCCCCCTGAGGCTGGGAATCAGCGAACAGGATCGAGCAGCACCGTGCGCTTAGGCGTTCTCCTCCTTGCGTACTTCCAAGCTGACCGTGTAGCCCAGGGCCTGCAAGCGGCGCACTGCCGTGTCGCGCTGACGGGTGGTGTCCAGCTGCTCAAAGAAATGCGGGCCGAGATCATGGTAGTCCTGATTGGCACGCAGCATGTGGTAGATGATGACCAGCAGACTGTGGCTGACGGCCACGATGGCGCGTTTGGCCCCAATGCGGCGAGCCAGGCGATGGTAGTGGGCTGAAAGCTAGTTGTTCTTGGTATGGGAGATAACCCAGACCGCTTCGGCCAGCACGGCGCGCAAGTGCGTGTTGCCCTTGTTGGTGGGTGCACGCCGACGCTTGCCGCCACTCTGCTTGTTGCCAGGGGCGACCCCGGCCCAGGAGGCCAGATGTTTGGCCGAGGGGAAGCGTGACATATCGCAGCCAATCTCAGCCAGAATGGCAGCTGCCGTGATGCGCTGGATGCCGGGGATCTGCATGAGGCGGGAAAGCAGTTGCTCATAGGGTGAGAGCAACTGGTCGATCTCGCCCTCGATGCGGTCCCGTTCGTCTTCCAGGAACGCGATCAGGTCAAGCTGGTGCCGGAGCAGGGTACGATGGGTGTCCTCCACCCGGCCTGACATCGCCTCACGCAAGGCGGGCAGCTTCTTGCGCAAGCGCCCGCGGGCCAGATCGGCCAACGTCTCGGCATCGCTGACGCCAGAAAGCAGGGCCTCGAGCATGTCGCGTCCGCTCTTGCCCAGCACATCGCTGGCGACGCTGGAGAGCTTGATGTTGGCCGTCTCCAGGACCTTCTGCACGCGGTTCGTCGCCTGGGTGTGAGCGTGCACCAGCGACTTGCGATAGCGCACCAGGTCGCGCAGATCGCGGATCGGCTTGGGGGGAATGAAGCTGGCTTGCAGTAAGCCATGGCGCAGCAAGTCGGCCAGCCACTCACTGTCGCGAATGTCGGTTTTGTGACCGGGAACCGCCTTCATGTGCTGGGCGTTGACCAGGATCACCTCGACGCTCCCCTCCAGGAGGTTGAACACGGGTCGCCAATACACCCCGGTCGACTCCATGGCCACGTGGGTCACGCCCCGGCTACTCAGCCAATCGCGCAGCACCAACAGCCCAGCGGTGGTCGTGGCGAAGGTGCGCACCTCTTTGGTGAAGCGCCCGCTGGCCGCCGTGAGCACCAGGCAGGCCACCACCGTCTTCTTGTGCACATCCAAACCTGCGCAACGCGCATACAAGACCTGCAAACTCATTGCCTTCCCTCTTTCCTTTCTGCTATACTAGCAAGGGACACCGAACGGTCGGCGGCGAGAGCGAGAGGCGCGGTAAGGAACACAAGTTTCCTGCTCGTACTCACGGACATGTCCGTGGTGACACTCAGCTCTGCTGGACGCGCCAGGATCAGCTTGAAACACGGGCTTGGTCGCACCAAATCCCATCGATCTCATCTCGCTGCCGCCTACTCTATTCTACCCGCTAGCGGGTCAGTGGGGGCAAAGGAGCGGGTGGAGCGATGCGGAGGCACCCGCAGTGCTGCGGGTTCGAATCTATTTTCATGCTCTTCTCTGACACCCGGTGTCATGGCGCTTGAAACTATACGACCCGAATAGCAAGAAAGTGGAGGAGTGACATGGGTATAGTAGTGAGCGTGGCCGTGCTGCTTGCACTGATCATTGGCTTCTGCAAGCTCATGCGGAACTGGGAGCGGAATGCCCAGCGCAGGCGCGCCCCTACGAGACCACCAACCGATGACGAGATGAACCTCTGGTACATGAACCAGGAACCCGATGACCCGTTTCACCCGATGACCCCTCATGGCAACTGGGAGGGAGAATAAGATGGCTATACTGGTTATTGGAGTTGCTCTTGGCATTGGAGGGACAGTGTTCTTCGTCGCCATCATGATCATGCTTGCAAAAGGTCTAAATGGCCAGTGGAGCCAGTTTGAGAGAAGAAGGTTGGCTCGAGCAGGATATTGGTTGGTCGGCATCGGTGCCGTTCTCAAACATCTCGAGAGATGAGCAGGCGAAAGAAGTCATGGCAGCTATACTGGGGTTGGTGAAGTAGATTTTGAAGGAGGAATAAACATGGGAGGGCCGCGCTTTTATTGGGGCTTTCGTTTCACACGGCGGGGCCTGCGCCCTTACGCTGGCGTTGGCTGGTCATGGCGCCTACGATCACGCCGCGCACCTGCACGCCAGGCGTACCACAAGCAGGCAGTCATCTTCCATTGCTCGCTGTGCGGGCACGTCAATCCGCCCAATGCGAAGTTCTGCAACGGCTGTGGAGCGGCGTTCACCTTGCCACCGAAGATTGAGTATGTGAAGTGACGAGTTACCGTATTGTTACCCTCGATGGGCGGATCCTCGGCCATCGGAAAACCTACAGAGCAGCCGAGGCGCTAGCTTTGCGCAAAGCGCACCGGCTGGCTGTAAGCGTTGAGATCTTGAAGCGCAACCGTGACGGTGTGTATGAGCAGGTGACGATTGCGTTCAATCCCTGGAAGTTTGTCTACTAGCACACATAAGATAGAGATACAACTGACTGGCGACCAGTTTGTCGCGACAGTGCCAACGATCGGTGCCTTGGTGATTGGCGAAACAGAGGAAGCGGCTTTAAGGGAGGTAGAGCGGGCTATTCTCACCCCCATTCTTCTTGACGGATCGCCCATTTGAGCATATTCCCTTCTGGCTGCAGGCGATGCATGCCTACTTTTTCGAGCACTTTGATAGAGGCAACGTTATTATCGAGGCATGTTGCGGTGACAGTGTTGATCCCATTTTCTTGAAATGCCCATGTGATGAGACGATGCGCCATTTCAGTTGCATAGCCTTTCACTCTTCACGCTCGATCACTCATCAAAAATCTTTTCAAGTGAACACTATCACATTTTCATTGTGCTGTAGAGCATAGTGTTCCCTAAAAAACAGGTGTATCATCGTAAAAGAGGTAAGGGCACTTTGTGGATTGTTACAATCCGTGTAGTGCTGTGATTGATAGATTTAAGCCTATAGCCAATTTGAGAAGCACGGAGAACATTATGCAAAAAAATCCATTTCGTCGTTTTCAAGGTATGATTGTGGGTGCCGCAGCGCTTGTTATGATGATTTTGATCTCGGCGTGCGCGGGCACTGGTACCAGTACTGGAGCGTCTACGACAGGCACCACTCCTACGACATCATCTCCAACGCAGGTGACACAAACCACTTCGCAACAGCCAACCCCTACAACCCCACCGGTCGCGTTTAAAGCGGGTGGCATCTCATTTATCGGCCCTGTGAAGAGCATCACTACCAGCAGTCTTGTCATGAGCGCGCCGGATGGGCAGACATACACACTGGCGATCAATGCTCAAACTAATCTCTCAGCTTATGGTGGAGGTCTGCCGGCTGTAGGAGCCTCCGTCGATATGGACGCAGCCGCTAACCCTGATGGGAGCTTCACGGCAACGATTTTGAAGCCTGCCCAGCCAGGTGACCCTGACGTGAACGTCATAGCGTATACAGGCATCACGACGAGCGCAGTTGGGGCTGATCGCGTTATTCACTTCACGGCCGGTACCAAGAGCTACACTTTCACTATTCCTGCGACGGCGGTCTTGAGTGATTTCGGCGGTAACGCGCAGGCCATCGGGAACAATGTAGCGGTCAAGGTGAAAATACAGTATCCCGCGATCACACTCGTCAGTATTGGGAATCCCAATGCGTAGGCGCACGATTATGCAGATTGAATAGTAAATGCGAACATTATCCCATGCAGCGAAAGGCCGATAATGATTTTTAACATTCAAGATCGGTAGTGTTTTGTCATCCTGAGCCCATTCGCTTCGCTCAGGGTAAACTCCGCGAAGGATCTGTCGCAATGGGCACCGAGATGCTTCGCTTCGCTCAGCATGACAGTATCGGTTTTGGTCGTTAAACTTCATAATCGGCGATGGGCGCGATAAATCGGGCCCCTACGGATGGCTGAATCATTATCCGTAGGGGCGAGGGCAGTGGAGGGAGGAAGGGTGGGCCTTTCTGGTCGCCCGCCGTGGTTCGCCTGAGACACCGGCTCGTCGATGAACGGGCCGCATCCCCACCCACGGGCGACCAGAAAGGCCCACTCCCCACTCGCCCCTACGGACAACGCGGCTTTCTCCCTATCTTCATGGTTTAGGTTGATGCGTATTGGAGGGCCTTTATGGTCGCCCGCTTCGCAGGCAACGCACCTCCTGTGATGGTGTTCGAGAGATGGGGAAAAGGACGACGGGCGACCATAAAGGCTCACTCTACCCCTCCACTCCCCACTCGCCCCTACAGTTCACCCGCCCACTGGCCTCTCTTCGAGGCTGAGGTTAATGCGAATTGGGCAACCTTCGCGGTCGCCCGGGCCTGGTGGCTACATCACCTGGAAGGTTTCAAACACCGTAATCCCGGCGCCACCCCCCAAAACTGGACAGCCCTTAGCCAGCTCGACTGCTGCGTCCAGTGAATCAGCCTTGATAACGGAGTACCCACTGGCCACCGAACTCCCCGGGCCTGCACTGACTGCTCCGTTGCTCGCGATGTTTTTGGACTGACCTGTAAACGGATTGCCCCCGTCTACCAGGTCGCTGCCTAGTCGCCCGAACCAGGCCGTCCACGCTTGCATGACGGCTGCTTGTTCAGCTTCGCTCTGCGGCATGCTTCCGCCGCTATAGAGCAATACATAATTCGCCATGGTTGTACCTCCTTGATGGTATGACAATAAGGGTCACATTATACGCCCTTCGATTCCCAGAATCAATCCGGCGTATTGCACACAAAAAATCTTACTGTGGTAGTAAGTTGAAGAACAATCATTTTTTGCTCTTCTATAAAAACGACGATTAAGGAACGGCCAAATCGACAATTTCGTCATGTGATCTGCTATTTATCATAAACTCTTTCCAGGTGTGTAATTTGTAAAAAGCGGCCCGGATTGGCCGTAAGGGCCAAGTCTCCGACGGCCACCCAGCCGCCCCGGACAGCGCCCATCGCCGATAATGATTTTTAACAAGCAAGATCGGAAAATATGGTCACCCTGAGTGCAGCGAAGGTCTCTCTCGATGGGCACCGAGATGCTTCGCTGCGCTCAGCATGACAAGACCGGGTTTGGTTGTTAAAGTTCATTATCGGCCCCTACATCTAGGTTGTTCGCTATCAATTCATATACCTTCAATAAGGTGAGTGTGTTGCGCCGCCCTCGTGGGGCTTGTATAATACCTGTGTCGTAGGGACGGTCCAACGTGTTCATTGCAAGGGAGTTTTCATTATGCCCACTTCTGCCCGTCGTGTCGCGACGTTCGGCACAACCGTATTCAGCGAAATAAACCTGCTTGCGCAGCAGTACAATGCTTTGAATCTGGGGCAGGGCAAGCCTGACTTTGATACACCGCCGGATATCATAATGCAACTGGCGCAGGCGGCGCAAGCCGGGCAGTATAACCAGTATGCGCCGGGTCCCGGGACAGCGTCTCTGCGCCAGGCGATTGTCGATCACGCGGCGCGCTTCTACGATTTAGAGATCGATCCATCAAAGGGAGTCATCGTTACGGCCGGGGCGACTGAAGGCATCTTCTCTGCAATCCTGGGACTTGTCGATCCGGGCGACGAGGTGATTGTGATCGAGCCATTCTACGATTCGTTTGTGCCTGATATCCTTATGGCAAATGCCATCCCGGTCTGCGTGCCGCTTCACCCGCCAGCCTGGACGTTCGACGCGGACGAACTCCGCTCGGCCTTTAGCAAGAAAACGCGCGCGCTCATCTTGAACACACCCCAGAATCCCAGCGGACGTGTGTTTACACGCCAGGAATTGAGCTTGATCGCCGGGCTATGCATCGAGCACGATGTGACGGTCATTGCCGATGAAGTGTATGAGCACCTGGTCTACGCGCCTGCGCAGCATATCCCTATTGCCACGCTCCCAGGTATGTTTGACCGCACGGTTACCGTGAGTAGCGCCGGGAAGTTGTTCAGCGCCACGGGCTGGAAAGTCGGGTGGGTGTATGGTCATCCTGACCTGGTAGAGGGTGTGCTGGGCGCTCATCAATTCGTCACATTTGCCGTACATCATCCCTCTCAGCAGGCGATCGCTTACGCGCTCAATCTACCCGCAACCTACTACGAGGCATTCCAGGCGATGTACGAGAAGAAACGCCAGTTGATGTTGAATGCGCTTGAGGTGGGTGGACTAACATACGTTGCTCCGCAAGGAACGTACTACGTGATGGCGGACTACTCAGGTGTGTTTGATGGCACACCACTGGAATTTACGCGCTATTTGACAAAGGAAATAGGCGTGGCTTGCATTCCGCCAGAATCATTTTATAGCCAGGAACACGCGCATATCGGCTATGGCTATGTGCGCTTTGCTTTCTGCAAAAGTGACAGGCTGCTTCAGCAAGTGAAAGAAAGGCTCGCCAACCTGCGGAGTTAAACAAGGCAATTGATACATGATTGAAGTCTATCCAGATCTGTTTGTAGGAAACAGGCATGATTATGAGACGGTTGTCTCAGGTAAGCCCGGCTGGGCCGTTGTTCATGCCTGCAAAGATTACCATCGCAGCGCCCTGGGGTACAGGCTATGGAATGTTTCCAGGGACCATCCCGAGTACCTTCTTGCTCGCAGGGAAAACCGCTTGATGCTCTGCTTGCTTGATCTGCCTGTCTCTTTTTTGATTCAGAAGGAGATGATCGATCAAACGCTGGATTTCATGGACCAGGCGCGTGCTAGTGGTCTGAAGGTACTGGTGCATTGCATGCAGGGTCGCTCGCGCAGTCCTTCTATCACCTTGCTCTACCTGGCAGCACGGCTGCATGTGCTTCCAACCGAGTCCTTTGAGGCTGCTGAGAGGCAGTTCAAGCAGTTGTACCCACTGTATATGCCTATGCGGGGAATTCGTGGGCATGTGCGCCGCTACTGGGTGGAATATTGCGCTGATGGGGAGCGCTCTTAGTGCCTATCCGACAAAATCGACAACCATTCGGTCGATTTGTGACCCCTCCTGTTTGTCGATAGATTAGAGAAGGTGACCGGCGAAACAGAGGAAGCGGCTTTAAGGGAAGCAGAGCGGTCTATCGTTGCTAAAGTGATTGAAGCGGCAGAGAAGCAGATTAACGACTTTACAATAGCACTGGAAAATTCGCTGAAATTCTATTGACAAACAAAGAACGTAATGGTACTGTTAATTTTGCCTCCAGTGAGTAAGTCGCGAACGAAAACTGGAAGGCCAATCAGGGGTGTAGGTTTCCTGCTATCTAGACGAAGGAAGGGCCAGGAACCGAAGGACTGATTGCAGACCTGCCAGGCCGGAGTAGTCCTTCACAAAACCAGGGCAGGCCACCGAGAGAAGCCGAGATCAAGGGAAGTACAACCCCATATCTCGGCCTTATCATTTCCGCTTTTTGCCTCTTGCAAAAGACTACTTCTCCAGTACGGCGAGTTCCGCCGGAATTCACGCCTGGCTGAGATTGTGTATGACGAGCGGATCCGCTCGCAACGGTCGATGATGCAGGAACTCGATGCAAAATATGGCGTGTCCATACTTGGGTAAATTCAAGAGAACGGTGTAGGATCGCGAAAGCGCAACAGCAACGAAGGGACGCGAGACGAAGGACCCGACGCAGTGCCATCAAGCAATTAGCGATTCGAGCGGGAAGCCCCGTCCCGAAAAGGCGGGCGGGATGAAAGCGACCCGGTCCCCCTCATCATTCCGCTTATGCGGCGCATTACCGCTTTTCGGGCAAAGAAAAAGAAGAGCCGTGTATGAAAACAGTTCGTGTGTATCAACTCACTCATCTTGCTCCGAAGCGCTTCCAACGTCTCAAAGAGGCGCAACTGGAAGCGGCGCATGTGTGGAACGAGTGCATGCAGACGCATAAGCAGGCACGTCTTGGGCATAGCAAATGGCCGAGCGAACAAGACCTGCGCGACCATGTGAGAGGTCGCTTTGCGCTGCATAGCCAGTCGATCCAAGCCATCGTGCGGATGTTTATCACCACCATTGCCACCACACGCGAGCTCCGCAAAGCACATCCAGCAATGCGCATGAAGTATCCCTGGCGAGAGAAACGCTTCTATCCTGTTTCCTGGCCGGCTCAGGCGGTGAGCAAGGAGCACGGGCGCGTGATCTTGCCGATGGGCAAAGGTCGCAAATCTCTTGTGCTTCCCATTGACTTGCCAGACGCCTGCGGAGCCTGTACGTTGGTCTGGAACCGTGGCTTTGAGTTGCATGTGTGTGTAGAAGTCCCACAAGCTGAAGAGTCCCCAGGTGAGGTTCAAGCAACCGTCGACTTGGGCGAAATCCATCTGGCTGCCCTCACCACGACGACGAGCGCAGCCCTGATCGTCACCGGGCGCGGTATCCGTTCCCTCAAAAGGCAGCGCCATCAGCAGCTTGGCAAAATCGCCAAGAAACAGGCTCGCTGCAAGAAGTATTCTCGTCGTTGGAAGAGGTTGCAGCGAGCCAAGAACAAGCAATGCCGTCGCGTTGAACGACGTATCCGTGATCTGCGGCATAAAGCCACGAGAAAGGTGATCGACTTCTGTGTTGAGCACCAGGTCGGGACGCTCTTCATCGGCAACCCGCATGGCTTACGCAACCACGATAAGGGCAGGCATCACAACCAGCGTATGGCCGGCTGGGAATACGGCAAAGATATCGACTATCTCACCCACAAGGCCAAAGCCGCTCACATCATGAGCTTCACCGGCTCCGAACGAGGCACATCGAGCCGGTGTCCTGCATGTGGGCATAAACAGAAGCCCAAAGGCAGAAATTGGGCATGCCGAGTCTGTGGTTTTCGCGGCCATCGTGACCTCGTTGGCTCGGTCAATATGCATCGGCTTGCATTTGGTACGCAAGTGAAGTTTCCTCGTTCCTTCACGTATCTCCGCCCTGGCCCGTCCAGGAGGAGTAGTCGGGCAGACACGCCCCAATGTTGTTTGGGCGAACCAACGGCTCAACCACTGCTTGCAGAGCAGGTCTCTTCGGAGACAGGCTACCCCGTTGGTGTTGCTCAGAAGCCCGTCTCCCTTCAGGGGACAGGAGTGTCACTCTTTCACAATTGATGGAGCACACTGAGAAGTGCCAGGGCACAAGGAAGGAACAGCCTGACCCTGGCATTTTCATGTGCATCTCTTTCTCAGTGCACCCCCGAATATTTCACCTGCACAGATCGCTCATGCCGTGAAGGGTGCCACCGCCCGTAGAGTATTTCAATGCTTCCCGCAAGTCAAGAAATATCTTTGGGGCGGTGCCTTCTGGTCTCGTTCGTACTACGTGTGGTAAATAAGCTGAAACTTCGACCGATTTTGAGGTGAAACATAGGAAATCATGCCGATTACCCGAAAGTTTGGCCGTTTCCTACCGAAAGTTTGGCCACGCATGGCGATATCACAAAACAGACTCGTTCTTTCGATCCCAGCCAAGTTCTTGGCATAACGCACGCCAGGTCGCTTTGGCTTCCGGCTGAAAGAGCAAATTTGGATCGGAGAGCAGATCGGCGACCTTGTTCTGAGAAGGATTAATCCCTTGTGCGTGGAGCGCCAGTGTTGCTTGCCGTACCTCTTCCTGCACTCTGGCTATCCGTTGCTCTTTTCGTTGTCGCCGATGCTCTTTGATTTGTTTCGACAGCAAAGCACATTCTTGGGGAAAGTGATAAAGAAGAACCTGGCTGCTGTATCCTAACTGCTGTGCAAGCTGAACATATCCAAGCGGCTCTTCTTTCCCATCCAGGATAGCTTGTATGCGCTCTAGACAGTTCTCACGATCTAGCGGGCGTACTAGACGCCGAGCACGAGGGGGCCGGTAGGGTTTGCCTTCTTGAATGATCCGTTTGAGCGGGCTGAGGTTGCCTGTCAGTACCTGGAGGGGGGTCACATTGCAAACGTAACAAAACTCAAGGATGCTTTGCAATGTCGGAGTGTGGGATCGACGTAACCAGGTGGCGAGTTGTCCTCGCGCCAATCCGGCCAGTTCAGCTAATCGCGATTGTTCTCCCTTCGCTTCAAAGCTCTGGCTGATATTCGTAAAGAATTGTTCCCAAAAAAGTGCACCAGTGGAAACGATGGTGCGTCTCAGTTCATCTAATGCGGATATGACCCACTCCTGCCACTCAATCGTTTCAGGACTCGGTGGGTCCACAGTCGTTGACCCTAACCAGGTATTGCAGCGAGTACACTGGCCCAGAGTCGCTTGAAACCTGATGATAGGCTGTCTTTTCTGACAATTGGGGCAATGCTCCTCTAGCATTCGATGATGCTTCATGCACATAGTCACTACTTGAAATGTCCACAACAAAGGTTCATAGACGGGCTTTTTCTGGACCTTCCACTCTGTGGAACATGCAGGACACCAAGCGGGTTTCTCGCTCAGCAATTTGTGGGGCTCTAGATCGCCTACCCACCATTGCAGGGTGAGCAAGTGGAGATCTGATCGTTTGGTAAGATCTTCAAGGATTGTGGCCCATTCTTGTGCTGTAGCGTTGTTCCCATTGATCCCCATTGCACTTCCCCAACTAAAGCCTCCTAGCTGATGACGGGAGTAGCTTTGACTGAGGCGTGGGAGAAGTTCTTGAGCAGCGAGATGCCGAGGTGGGATATGATGTCGCCAGGCGAGGCGATTGAGGTAACTGGTCAAGCTCTCTTGCCACACGGTTCCCAACCCGCAAGGCACAAGCTCATAGAGCTTACTGCGCGCGGGGATATCGTTGCCTTTGCATGGTTCTTCTGCGCTGTGACACATGAGCATGACTTTCACAGTGGAATTCTCTGTTCTGCTCATCCTGCGGCCTGCTCTGCATCCGTGAGAGTCACTGATGCATTCTCATCAGGCTTTGATCCAAGGGCATCACGACCTGGCACGCGCGTGCCGCGTTTTCCCTGAATCTTCGGTTTCGATCCGTGTTCTTCCTCCTGTGTTTTGGGAGATTGCGACTCTCGACCTCCCCGCAGTCCCAACAGCGTCAGAAGTCGCTCATCAGCTCCCTCAGACTCTGCCAGTTCTGCCTCGCTTTCTAAGGCATTGCGTAAGGCCAGTTCCACGCGCGTCTCTGACAGGGCCGTTCTCCGTAAGTGCGTGAGGGTGACGGTTTTCGCCTTTTCCGTCAGTGCCAGGTTCAGTGCTCGATTGAGATGCATTTTGAGCAAGCCGATGCACCCGATACTTCGTGCATACAAAAACTCCCAATGATCGAGCAGCGGTGGCTCTTTCTCCACTGGGAGTTGCCGCTGCAAAGCCCATACCACGCTTTGAAACACCTGAGCATCGGCTTCGAGAGCGGCATCATATCTGGGGAAGTGGACATCTACGCTCCGACACGCTAGTTGCGCATTAACCTTCCGAAACGGGCGCATCTCGTAGGTGCCGACCAGAATGTGGCTTACTCCAGTGGCATTCTCAAAATGTTTGAGGTGATTCAGTTGGCTCTGGAGGCGGCTTCCACTGGCGGCTTCCGCCAGATGATGGGCTTCATCGATGATGATGACGAGGGGCTTGCGCTCAAGCAATGCCGTTTGCATAGCTTCGCGCAGTTCCCTGGTACGTATCCGCGCGATCTTGCCATCCACAAACGGATCATGGAGGGCGCGCAGGACCGCCCGGTAATACTCCGCCCACTCGAAACGGTTGGTGCCTGGTCCTGCGGCGAGGATACTGGCAAACGGGATGAAGCTGGGATCAGACGCCATCAATGCGCGGCAGATGTCCAGCAATCGTTCTTCGAGTAAACGGATGAGGGTCGTTTTCCCGACACGGCTCGGACCGATCACCAATGCCATGGTTCCAGGCCGTCTGACGCTTGCTCCTTCCCCTGCTGGACAGATGCTTTGGAGGATGGTCTCTAAAGCTTCTTGCAGGCGTGGATGGGAGATGAGGCACCGCTGCTCAAAATATTCCAGGCGCGCTCCCACAGGTTGTGCGAGCAACTCAGGCGGAAAAGACTCAGGCGCATCTCGTTGGGCGCTCGCCTTGTTGGTTTCGTCGGTCATAGCTCAATCCGCCTGAGCACAAGCAAATTTTTGTAGGGATCGATCTTCTTCGGCTTAGGGGAAGCCTCTCGTGCCTCCTTCTCCGCCTCGGCTTGCACAGACAGTGCTCCTGATTTCTTTCCGCCTTCCAGCACGACCAGTGCAGCTCTTGTTTCTCGATCATGGCGCTGCTGGCGAAGAATGGCCTCGATGTCGGTATGCTCTCGCCGGAAGATCGCCAGTTGCTTTTGTGTGACCTCGATGTGCTCTTTTCCATAGTGGAGGCGGTTCCGTTGGCGCAGTTCTGTGGTCAGCAGGTGCAGTTCACGTTCAGAGCACCCGGCGAATTCGTTGTAGGGGGTCATGCATTGTCGCCATTTGCCGTCAATGTAGGCGAACCCCACGCTCACGTCAAAAGGATCGTACCGCACCTTGACCTGAGTACCTTCAACGGTCGGATCGCGCATCGCTTCGCACCAGTAGTCCAGGTAGTTCATGCGAACGCCGACCCCAGGCTCAACTTTTGCGGTCCCTTTCCTGGTTGAAGGATACGTCGCTTTGAGGAAAGCATCATCGTAGGAGATCTGTTTATGTACCCTCGCCCCATTCTGCTTGATACTCAACTCGTAGGCGTCTCGCGGTGTCATGCCGAGCGCTGGATGAACAATGGTGTCATATTCCTCGTCTGCCCATTGCTGAACGCGCTCTGCGAGTTGGGGGAGCGTCCAAACCGCCAGGCGCTCAGGGTCAGTCGCCCGCGTATTGAGCCTGGGCCGCTGCGTTGCCTGCGTATTGCCCAGCAGGTGATAGAGAAATTCTGTTTCCATTGCGCCAAACAAGCGTTCCTGAGGCGAGCCGAAGCGTGGCTCCGCTGCCGGTCGCTGATGTTTCCTCACCCGATACAGTGCGAGCAACTGCTCAAAGTACACGCTCTGGAACTCAGGGCCACCATCAACGGTAACGGCGGTGGGGAGTCTGCCATAGCGCTTCACACACAGCCGAAGGACAGCGAGGCACGAACGGTAACTGGGTGGGTCGAATGTCAAGTAGTACGCAGCAATGCGCCTGGGATGGGAAAGGATCAGTAACGTCAACCAGCATTTTCCCAGCGGTTGACCCGTCCTGGAGTCACACAGAATCAGATTGAGTTCTGTGTGATCCAGGTGCGCCATGGACCAAGCGTAGCTCCCATGACGGCTCACTGTTCTCTCGGCTTCGCGCGTGTAGTCCTTGAATGGATAGGCTGCACGTGTTCCTTCTCGCACGAGTACTTGATCATATCTTGTTTTGTGCCGTTGGACTTCTGCGTAAAACATGCGCTGGCTCATGGGAGCAAGATGGTGCTCTTCCGAGAGTCGAAGATACTCTCCGTAGGCTCCTCGTTTCGGCTTGCGAGTCACGGTATCGTAATGCGTCTCTAACACCTGCTGGACAAGGTCGCTGACCTCGACAGTGGTTTCTCGTTTTCTTCCACACTTTGCTGACTTCGGAAGCAAGCCGATCAAGCCGCTTCCATAGAGGCTCTCTGCTTCTCGATAGAACATCCGCCAACGACGTTTTGTGCGTGCAGGAATGTCCTGCGCACGAGCCATGACCTGTGCTTGCTCGTCGTCATGGTAGTGGTCGGGATGGATGACGCGGTTGCGAAAGATGGCTGTCATCATATCTACTTCCCGTGCCTGGTCAAGCAGTTCCTGCCCTTCTGGAGTAATACTGGGGGAAGAAATGACTTCGGAAGGAGAAACACGCTCAGACGAGCTTTGAATGCTCGGTGGGAGAGAGGCTCGCGAATGCCTCTTCGTGCGAAAGACTGGCGTACGCCATGGCTCCGAGAGCCGATAGGTCGCCAAATCCACGTACAGATCATGCCTGGCGATGGCAATATTGATGAGATCAGCAGAGATCCCTGATGTCACTTGAAGGTCAGAGAGGAACATTCCAGGATGTTCTTCAACGAGTTGGGAGAGGAGCGCTAACGTCTGATCTTCCACCGTAAGATGATCGAGATCCTGATAGTAGTCTTCGAGAAAGAGAGCATTTTCCTGCGCTGCCCAGTTAATGTGGTCAGAAGACCAGACCTGATAGGTGAGTCCATATCTGGCAGCGCATGCCTCGCCAGGCGGGCAGCGCCAGACGCCATGCGAATCTTGCACATAGCGGTTGGGCTGCTTCTCCACCAGCCGGCCGAGTTCTTGCGCTGGCTTACACTCAACCCATCCACACTCCCGATACCGAAACACAAAGTAGTCTGCCGTATGCATGGGTCGTTGCAGGCGACCACGGTTGTCGAGATATTCCAGGGGAATGGATGGGGGCTGATCCCACATCTCCAGGACATCATCATCGTGTTCAGCTTGCAGCAAAAACGGAAATTCGACTTTGGTGCTCTCGGCCTTGATGATGCAGTGCATCTTTTTGGAGGGATACCAGACCGGCATGTTACCTCGACGTGCGCCTGGCGTGCGACTAGGAGGTGATGAGCGGATATGGATGAGCATATCCTGGGCTTCTCGCCTAAGCCCAAGACGGCGAAAGTACGTGTACAGTGCAGTGCCATCAAGAGCTTTTGCCATGACCGTTTCCTCCCTTGAGCGATGTGTCTCCAACGTCCCTTTCTCCAGCCTAACACAAACATCTGGATGAGACAAAGCTTTTTACTAGTAGTGGTACTTGTGGCCAAACTTTCGGTAGGAAACGGCCAAACTTTCGGGTAATCCGCATGTTGGGATTTACAGCCCAGGATTTTCGTTCGATCATTCAGCCAAATTACCATCTTACTCATTCCTCTCGTGTTTCTTTGTTTCCTGTGCCTCTTGCGGTGATTTCTGGAAGACGTGCTATATCGCAGGTTGTACGAGAAAAACCGGATGGGTCAGCACTTCACACTCAAATTCCTCAAGCGAAGAATGCTCGGTGACGTTGAGGTAAGGGAGGACCAGGAGAGAGCGGTACACGCGAAAGATCACAGCGGGAACGCCCGGAGGGCCAGAACGCAGGGCTTCTCGAAGAATGGGTGCCGCAGCCTCTGGCTCCAGTTCGATGGCATGAATCTTTTCGCTGTGCCGTCTCCGGGTCAGTGTCGCCTCCCCTCCCGCCGCGCGGAGGTTGCGCACCCAGTTCACGACCCCATACGTGGCGATCAGGTAGCGTTGCTGCTCCTGCACAAAAATGGCGACCGGGGTCACGATGGGCTTGCCACTTTTCCGTCCGCGAACCGTGAGCAGTGAGAAACTCCACAGCTTGATGCCCAGGCGCAACAACGATGTGGTCATGGTGTTGTTGATGCGCACGAAAGTATTGACTCGATAGGGCTTTGCCATACGATCCTTGCTCCTTTTTGCCCGGCCCGCCCTTCATCGACTCGATACGCGCGGGAGCGGGAGAGAATACCCATACTCTTGCGCAGGCGGCGGCTGCCGCTCGGCAATCAACTACCTCTGCGCTCAAAGAGATAGACGACTTCGTAAAGATGAGGATCGACGCGCTCGGCGAGCGGGCGACGGGCCTCCATTTGCTCGCGGTACTTCTTCACAAAGCGCTCAAAGTCCTCCACCGATCTCCACTGCGCATAGTTGATGACGCGGGTCCCGTCTGTGCTTCTATGCAGCGCCGTCCCGATCAGGCCTGGCTCACCCCTGACCTCCTCGACGAAGCGACTCCACTGCTCGATCAGTTCCTGCTGCTGTTCAGGCTTCGTCTCAAAGACGTTGATCAATGTCACCAGGTGACTTTCGCGGGAAACACGCATATCGTTCCTCCTCGCATACCATACATTCCGATCCAGCCAACCGAAAATCGGAATACGTCGATGACTTAGGAAAGCGGCTTGTTTGTCGGCTGCTAGACCCCGGGCTGTCCTTGATCGACAGCTCTTCGGGGCTTTGATGCACTCTCACTAAAGTGTTGCTGGAGCCATGCTTCCCAACTGACGGCGCCGGTGGCCTGTTGCGGACAGGTATTGCCACCCTGGCGCAGGGCTCTGGCCATTTTGCCAGGCAGCCAGAGAGGAATGATGGCCCGGTGCATTCCCCGCAGCTTGAGCCAGATCCGCGCCAGCTCTCCCGAGTTGTAGACCTGTGGGCCGCCGATATGCGGCAGGCGACCGGAGGGGCCAGCTTGGACGATCTCACAGAGACGTTGGGCCACGTCATCTTCAGCCACCGGTTGGAGCAACAGGTCAGCCGGCAGCAGTATAACCAGGGGGAGCCTGGTCAGCATCCGCAGCACGACCTCGATGAGGTAATGAAACTGGGTCGCCCTGAGGATGGACCAGGGGATGCCGCTGTGCTCAATGAGGTCTTCGCAGGCGAGCTTGGCTTTGCCATAGGCATACGGGACCTTATCAATGCCCACAATCGAAATGTAGACCACATGCGAGACACCTGCCTGGCGGGCAGCGTCCAGCAGGCGGTGCGTGCCTTCGACATCGACCTGCCAGGTCCCTTTGCCGGCCGTATGGACCACCACATCCATGCCCTGGACGGCCCGAGAGAGACCCGCGCCGGTCACCAGGTCAGCCTGCTTCCACTCAGCGCCCGGCCAATCCTCTCCAGGGCTGGCCCGGCGACTCATCCCACGCACGGGATAGCCTGCTGCGCTCAAGTGCTTCACCACCAGGCGACCCAGTCTTCCCGCGCCGCCGGTCACCAGAATCTGTTGCATCGTCTTTCCTTTCGCGCTTCTCTGCGCTTTGCATGCTGCACATACGTGTATCGGGCCGCGTGCGGCGCGTGACGACCTTTCAGCAAACGGAAACTCCCTAACGCAGTACTTGAGATGAAGCTTCGGGCTTTGCCTCACCGCGCTTGAGCGTCCTGTAGCGGACGGCGAGTGCGCCCGTCAGCCCCATAGCGCCGATGCCGACCAGCAGGTGCAGCGTCTGGATCAGCCAGTGCAGATTGCCGGCGAGCAGGGTGGAGTGCGTCTCGCCAAAGATCAGCAGGATGATGGCGTAGACGATCCCGACCATGCCCCAGATGCGCAGTCCCCTGGCGGTAAGGGCGATGATGCTCATCACCAGGAGCCCCAGGGTGACAAGCAGGCCGAAGAGCATATGGATGTCAATGAGGTCAATGTTTGCGACCCAGGATAACAGGCCAAGCACCAGGGCGCACAGCCCGGCAAGACCAACGATGATCTGTAGAATACGTGCAGTCATGATGACTATATACCTCCTCTTTTTCTCTGTAACTTGATGGTTGAGACGTTCTTTTCTCCTGGTTCTCGTGTGCTTCGAGCAAATCTGGTTCATTCCTGTCTCTTCGAATTGGCTTCTCAAGGCAGTCATGCTCGTCAAATGGACCGTGTTCACCCGGATTTGCTCTGCTCTGTTTTTTTCCGTGTGTTCATCCTGGTGAACTCCTCCACAGAGTCTACTTGGCCGAGGGGCTGCGCACGCTCGACGGCGAGCGTCGTCAGCAGGCTGACTGCAATGAGTGCTGAGACAATGTGCATGACGATCATCGTCCAGAAGATGTGCAGGTTCATGCCCGCCGCAGGAAGCCACCAACCAGCCAGCAGCAGGAGGGGATTCAGAAACGAGACGAGCAGAGCCGCACCTGCCACAATCCGAAAGACCCGGACCGGATGGCGGCTGACACGACCGACCAGCACAAAGGCGAGCAGGGCAAACAGCAAGAAGCCGACCGTACTGCCGATGACAACAGGGGTCTGCAAGTACACGAAGTTCGAAGCTACGCCGAAGAAGCTGACCGCGAGTGTACGCACCACGAGATTCACAAGCGCTACCACAACGAACGTGAGCGCTCCAACCCATAAGAGCTTACGGGCCGCAACCTTTTCCCGGAGGGTGAGACGAGTCGAAGTGGATACCATGACCTTTCTCCTTTCACTACATGTTCTCCAATCAGCTCCTACACAGGAGTGTACCCGCATCTGGACAGAAGGAGAAGTGAAATTCCTCCAGATCTACCCATGACAAAGATCAGGGTCGGAGGGAAAAGACTTGTCGCGCCATGAACATACATTCGTTGGGGAATGAGGCACCGGCAGCTACACCTGCGATAACCGGTGTTCTGCGGAGGACAGGGATGAGAGGCCAGCTTCTTGCGTACTCCCCGGTCACTATACTTGCGGGGGCGAGAGGACTCGAAGATATACATAGGGAGTGTGTTCTGAGCACGACAAGCCGCATTTCACAACGAGACGAATTACCATGTGATCGAGGGAGCAAAGCCAATCCAGGTGGAACTGTATGATGGTCTGCGGTTGCCTGCACAATTGACTGGCATCTATCCGCCTGAGGACTTCGACTCGCATGTTACGCACAAGGTGGCCCAGGGAATGGCCTCCAGCCGTTTTTCGGGGATTGGCTGCCCGCAATTGGTACATATCCCATACGTTCCATTATCGATGCGTGCCAGCGCTTGTTGTACTTCGACGAGCAACGTTTTCTCATTGTCCAGAATAGCTTGTTCCACGTCTGTTTCCTCGAGATCCACCGCCTCTTCTTCAGGCT
>Ga0187846_10000430_pt1 | contig 24716 bp, 16 predicted proteins | sample TC_taG_FD_161473 | JGI IMG/M metagenome (GOLD analysis project Ga0187846, IMG submission 161473) | Biofilm microbial communities from the roof of an iron ore cave, State of Minas Gerais, Brazil - TC_06 Biofilm (v2) | ecosystem: Environmental > Terrestrial > Deep subsurface > Cave > Wall biofilm... | reverse complement strand
ATCCCATACGTTCCATTATCGATGCGTGCCAGCGCTTGTTGTACTTCGACGAGCAACGTTTTCTCATTGTCCAGAATAGCTTGTTCCACGTCTGTTTCCTCGAGATCCACCGCCTCTTCTTCAGGCTCTACAACGCCATCGCTGGCTTGGATTGCATCTTCGGGCTTCGCGGGGCTTCCAGTCAATGCCGCGATATGCCGCTGGATTTCAGCCTGTTTCTCTTCAAGTCGCTTTCTCATGACAGCCAGGTCAATTGCCATCTATTTGTATCCTTTCGTCGCACAGGTCTTATAAGAGAGTATTGTACCACTTTTATCTCTTCTGGCATACTCTACTCACATGATCGGGGTTCCCGGTTGAGGGTCGTCTCAGCCTTTGAAGAACTCGACGAGCGCGTGAGAGAGGACTTCGTCAGCCGGGCCGTGGTCTTGACCTGCCAGGGTGCGGTACTGGGCATTGGTAAGGATGTCTACGAGACTTTGAGTCCCGTTCTGAAAAGTGGTGAGACAATCAAAACTTTTTCGGGGGTATCGCCATGTCTTTCCCCGCCAAGTTGTGCATGTGTCGTATCATTCTTTTTCTCTTTGAATGAGTTGGTCAACTTCTTGCTTTTTATTAAAAGTAATATATAGTTGAGGCAAAAAGGAAGTAGTGTTAGATATATATAGATTAAGGAGTATATCATGGCTTTCATTGATGACCGCCTGGATCGCCTGGCGCAAGTTCTGATTCGCTATTCTCTAAATGTCCAGCCTGGCAACCTGGTCGCTATTCAGGGAGGAACAGAGGCTATTCCACTTCTTCGCGAGGTATACCGCGAGACATTGCGGGCTGGAGGGTACCCTGAACTCAACCTGGATATGGAAGATGCACGCGAAATCTACCTGAAAGAGGCCAACGAGGATCAACTGAACTTTGTTTCACCCATCACACAATTGATCACCGAACGATTTGATTGCCTTCTCTATGTGGATGCCGAAACAAATACGCGACGCCTCTCAAGAGTTGATCCACAGCGTGCCGCAAAGCTCCGTAAAGCTCATGATACCGTTGATACGCTCTGGTCAAAGCGGGCAGCGCAGGGACTGATGCGCTGGTGCTATACGCAATATCCGACCAACGCCTATGCGCAAAATGCGAATATGTCTTTGGAAGACTATTGGGAATTTGTGTGTGATGCATGTATGCTCGACAAGCCAGACCCGGTAGAACATTGGCAAGAGATGGCTGCAAAGCAGAAAACGCTGACTGCCTGGCTAAAGGGCCACAAAGAGGTACGCATCGTGGCAAAGAGCACCGACCTGGTGCTCTCGATTGAGGACCGGCAGTTTCTGACCTGTGATGGGCATATCAACCTTCCTGATGGAGAGATCTACTGTGGTCCCATCGAAAATAGCGCCCAGGGAAGCATACGTTTTACGCTGTCTACCAGTTATGACGGGCATGCTATCGATGACATCCAATTGCGTTTTGATGAGGGCCGTGTAGTTGAGGCTCATGCTGCATCAAGTGAAGACTACCTGCTTAGTATGCTCAATATGGACGAAGGAGCGCGACGCATCGGTGAATTTGCCTTTGGCATGAATTACGGCATACGAGAGACTACACGCAACATTCTCTATGATGAGAAAATTGGCGGTACAATTCATATCGCTATGGGTCGAAGCTACCCAGAGTCTGGTGGGCTAAATGTGTCCGCGCTTCACTGGGATATGATATGTGACTTACGACAGCAGGGTGAGGTATGGGTCGATGGGGAGTTATTTTTGAAAAATGGGAAGTATGTGCTGCTTGAAGGCGAACATAACACATGACAGTATTACTCCATCTGGTGTATAATGCCTGCGAAGGTATGTAGTCCAGGCTAAATTATGACGCAGCTCATTTATTAAGTCGCCCCGTTGCTGATGCAATATTCGTGAAAACGATAAAGGAGACACCCTCTATGGTGATGGAAACGCTTCCGCCAGGTACAGTACTGCACGGGCGCTACCGGATTGAGCGTGTTCTGGGCAGCGGTGGTTTTGGGCATGTGTACTTGTCGCTAGACCTTCAAACGAATCAGCAGTACGCTATTAAAGAATACCTGGTAGCTGGGGCAAGCGGAAAAGCACAGCTCGAACATGAGGCGCGCGTCCTGAGTCAATTGCACCATTCAAGCCTGCCGGCTTTCCAGATAGCATTTGATGAGCGCGGACGTCACTACGTCATATTGAGCTATATCGAGGGTAGGGATCTCACCGACATTATCCGTATCGTGCGCTTGCGGAATGAAGTTGTGCCGCTCGCACGTATTATAAGCTGGATCATTTCAATTTGTGACGCTGTTACATTCCTGCATAGCCAGAATCCGCCCATCATCCATCGCGACATTAAACCCGATAACATCCGTATTACCTCTGATGGAACAGCCATATTAGTAGACCTGGGGAACGCAAAGGCAGCGGCGGATGGAGCACGCACGCTTTTTTTCATCCGGCATCAAGGTACACCTGGCTATGCTCCACTAGAACAGTACCCTGGTGGCAGCGGCACTGACACGCGTTCAGATGTCTATGCCCTTGGTGGAACTCTCTATTTCGCGCTCACTACTCACGAGCCCCCAAGTGTATCAGTTCGTACCCAGTCAGTTCAGCAGGGCCAGCCAGATCTGCCCTCCTTACAAGAGCAGCTTGCACATAACCCACTAGAAACGAGTGCAGAGCCTGGCAGTGGCCGGCAATTTCGACTGGGCATCTCGAAACCAGCGAAACCTGCACCCCGCCATTCAAGACACCTGGCACAGTTAGGCACGCTCCCGCCTGAAATGCTCGAGCGTCTCAACGCTATAATCAAGCGAGCGATGGCAATGAAACCCAACGAGCGATACCAATCCGTTGCCGATTTAAGCAAAGACCTCAAAATGGTACTTGCAGGATTGCCAGACTCAACACTCCCTACATCAGGGTCTTCGCGTCCTGTAGACCCACATGGCACGCAGCCGGATTTGCCTCTACTTTTTGAAGCCATACAAAAAGCTCAGGCATCTACAGACCAGGCATCGCGAGATAAATCTGCTACCTCGCCTCCGTCACCAGCCCAGCCTTCATCACCACCTGCACCAGGCTTGCGCTGCCCACGCTGTAATGCTGAACTGCTCCGGCAGGCTTCATTTTGCCCCCGGTGTGGCAGTCCGCTTGCAATGGCGTCCATGACTAACACCACAGCAACTCCACCGCCAGCACCCACATCCACTACATCTCGCACTGCGATAGCCGATGCTCCGGCTGAACCTACGCTGCTGATTACACCGCAATTACCTGAAGCAACGTCTCTACCAAAACAAGCTCCGATAGCTTCACCAAAACCAATGGCCCCAGGGGCTTTGCAAAATGCACTGCAACCTTCAGCGAACCCTCCCAGACAGGATCAAGTATTTTCACCTGCGCCTCCTCACGTCTCGCCAAAGCCGTTCATACAGTCCTCAGTTCATACACCAGCCGGCATTCCACAAATCACAAACGCGCCATCTCCGGCGTCAAATATGCAACAAACGAACATCGCTGAACCCAGCGAAACTCGTAAGATACTCACCTTTCTAGTTATTGTGTTAGTTGTAGTTCTGCTGCTCGCTATCCTTTTCTTAGTTCTGCCTAAATCCGGGCGTCAATCATCCAGCAGGAGCAGCGATCAACGGTCTGCCATTGCGGCACAGGTATGTACTTATGAGCGAAACGTCTCTCTCTGCATTGCTTCCACCACTCCGCCTACTCGTGCTGGGCTACGGACACGTCGCTCAGGCATTCCTCCCACTGCTGGCATCACGAGACGAATGGCTGGGTCGTGAGTTAGGTATACGTCCGGTGATCACTGGCATAGGATCGCGTAGCCGGGGCCTTTATATTCATCCTGAGGGAATAAATGCTGACACGCTGGCACACCAGCAAGATCCTTTAGGTTGGTTCAGCAGTAGGGGAGCCCATGTAGATACTGTCGAGTCATTCATTCAAAGAGGAAAAAGCGCAGGAGCATCTCTGTTCATCGAGCTTACCACACTCAATCCACAGAATGGCCAACCCGCCTTGAGACATATTCGCAAAGCTCTGGAAGCAGATATGGATGTGATTACAGCGAATAAGGGGCCGGTGGCCTATGCGCAGGTAGAGCTTCAGTCCCTGGCACGACGGCATGATGTTCAGCTTCGTTTCGAATCGACGGTAATGGACGGAATCCCATTGATTAACCTGGCGGAATTTACCCTCCCAGCAGTCGGCATACGATCATTCCAGGCTGTATTGAACTCAACCAGCAGTCTTGTCCTGAGCATGATTGAGCAGGGATACTCGCGAGATGAGGCAATCCACAAAGCACAGCAAATCGGTGTAGCTGAAGTTGATCCCTGGTATGATCTTGATGGCTGGGATGCTGCGCTGAAGACAACGATCCTGGCAAATACGCTTCTTGAGGGCCAGCTCACTCCAAATATGGTCGAGCGCGAAGGCATTCGTAATCTCACCGCAGATGAAATTTGCGCAGCAGCTCTGGCAGGTTCACCGATCCGCCTGGTGAGTCAAGCGCATTGTAATCATGGCTTATTGATTGCCGAAGTGCGACCTCGTCGCATCAGCTCAGACAACATCTTGCATGTAGGTAAGGGTACAACGGGCGTGATCTCGCTCGAAACCGAAGCAATGGGTATAATTACATTAGTAGAACATGAACCAGGTGTTAAACAAACAGCCTATGGCATACTCAACGATCTGATAACTGTACAGCAGCAGCGAAGCACGATGTAACCAGCAAAGGATAGACCAATTATTATGAGGAGGGGTTATGGTTCCAGAAGTTGATGTGATAGGCGTAGGGGGAGCAGGGGGTTTCCTGGCATCCTCACTTTACCGGGGAGGTTTGCGCCCCCGCGTTATTTCTCGCGGTGCAGCGTTGCGGCAACTACGCGAGGTTGGTTTGACCATCATTACAGACGACAAACGACATATCTACTCTCCCATAAGCTGTTCAGCACTTGACGATGTGCGTGAGTTCGCACCTATCCTGCTGCTTACTACTAAATCTTATGATATACCTGCGCTATTGGAGGAGATAGTCTCACGTATTAAGGCAGAAACGCTTGTCATTACCGTGCAAAATGGTTTTGCCGCATACGATACTGTATCTGCCGCAATTGGACTAGAGAGAGCTATTATGGGTGTCCTGTATGTGGGCGCACGCATTGTCTCACCCGGTGTAATAGATGTAAAGCCGGGAGTAGCGCAACTATTTCTTCCCGCGAAACATCGCATAGCATTAGATTCCCTCATCAATGCATTGGAAACAGGAGGTGTTGAAGCCGCCCTTGTAGAGGATATTGAGCGTCGTATGTGGTTGAAACAGCTTTTTCTGGTTCCATTTGCAATTATCAATGCTCAAATGAGCCAGCCTATTGGTAAAATTTGTGAAGACGAAAACACCCGCAAACGGTGGGGAGAGATCGCAACCGAGATCGCACGCATAGCTCAAGCCTGCGGGGTTCCTATGCCTGCTGATCCCGCGGCTGCAAGCCTGGCAGTAGCAGAGCGTTTTGATCCACAAGCAGACTCCTCATTTGCACGCGACATATGGGCAAATCGGCCTCACGAAGCGGAGGCGCTTTTCGGTCCTCTACTAAGTCGAGCCAATGAACACCATGTGCCGAGCCCCTTATTGCAACAGGCATACAGGTATTATGTAAAGTAATGGCCCAGAATTTGTGCCGTATAAAACCGGCCTAAGATGCCAGTTATGAGAACAACCCTGAAGTTTCAGGATTATCTGTGCTGACAAAGTGAGCTGGACTTCCAAAGACTGAGAGAGCCTTGACTCCAGTGATTGTCATAGATGCGCTGGGCGTTTGTGTGGTTACATGACGCTGCACAGATAGCCCGAGGGGACGCGATACAATCATGGAAGCCATTGTTGCCAGGACTACATTATTGAATGAACCGTACGGTCGGCGCAATCTGGCTACTGTCATAGCAGAAAGTCCTGTCAGTAGGGCAGTCACAGCCAGATTTGTGCCGCAACGTTCATGGATTGCTAACTCGGGTGAGGTCGTGCGTAGCAATGTCAATGCTTCCTGCGCTGTCGGGAGAATCGCCTCAGTTGGCACATCGCCGAAAACAAAAAAACCAGCCGCAAAAGAGATGCCCGCAAGGCGTACATCAGGGAATTTCCTACTCAACAATACAATGGTAGCATGTTCCAGTGCATGATTTTGCCTGACAGCACCTCCTAGCAGCATTTGCTGCGCTACCTGCGCAAAGGGATTAATGGAACTCATCCGAGTGATCCTTTCTTGGTATGTATCTGTGTAGTTTGTTATGGTACCTCATGCGGATGCCATGTAAACTACTTAACTAGTATATAATGTTAAATACGACGATCTCGTCACCAAAGTTGATAACGTCACCGTCGTTCAAAGGGACAGCTTGATTTGGCTGAAGCCGCATATTATTGACTAGAGTGCCGTTAGCGCTTTGCATATCTGCCAGACACCAGCGGCCTCCTTCAAACCACAGTCGCGCATGACGCCTGGATACAGTGCGGCCCGAGATAATCAGGTCGTTTCCGTTCGTACGGCCTATTGTTGTGACTACCTGGTGAAACAGGTATGAGCGTCCTGCCATCTGCCCATTCTGTAAGGTAAGCCGGGCCAGTACTGGCCGACCATGCGGTCCAATATAACGATCTGCTGAAGCCCACCTATCCGACAATTCATAACCACATGAGGTACAGAACAGGCGATCGCTTTGATTAGCTGCCCCACAGCGAAAACATGGCACCGTTACCAATGAGGGTCTCGGATTGGGCACCAGTGGCTGAGAGCCTGAATGAGGTGATTGGGAGACACGGACCGCTCCAGCACTTAGATTGGATAACGGTCCCGAAAAAGCTCCCTGCTGATCTGCTGGCGACCCTATTGACTGAAAGCCCGTGCGCCATCGTGGTAAGGTAAGTTGTGAAGCCGTCATGGCTCTAGTTAAGGCTTCAATCAACGCATCCGTCGTCTGATAACGATCCGCGGGAGCTTTAGCAGTCATTTTAAGCAGCACTTGCTCAAGTGGTTGAGGCACTCCCACGGTTCGCAAGTTCTCGACGGGAAGCGGGTCATTTAGATGCTTAACGGTGATGGAAAGCGGACTATCAGCGGTAAATGGCACACGACCAGTCAAAGCATGATACAGGACAATACCTAATGAGTAGATATCGCTTCGGCGGTCTACGGGTTGCCCGGTTCCCTGCTCAGGTGACATATATTGCGGCGTGCCAATGCCGGTGCCAACTCGCGTAAGATTGGAAGTTCCTTCAAGGATTTTGGCAATGCCAAAGTCAGAGAGCAGAAGATGTCCATCCTTACGCAACAACATATTAGCAGGTTTCACGTCCCGGTGAATAATGCCATGGCCATGTGCACACCCCAGCCCTTCGGCAGCCTGGATTACAAAATCTACAGCCTCCGCAACGGTCAAGGGGCGCTGTTTTAAGCGGTCTTTGAGCGTTCCGCCTTCGACATATTCCATAACAATATAGGTGATACCGTCCTGCTCACCAAATTCATGTATTGGCACAATGTTGGCATGTTGTAACTTTGCAACAGAGCGCGCCTCTTGCGTGAAACGTTTCAAGAATACTGGATCTCGGGCATGATAGGCTGGCAAGACCTTGACGGCAACATAGCGATCAAGCGTTGGCTGATAGGCTTTAAAGACTGTCGCCATACCGCCAGCGCCGATGCGCTCAACAATACGAAACTGGCCGAGTGATTTGCCAACTAGAGAATTTAAGTCGTCGTTATTATCCAATCCCATTGTAAGCCGACTCCCTTTGTTCCCGCCAGCTGGTAAGGTATTTCCTCGCCTCTCAAGGAGTTCCAGCGCCATGGCAAAGGATACACAGTTTTTGGGCAAACGAGCACAAGGTGTTTGTTCCTGGTTTCTTATGAGGACCAGCCCCTCGTGGACGCCATGCTCTCTTTCCTGGTAGAGTACATCAGGGTGTTTTGTCTACTAGATTATACAGGTTGAATCAGCCAATGTCGAGAGAGAAATCTTGCCGATTTTCACCCCTCCAGCAGAAGTGTCTCCGGATCTTCTGCCAACTCCTTCACCTTGACAAGAAACTGCACGGCTTCCATACCATCGACGATACGATGATCATACGAGAGTGCGACGTACATCATCGGGCGAATCACTATCTGACCGTTGACGACGACCGGGCGCTGCTCAATCTTATGCATACCTAAAATGCCTACCTGGGGTGCATTCAAAATCGGGGTCGAGAGCAGCGAACCAAATACTCCGCCATTCGTGATGGTGAATGTGCCTCCTTGTAACTCTGCAAGCGTAAGTCTATTTTCTCGCGCCCGTTTCGCAAGATCTGCAATCTCACGTTCGATTTCGGCAAAAGTCTTGCGATCTGCATCACGTAGGACAGGAACAACCAGGCCCTCTTCAACGCCGACGGCAATCCCGATATCGTAGTAGTATTTCAAGACCATCTCATTGTCCTGAATCTCAGCATTCAAGCGTGGAAAGGCTTTGAGCGCACCCACTACAGCCTTGGTGAAAAACGACATGAATCCCAGCGAAACACCGTAACGCTCTCTGAAGGACTCTTTACGCCGGTTGCGGATTTCCATGACAGCACTCATATCGATCTCGTTAAATGTCGTGAGCATAGCAGCAGTGTGCTGTGCCTCGACTAAGCGCTGAGCGATGGTCTGTCGACGCCGAGAAAGCCGTACACGCTCTTCACGGCCACGTGGCTCAACTTGAATGGAAAGCCCGGGTGCCACTGGAACGGGGGGAGCTTCTCTTACTCTTGTCTCTACAGCAGGGGCTGAAGAAAGGTTACCAACAGTTTGCATCGATGGTGTTGTAACAGTGGTTGATGGACCGGGAGCCTGTTGCGTAGCTGACTCCTGCATGTAACTGATTACATCCTCCCTGGTCACACGACCATGGGGGCTGGTGCTCTTTACCTGCGATAGATCAACGTTATATTCATCAGCGATGCGCCGTGCCAGCGGAGAGACAGGCCTTTGTCCATCAGTTGCCGCAGGCATCGGCTGCGGTTGCACAGCGGATGATTGTTGCACCGCAGGAGTTTCTGGAGGGGTACCGGTGCTTACCTCCTTACCCTCTTCAATGAATCCCAGCACATCACCAACGGCAACAACATCCCCTTCTTGCTTGACAATCTTTTCCAGCACACCATTTTGCTCAGCGCTGACCTCGACATTGACCTTATCAGTTTCCAATTCCACGAGCACATCTCCCTTACTTACCGCATCACCCTGGTGTTTAAGCCAGGTCGCAATCACCGCATCAACTATTGATTCTCCCAACACCGGGACACGTATTTCAACCTCCATGTCTGCCTCCAACTTGTTTAACTGATGTGCGCAGCGCCCCCTCTATAATTCGTTGCTGTTCAAATTGGAAGAGGTCCGAGAAGCCCGTGGCAGGGCTTGAGCGCACAGGACGCGCAATCACACTTAATTCAATGCCTGAGCCGAGAATAGATGGGAGTTGAGAAGACATGTAGCTCCAGGGGCCCATATTAACTGGCTCCTCCTGCACCCACACCACCTCGGGTGCTTCAGGATAGCTAGCAAGCGCTTTCTTCAATGCTTCGGCCGGGAAAGGATAGAGCAGCTCTAGTCGCACAATAGCCACGTCCTGCGCCTGCCCTCGAAGCTCGTGGGCAAACAGATCGATGGCGATTTTTCCTGTGCAAAGCACAACACGCCGCACAGCACCGGCATGAGTAATGGCCGATCGGTCATTCAGGACAGGCTGGAAGCTATCTTCCGTCAATTCCTGTAGACTGGCTGCTGCCATTGGATGGCGAAGCAGGCTTTTCGGGGTCATGATGACCAGAGGTCCAGGAGATGTCTTCAGATTAAATGCCTGCAGTCGTAGCAAGTGGAAGTACTGGGCAGAGATAGAGCAATTTGCCACACGCCAGTTGTCCTGGGCCGCAAGCTCCAGGTAACGCTCTAAACGCGCACTTGAATGTTCCGGACCTTGCCCTTCGTAGCCATGGGGTAACAGCAATACGAGAGACGATTGCTGCTTCCATTTTGCGCGTCCCGAGGCTACAAACTGGTCGATAATGGGCTGGGCAACGTTCGCAAAATCGCCATATTGCGCCTCCCACAGCACCAGGGAATCCGGTGCATGCACGCTATAGCCATACTCAAAGCCAAGTACCGCACTCTCAGTCAATGGGCTATTGAAGATCGAAAATGTTGCTCGCGCATGAGAAAGATGCTGTAGCGGTACATAGAGTTCACCAGTGTGCTGATCATGGAGCACCGCGTGCCGGTGGCTAAATGTGCCCCGCTCAGTATCCTGCCCAGTCAGGCGGATCGGTGTGCCGTCAGCAAGTATCGATGCAAAAGCGAGTGTCTCTGCCTGTCCCCAATCGATACCTCCCTCTGGCCCCAGCGTCGTACCGCGACGTTGCAATAAGCGCGCCAATTTGGAGTTCGGCAAAAAACCTTCAGGCCAGGAGAGCAGTTCAGTATTGAACTCAATTAACGTTGGCGCAGAAACGGGTGGAGGTTGTGCGGCTTCGTCATAATGCCCATTCATGCCGTTTGAGTCTTCTTGCTCAAATAGCTGCAAACTGGCGTCAGCTTCGTGTTTAGCATCTTCTAAGACATTAAAAGCCTGCTGCTGCACCGCGTCGACATCTTCCTGCGAAACAATGCCCATTTCTTGCAAGCGACGTGCGTAGAGTTCTCGTACTGTCGGATGGGCGCGAATGATCTCGTACATCTCTGGTTGAGTGAAAGCCGGTTCGTCACCCTCATTATGACCCCAGCGACGATAGCCCACCAGGTCAATCAATACATCTTTATGAAACTGGTCACGGTAGGCATGACCGATGCGCACAGCCATAAGAGCCGCTTCAGGATCATCAGCATTGACATGGATAATGGGGATTTCAAAACCTTTCGCCAGGTCACTAGCAAAGTACGTAGAGCGATAATCCCGTGGCTCGGTCGTAAAACCAAGCTGATTATTCACAATTATGTGAATGGCGCCTCCTATCCTGTAGCCATGCAGGTTCCACAGGTTCAAGGTCTCGGCGACTATCCCTTCGCCAGGGAAGGCCGCATCTCCATGAATAAGGATAGGCAGGGTTTTATCTACATCCTGTTGAGGGCTGCCGCGATGATCGCGTGTTTCCTGTGAAGCGCGTGTCATGCCCTCAACGACGGGATCAACAAACTCCAGGTGGCTGGGATTAGGAGAAAGCGTGATCTTCAGGTCTGCCGTCGCTCCTTCTCCGAGGATATTTTCAGCGCCCAGGTGATACTTAACATCGCCAATGTAGCCAAAGCCAAAGCTGTCGGTGAGTGGAACTCCCTCCTCGTGTTTCATATGCCCAAATTCGCTAAGGATAGCAGTATAGGGCTTCTCAAGCACATGTGCGAGCACATTCAGGCGTCCACGGTGCGCCATCCCTATAATTACCTCTCTGGTGCTAGATTCGATCGCTGCCTGGATGATTTCGTCCAGCATCGGCACCAGCACGTCCGTCCCTTCAAGTGAAAAGCGCTTTTGACCAGGAAATGTTTGGTGCAGATAGCGTTCAAACACCTCTACTTGTGTCAGGCGTCTCAATAAGGCACGTTGAGTACCTGGATCCGACGGTTTATGATATAACTGCAAACCTACTGCATCGCGCAACCACTGGCGTTCAACCGGGCTTTTTACCTGGTCAAACTCATAACTGATCGTACCAGAATACATGGCGCGCAGTTTGGTGACGGCCTCGAGCGCGTTACGCGCACCCTCGGCGGAATGTCCTCCAACAATAAGCGGGGGAAGCTGCGCCAGGTCTTCATCGCTAATGCCATGTGTTTCGGTTAAGAGAGCGGGATCACCTAGAGGTTCACTGCCCAGAGGGTCCAGATGGGCGCCGAGATGCCCACGAGAACGTATGGCATGTGCAAGGGCGGAAGCGGCAACAATTTTGGCAACGGGCAGAGGTGCTGCTTCAATAGGCACTCCTTGCTCTGCCGCCAATTGAGCATCGGGAGACCATATATCAAAAATAGCGCGAGTGGCGTTATCAACAGATGCCGGATTTTGGCGGTAGCGATCATATAATTCAAGAACATAGCCTGCATTAGGTCCATAGAAAGCTTGGAGATCGTACATAATTTAGTCCTTATTATTGAGCAAAAACGATTGTGAGCGGGGGCGCCAGGGCTTGCCGTTCCTGTCTAGGAGTACTAAGGTATCCCTCATTTCTCCTCGTCCGCTTCAAAATGTGGTTGTACCGCAAGATATATAACTGATTGTATTTTACCATCTTATTCATCAGGGCGGCGCGCCTTTTTAAACACGTCGCTTGATAGCTTGCTGGTACTTTTTCGCAAGGTGAGGGTGTTGAGATAGACTCTGCACATGAACCGCTTGAACGACATCCACTGATGTGCTCACCTGGCCGCTCATGTGGTCAAGCTGTCCTCAGAGGCCTGTGATCTGCCGGTATAGTGCCGTTGTACTTGCGCGGGTTACTGGGTCCGCTGAAAGGGACTCGGAGCTAAGAGACCTGCAAGGAACCCCACGACGGCGGTGAAGACGGTCAGGATGACCAGCATACTATCAATCGTCCTTTGTAAAAAGACCACCCCGTAGAGAAGGCCAGCGGCAGATGCGATGAGAACAAGAGCAAAGCAGGTAATGACGGTGATCCAGATGAAATTGGCCGTCGCTTGTTTGGCAGGCCCCAGACCAGCGGCTTGAACGACTTCCTTCCGATCTGCAAGTGGAAGGCTTCTAAGAAGGGCAGTCGCAGCAGCCTTGCGCTCTTCGGGGCTCAGTTGATCAATGGCTGCCATGGCATTGGCTATTTGACTCGACATCGTTTCTTCTCCTTTGTCTGTGACGAGTGCGTAACACCTTCCACAGAGTAGATACCATAACAACCAGCAGGAACTCAACAAACAAGTACTATTGGCAGTTCAAGGGGCATAGGTATCTATGCGGAATTGCGGTGGAGTTCGGACATAAAAACTCCCAACACAAGGGTAGACTAAACTGGCGCAGTGTGGTATTATTGCGATGCAACGGCAATGACGGAGCGAGTAGGTCGCGCATGGGCAGCATTGATCCTCTTGTCGCAGAGAGTCCGAGCAGGTGCAAGCGGATACAAGACGTCGACCGAAAATCACTCCTGAGCCGCCAACTGAACAACATTTAGAGTAAGCCTGGCCGGAACCTTCCCGTTACCATGAAGGAGACCTGAAATCTGTTGGGGCAAGGCAGGCCCTAATCCAGATTGCTGAATGCCAATGAGCGAGCCTGTGTTATTAGACATTACGGCTAATCAGGGTGGTACCACGGGAGTTCCTCTCGTCCCTGCGATGGACGAGGGGTTTTTTTATTGTATAGTAAATATGCATCAAGGAGCATGCCAAAACAATGAAGACAAAGCTGCTCTACCATCAAAACAGCTATATGTTTGAATGCACTGCGAAAGTTGTTGCAGTCGAAGGCGACGAGGTGGCACTTGACGCTACTGTGTTTTTCCCAGGCGGTGGAGGCCAGATGCCCGATCGTGGCATTATCTCGTGGAACAGTCGTCAAAACGAAGGCAATGTAATCGCCTTGAACAAGCGCGACGATGTTGTCTGGCATACGCTTGATTGTCTTCCCCCACAAGTAGGAACGGAGATCGTCGGCACCATTGATTGGGACTTCCGTTATCGCATGATGCGCACCCATACAGCACTGCATATCCTCTGCGGCGTAATTTTTCGAGAGTTTGGTGTGCAGGTAACTGGCGGGCAAATGTATCCTGACAGGGCCAGGATGGACTTTGCCATGGACGATCTGAGCAAGGAGCGCATTGCCTACATTGAAGAGAAAATTAATGAGGCGGTTGAGGCAGACTATCCCATCCGCATCTATAGTTTACCGCGTGAGAAGGCATTCACGATACCTGACCTGATCCGCACGAAAATAAACTTGCTTCCTCCAGAGATTGAAGAAGTACGTATTGTTGAAATAGTGGGACTCGACTTGCAAGCTGACGGCGGGACTCATGTGAATCATACAAAGGAAGTCGTCGGCATTAAAATTACGAAGACAGAAAATAAAGGCAAGATTAACAAACGACTAGAGATTCGGTTAGAAGATTAACAAAACAAGCAACCTGATTAAGAGGAGACCATTCGTGCCAGTGAAAACAAGCATATTCCGACCGGTGACGGCTGCAGACCAGGTTGACTATCCAGCACTGGAACAATCCATCCAAAAGTGGTGGGATGAACAGGATGTTTTACAGCGGTATCTTCATCGCAATGATCATAGTGATAGACAGTTTTCGTTTCTAGATGGCCCTATTACTGCAAATAACCCGATGGGTGTTCATCATGCCTGGGGCAGGACGTATAAAGACCTCTACCAGCGCTATAAAACCATGCAGGGTTATAAACAACGCTATCAGAACGGATTCGACTGCCAGGGTCTATGGGTGGAGGTCGAAGTCGAGAAGGAACTCGGCTTCAAATCCAAACTCGACATCGAAGCTTTTGGCATCGCCGAATTTGTGCAACTGTGTAAAGAGCGTTGCTTCAAATTCGCCAGGCGCATGACCGAACAATCAATTCGCCTGGGTTACTGGATGGATTGGGGCAATGACTACTACACGCTCTCGGACGAGAACAACTATACCATCTGGCACTTCCTTAAGAAGTGCTACGATAGAGGTCTGATCTACAAAGGGCATGATGTGATGACCTGGTGCCCGCGTTGCGCTACCGGCATCTCCAACATGGAGACATTATCGGAGAATTATCAGGAAACCAGCCACCTCAGCCTGTATGTTCGCTTCCCCTTAGTGGATCGCCCGGGAGAGTACTTACTGGTCTGGACGACTACACCGTGGACACTGGCAGCCAACGTTGCCGCAGCGGTGCATCCCGACCTACCTTATGTGAAAGTTGAGCAGGACGGAGAGTATTATTACCTTGCCAAGGCTCTCCTGCCGATTTTGAAAACCCTCAAGGGTCGCGACAAGGAAGACTATCATGTAGTTGAAACACTCATAGGCAGTGATCTGGTAGATTGGAAGTATCGCGGGCCATTCGACGAACTTCCAGCTCAACAGGGCATCGTTCATACGGTCATTCCATGGAAAGAGGTGAGCGCCAATGAGGGCACAGGCATTGTGCATATCGCACCCGGCTGCGGCCGCGAAGACTTTGCTCTCTCTAAGGAATTTAATTTGCCTGTCGTCGCCCCTGTCGACCAATTTGGTGTCTACATGGAAGGCTACGAATGGCTGACCGGGCAAACTGCCGCCGGCGTGGGTCAGCAGATCGCAGAAAACCTTGCCCAAAAGGGCCTCCTCTACCGCCCACAGAACTACAAGCACCGCTATCCCGTCTGCTGGCGTTGTAAGACCGAGCTCATCTTCCGCCTGGTAGATGAGTGGTACATCTCGATGGAGCAGTTGCGCTACGAAATCATGGATATTGTCCACCAGGTCACCTGGATCCCGGCATTTGGCCTGGAGCGCGAACTGGATTGGCTGCGCAATATGGACGACTGGATGATCTCTAAAAAACGCTACTATGGATTGGCATTGCCCATCTACGACTGTCCGCAGTGCGGAACATTTGAGGTCATCGGCAGCAAACAGGAGTTGAAGGAGCGAGCTGTCGCAGGTTGGGAAGAGTTTGAGGGCCATACGCCGCACAGACCATGGGTGGATGCTGTAAAAATCCGCTGTAAAAAGTGCGGTACAGAGGTCTCGCGCATCAAAGATGTAGGCAACCCCTGGTTGGACGCAGGAATAGTACCCTTTTCGACACTGCACTACCGCACGAATCGTAAGTATTGGGAACAGTGGTTCCCCGCCGACTTTGTAACCGAGTCCTTCCCAGGCCAGTATAAAAACTGGTTCTATTCAATGCTGGTCATGAGCACCGTCCTGGAGAACAAAACGCCGTTTAAAACGCTCTTTGGCTACGCGACGCTCATGGGTGAAGATGGCACGCCTATGCACAAGTCGCAGGGCAATCTTGTCGTCTTCGACGATTCTGCTGAGCGGGTCGGCTCAGATACCATGCGCTGGCTATTTACCAGTCATGTCCCTGAGCAGAACCTCAACTTCCCACGCATCCCTACAGATGAGGATATGGAGAGATCTGTGCAGACAGGCCTTCCCGTGCACTTAAGTGAGAAATGGATGCTGGTGCGCAGGGCGCTGGACAAACTCTGGAACGTATACGGTTTCTTTGTGACCTATGCAAATATTGATGCTTTTGATCCTACACAACACCAGTTACCTGTAGCTCAGCGTAGCGAGCTGGATCGCTGGATTCTCTCTGAGTTGCAGCAAACAATTCGAGAAGTCGCCGCAGGTTTGGACGAATACGACAGCTCGAAGCCAGCAGCAGTAATCCAGGAATTCCTGGAGGACTTATCGAACTGGTACCTACGCCGCAGCCGTGAACGGTTCTGGAAGACTGGCATGGACAACGACAAGGTGGCAGCATATCTCACGTTGTACGAGTGCCTGATCACATTGGTAACACTATTGGCCCCTTTCACGCCGTTCGTGATGGAAGAGATCTATCAAAACCTGGTGCGTAGCGTCAACGGCAAGGCTCCCCTCAGCATCCATCTCTGCGATTGGCCAAAGGTGAATGAGGCTCTGCTCGACGAAAAGTTGACCAACGAAACCCACCTTGTGATGCGCGTAGTTGGCCTGGGCCGGGCTGCCCGCGAGAAGGTACAAATCAAGGTACGCCAACCACTCAACGCAGTGTATGTACGTGTGCCGCATCGAGACGAAGAAGAGACCCTGGTTCGACTCTCAGGACAGGTACTTGAGGAGTTGAATATCAAGCACCTTCACCTGCTGAGTGGCGATAGCACTATGCTGGCCTATACGCTGAAACCTCAAGTAAAGGTGCTTGGCCCTAAATATGGCCCGCTGGTGCAGAAGATACTGGCGGCTTTCAAGTCTCTCGATGCTCATGGAGCACACGAAGCGGCACAAGTACTGAACGAGACAGGTAAGCTGAATTTCACCATCGATGGTCAGCAAATCGAGCTTAGTTCCCAGGAGATTGAGGTCGTTGCAACTGCACGGTCAGGGTTTGTCACGGCTGAGGAGCGTGGTTATGTCGTGGCCCTGGAAACCACCATTACCCCTGAATTACGCGAGGAAGGGCTGGTACGTGACCTGACGCACTATATACAGGACATGCGTAAAAAGGCCGGATTCAACATCGAGGACCATATCACACTGGCACTTTATACAGATGAAGGCCTGGCATCGATACTACGTCGCCACGCAAGGACATTGCAGTCAGAGACCCTTGCTGATAGTTTGATCATCCAGGTAGATCAACCACCACCATCTTTACCAAATGAACTGTATCGCGAGAAGATCTCACCACACGAACTCAAGAAGTTAGAGGGCTACACCGTCGAGGTAATACTGGGTAGATTATAGGTACTTCTTTTCATCCTCTCTGATCTATAGGTCATCTTGGGTGGTATGAGCATTTATCGTTCTTGCTCTCCCCTAAAACATTGCTTACAATAGGGAAAGCAAATGATAAATCGTTGACGAAAAGCAACTTACTCAGGACGGTAAACCACCACATGCTATCTGCTAAAGATGCTCTGCGCGAAAAGAAAATGGTTGCCCTCTCATCCGTAGCGGCTGCTATTGGACTCACCAGCATCAAGATTATTGTGGCCCTGCTTACGGGCAGCCTGGGTGTTCTAGCGGAGGCCGCGCATTCTGGATTAGACCTGGTAGCAGTATTGATGACATATTTTGCAGTACGCGTGGCAGATCGTCCCGCCGATGCAACCCATCACTATGGACATGGAAAGGTTGAGAACCTCTCTGCATTTCTCGAGGCGGGCTTGCTACTGCTCACGGCCCTGTGGGTCATTTACGAGGCCCTGCGCCGTCTCATCTATCATGAAGGGCATGTCGATGCCAGCATCTGGGCATTTGTGGTGATGATTATTGCCATTGCGGTCGATTTCACACGCTCTCGTGCTTTGCTGCGCGTTGCCCGTAAAGTAGGCAGCCAGGCACTGGAAGCCGATGCGCTCCACTTCAATACTGACATTTGGAGCTCGCTGGTCGTGATTATAGGACTGCTTATAGTACGCCTGTCACAGAGTCTTCAACTTCCTGCCTGGCTGGGACAGGCCGATGCAGTCGCTGCATTGGGTGTCTCCGGCATTGTAATCTGGGTAAGTCTGCGGTTAACTAAAGAAACAATAGATGCCCTGCTCGACCGCGCTCCAGAGGCATTGGCGACACAGGTACAAAAGGCTATTCACGACGTTGAGGGAGTAACCGAGGTGCGCAGGGTGCGCGTGCGTCGCGCAGGGAACAAGCTTTTTACTGATCTGGTGATAGCAGCTCCACGCATTTACACCTTCGAGCAGATTCATGAACTAAGCGAACGAGTTGAAAGAGCAGCAATACAAGGCGTACATACCCTCTCTCCTCAAGGCGAAGTTGATGTGCTGGTACATGTCGAACCAGCGATCTCGCCTAGTGAAACGGTAATCGATCAAATTCACTATCTGGCAGAGCTTCAGGGAGTGCATGCCCACGACATCCATGTGCGTGAGGTCAGTGGTAAATTAGAAGCCGATTTCGATCTAGAGGTGCAATCAGATATGGACTTAGAGGAGGCACATAACATCGCCACGAGCTTGGAGGAGGCCGTATTACAAAGTAACCGTTCACTTCGTCGTGTCACAACGCACCTGGAAGCGCCAAACGCTTCAATAGTCCGCCGCCAGGATGTGACTGAGCAATACCCCGAAATGGTAAGAGATATTATTCGCATTGCCAATGAAATCGCCGGAGCAGGAAGCGCTCACGATATTCACCTCTATCGTTCATATACGACGCAACCAGGACATATGAACGGATCAGGTGCAGAAAACAACGAGCTTGACCTGGTGCTGCACACTATTTTTGAACCGCATATCCCCGTCAACCAGGTACATATTCACGCCGAGGAGATCAAGCGTGCCTTGCGACATGCGTATCCTGACCTTAGCTCGGTGGTTATTCATACGGAACCACCGGAGTAGAGGGTGCTCTCCTGCGGCTCTCTGCGTGGCTAAGACGCGCATTCTTGCTTAAGAGCTCTCGATCGCCTCTTCAGTGTCAGTGTTCTTCTCTCAATATAGAACATCTGTACTTTAATGCGAGTAAGTTAAGCTATATAATCCATTTACAAACAAATGTTAATTGATTTTTAGATTGAACTAAACTTTACGTCTTCTATATTAAGGAAGGAGAAGCAAAATAAAAAATTTCATGCTTCCCTGAGGGAGGAGCCATGATCGAAAGTAGTGACAGCCTGGCGGGAAAAGTCATTGGGAAATGCATGCTCGAGGCGCTAATCGGGCGAGGTGGAATGAGCGTCGTTTATCGGGCGCAACAGGTGAGACCTCTACAGCGGGCTGTTGTAGTCAAAATATTACTTCCAGCCGCTCCAATAGGTAGCGACCTACATAACCAGTTTCTTGCCCGCTTCCAACGTGAAGCCCACATCATCGCTAATCTTCAACATCTTAACATCATACAACTCTACGAATATGGTGAACAAGATGGAGAGGCCTACCTGGTAATGCCTTACCTCTCTGGAGGTAGTTTGAGTAAAGTATTGGCTCGACGCGGTATTCTAAGTCTACCAGAGGCTCTGGACTACATTGAACAAGCTGCCGCCGCGCTCGATTATGCTCACAAGCATAGGGTGATACATCGCGATTTGAAACCAAGCAATTTCCTTCTAGATGGAGATGGACGGCTCGTGCTAGCTGACTTTGGTATTGCCCACATTATGCGGGAAAGCGGCAGGTCTATCGGATCTACACTAACCAGCCCTGGACTTTTACTCGGCACACCCGACTACATGTCACCAGAGATGGCACAGGGTGAACAAATCGATCACCGCTCCGATATCTATGAACTTGGTATCGTGCTCTTTCAAATGCTAAGTGGTGATGTTCCTTTCAAAGGCAGTACGGCTTCGATACTCATCAAGCATGTGAAAGTAATACCCCCATTACTACACCTCATGAATCCTGCCATCCCACTGGCAGTAGATGATGTGTTACAAAAAGCAACGGCAAAAAGACGTGAGGATCGGTTTGCAAGTGCCGGGGACATGGCGCAGGCTTTGCGTTTAGCGATGGCCACCCCCCGACCTTTTCCGCTGGCGGGTACAGTTAATTATGCGCCTACTGTATTATCGGCGCTGGCCTCACCATCAACCTATAATCCATATATACCTACGCTGAATCAAACCTTAGCTGCTAAGACAGGCGAGGACCAACCTCCAGCTTTACCGGATTCTGCCATTTCAGCTAGTAAAAGAAGAACGCCAAAGAATATTCTGGCAATAATTCTCAGTGTGATTGCCTTCATGCTCGTCATAGGTGCAATACCTTTTGCTCTGTTGATAGCAGGATTTCAGCAAGGGCAATCAAAGCCACCCGTACAGCAAGGATCATCTTTGTCACTATCTCAGCAAGCTCAAGCCACGGTTCAACAATACTACGACTACTGGAACCAGGGGGATTATCCTGACGCCTACAATCTACTTGCTTCTAACTATCGCGCGAGTCACTCCTACAGTTCGCTTCTTAAGAGCTATAGAACTACCAGGCACGCATCAATTCAAATCCTCAGTGTAACGCCTCTTCCGGATGACTCTTACAAGGTTCAGCTTACTGATACTGCAACCGAAGAAAACATGCCAGGAACACTGACAACGCACTTTTACAACGGCTACTACACTGTTAAGCAAGAGAGTGGCTCCTGGAAGATGTATCCGTATTTTACATACTAGTCGTGATCGCATTTAACTCTCTCTCCTTTTTTTCATCTATTCCCGCTCCAACATATTAGAATTGAAATGTCATTATGTAAACTATACAATTCACTTAAAAGTTAGTAAAATAGAAAGAGAAGAATTTTTAATCTTAGGTACAACGAAAGAGAGCAAGCTTATGATGAGTAGCGATAGCAACCTCACTGGGAAGGTGTTGGGGTCATGTACGCTTGAAAAACTCATCGGGCGAGGTGGCATGGGAACAGTTTACCTGGCACAACAAGCTCGTCCTGTACGCCGCGTTGCAGTGAAGGTGTTACTTCCTAATGCAATAATAAGTAGTGAAGTATACAAAGAGTTTCTTGCTCGTTTCCAGCGTGAAGCCAACCTCATCGCTCAACTTGAGCACATCAACATTATGCCCATATATGAATATGGTGAACGAGATGGGCTAGCATATCTCGTGATGCCCTACCTTACAGGGGGAAGCTTGCGCGTCGTAGGACGTTCTCTTTGAATGAAACGATGAATTACATTGAGCAGGCTGCCTCTGCCCTGGACTATGCCCACGCACACGGTGTTATCCACCGTGATCTAAAGCCCGCCAATTTTCTATTACATGCCGATGGACGACTTGTACTGGCCGATTTTGGCATTGCCCGTATGATGCAGGATAGTAGCGGCACTTTTGGTTCAACCTTGACTGGTACGGGTGTGTTTCTTGGGACACCTGAATATATGGCACCTGAGATGGCCAGTGGGGAACATACTGATCACCGTGCCGATATTTACGAGTTGGGTATCGTTCTCTACCAGATGCTCAGTGGAGACGTTCCTTTCAAAGGCAACACACCTCTTGTCATAGCCACAAAACACATGCAAGAGCCACTGCCATTACTCCACCAGGTGAATCCTACAATACCACCTGCCGTAGATACTGTAGTGCAACACGCTACAGCCAAAAGGCCTGAAGATCGTTTTATGACAGCAGGGGCATTAGCAGGAGCGTTGCGTAGCATCATTAATCTGCCTCATTCTCCTTTAGATTTAGAGAATGAGGCACGCAACGCACCCACTGTATTGGTCCCGCCACGGCCAGCTCCAGTGGTCACACCAAATTACTATACGCCGCCACCAATAAACCAGGCATCAGAGGCACAGAGAGTTGAATCATCGACGGGTAAATTCATACCAACCTATCCCGCCCTCCCCACCACTCCATCTCCAACACAGCGTCCTACAGTAACGAACGTGCAGCCATGGCTTATATTCATTGGCGTTTTACTCGTCATTGCTCTTGTCATAGGTGGGGTGCTTATTGGTCTACAAATCAATAAAGGCTCTGCAACCAACACGCCCCCTGGAGCATCAACAGCACTTAGCTCTTCTACGCCTACAACTAATCCAACAGTCGGAACGACCGTGACATCCGCGACCACGCCTACTTCAATTCCTACTACGGTACAAGCAAATGATGTCCCCAAGGGAACACCCCTCTACTCGGCGCCTTTACCTAGTCCTTGTGATAAAAACGGAGGGAGATGGGTAAATTACAATTCTCCTGTGATTATATGCCGGCCAACTGGTGTAGAAATCAGCAATCCACAAACTGATTTGGTGGGAACTTTTCTCATAAACTTACCAAACGGCGGCAGTACATTTCCCTCAAATTATGTTATTGAAGCACAATTACAGCAGGCCAGTTCATCTCACTCCAACTTCGGAATCTATTTCCGCAATCAGCCTGGAAGCCAGCCTGGAGTCTATACATTCCTCATTCATCCAGACGGGTCATGGAGTTCCTACGTGTATGACAATGTTAATGGGAACCCAACCATGATTGGTAGTGGCGGACCGATTGGCAGCCCCTATTCATCTATGAAAGTGGATGTTGTCGTCAATGGTGCCAATTTCAGCTTCTATGTCAATGGAAAGCATGTGGGTGATGCTACCAACAAGATCTACAGCATGGGAACAGTTGGCATTGTAGTAGATACAGGTGGCGACATTTTCGCCAGCAACTTTGTCCTCTATGCTCTAGCGCAATAAATCTTTCTAGGATAGATTTAAGTTGGTATACGCCTGCGAAACATTTTGTCCTGACGGGATGATGTCCTGAGCCACCAGGAACTCCTCCATCGATTGCCAGGTCGCGCTCTCGTTAAATCCCAATGGAGTCTTACCATCGCCTTGCCAGATGGGGATCGTCGCCTGCAAAACACTCATAGCATTGGCTGTGTCCATACCTTGAACATAGCTCTTGCTGATCTGCACAGCCTCAGCCGGGTTCGAAATCACATCTTTCAAGCCCTTGACCGTCGCTTGCACAAAGGCACGTACGACATCAGGCTGATTTTGCAGGGTACTTTCTGTGGTGATGATACCATTGGAGACCATCGGCTGATAATCAGAAACATCGAAGGTGCGAACCTGTAAGCCCTGCTTGCGCAACTGTAGCGGCTCATTGTTCGAATAACCCACTACCGCATCAACACGGTGCGTGAGCAGTGCCTGTACCTGTGTGAAACCAATAGACTCGGCGTGTACATCAGAGAGCGTCAGGTGCACGTGATACAGCAAAGCCAGTAGCCCAATATGTGTCGCCCCGGAAGGTACGGGCTCACCAACTGTATGGCCTTTGATATCGGCCAATGTACGAATGGATGAGTTGGCTGGAACAATCAGGCTAACTGGATAACGCTGATAAATCGTTGCCACGTTAACCACCGGCAGATTTTTGCTGCGCGCCACCAGTTCTTCATCGCCACTGGCAAAGACAAAGTTGTCGTGGCCCAATACCATCGAGCCAATCAGGTCATTCACAAAGCCATGGTGGAAGGTCACGTTCAGGCCAGCAGCCTGGTAATACCCTTTGCTCTGCGCTACGTAGAACGGGGCAAACTGTATATTTGGTATATAGCCCAAACCGATGGAAACATTTTTTAATGTTGTATTAGATGAGCCAGTGCTTTTTGAGCTTGAAGCTCCTCCACATGCTGCCAGTATCAAAGACAGCATGACAAAGAGCAATGAAATGGACAGCAAGAAAGATGGACGATGACGACTTCGCATTTGTAAACTCTCCATTCGGATGTGTCGTTGTTCCTAAATGTATCGATGACGCTAGTAGATAGCTTTAGCCAGCTTAACCAGTAACCAGGATGAACCATAGTAGAGGGCAGCCAGTCCGGCCAGAATGATTAGCGTCGCAAACATTAACGGCCAATTAAACTGATCTTTTGCCTGGAACACCAGCGCTCCCAGTCCCTGGCCACTGTAGCTGACGAATTCTCCTACGAGTGCGCCCGTGATCGAAAGGGTCAGGCCTGTACGAATCGCTGCAAGGATAGCAGGTAAGGCAAGAGGGAATTCGATAAAGGCCAGCATCGACCAGCCAGAAGCTCCCTCGACACGAGCCGCATCGATCAGACTACGATCAATCGTCTGTACCCCCAGGGCAGTGGTAATCACCATGGGGAAGAGCACTACCAGCATGCAAAGAACGGTGATGGGAACCAATCCATATCCAAGCCAAAGCACGAGTAGCGGTGCGATCACAATCGCTGGAATGGCCTGGCCCGCTGCGAGATAGGGTTGTACAGTGGCAGCGAACAGGCGTGATTTCGCCAGGCCATATCCTAGTGGCAATGCTACGAGTACTGCAAGCAAAAATCCCAGCAAACTCTCTTGAATCGTCACCAGGGCGTTACTCAGGAACAGGCCTGATTTGAGGCCATCTGATAGAGCGGTGAAGACATCACGAGGAGCAGGCAATATGAAGCTGGGCACGCTGCCCGTGGCTGTACTTATATACCAGCTCACCAATAAAACTACAGCCAGT